>Ga0207421_10008807_pt1 | contig 10351 bp, 12 predicted proteins | sample SodLakKL_010_SED_4_FD_187542 | JGI IMG/M metagenome (GOLD analysis project Ga0207421, IMG submission 187542) | Alkaline sediment microbial communities from Lake Tanatar, Kulunda Steppe, Russia - 8KL_010_SED (SPAdes) (version 2) | ecosystem: Environmental > Aquatic > Non-marine Saline and...
ATCCTGCCCAATAATCACAACCTTAGTTTCATTGTAAGAAGTTAATTCAAAAGCTCTAAATACTTCATCTTTTTCTGGATATACTTTAACTTGTCTTCTCAACTGGGCAATTTTACTGCCCAGAAGAGAAAACTTATCACTACTATAATGTTTGCTGATTGCTTTAGCCCAATCAGGTTTAAAAATTTTGTCTATCATAATAGTTCAATAAATTCTTGTTGTCGATCTGGGACACTATCAAGCTCTTGTTCAGGGTTTAATCTTGTACCTAAAGCTTCTTCAAGCTCTGTTCGCAGATCAGGTTGTTTATAAAGTACTTTATAGAGCCTAGATTTTTTACCAGCTCTATGAAATTGTAGAATTCTTCGTTTTAATTCTTCAGAAAATAATGAATATTGCCCCCGTAAGAAATAAATCACATCTTTCTGAAAGTCTTCAGGAACTCCCATTACAAACGACACATAATCATCTTTTTTATAACCTTCATTGACTTTAATAAATTCAGGATGATCCAAAAGACAGCTTTCTAATCGTTTATAAGTAGAATGATTTGAGAATCTGAAAACTATTTCAAGTCTTTTTAAGTTTTTTGAATCTATATATGCATTAATAAGATAAGTATTTTGGCAATATCTACTAATTTCAAATTTTGTCTCTGTTGTGGTATCGTCGTTTAACTTTGTTACAGGAAGTATTCCTAAACAAGGCAAGATATAAGTAGTAGTTCTATTTCTTAGGTGACTGAGTAAAAGAAACTTTTTTGCACTAACTTTACGAATAAAATTAATGTCATAAATTGCTACTATATCTGCAAATGGTATTTTAATTGTCCCATATTTTGTAATTCTATATTCATCTCCAATAGTTATCGAAGTTATCTCTCTGCTTAAATCGTTACTATAACTAATATCTGTAACTACTCCTGTCGTTGTTAATTCTAAAGTGGTTGAGTTTAATGGAGTTAAAGTGATCGTTCTGCCATTAACTTCTCTAACTAGTTTCATTCATTAAGGTTTCAGTTATTAATACTTGCTTGACCTGATCAACCAACTCTTCTGGTTGTTTCCACTCAATTTTATACTTAAAAGGATAACTGTCTAATTCCGTTTCTGAACGGTGATATACTATATTAAACAGCAATTTTGATTTTAAAAATTCTTCCCATTCAGAAAATTCTGCAAAATCACTTTCTAAGTATTCTTCCCAAAGTTCTGGGTATCTTAACTCTGTAGGTCTATCCACTCGTATAAGTAAGTAATTAGGCTCAACATGCTCCAGTTCTTTTAATTCCGCAAAAAATCTTACATCTGTTATAATCCAGTTTTGGTCTGGTGTATACTTTTCAAGAGTACTTTGAGCCCAAACTGAAGGGTGAATTAATTTTATTCCACATTCTGTACCTATAATTTGCATAAGTATTCTTGGAGTAGTTTTTCTTAGACGACAATTTGGCGTAATTGGGGAATAAATTGGTTTAACTTCGTTGGTACTTTTATCTACCCAAACCCACCACTCCGAAGGAAGTTCTTGTTCTTTAAAATCTTCTCTTTCTAAGTCTTCTCTAGTACAGTTCAATAAAATACAGACAATATCTTTAACTTTATCTGCAAATTTAATAATTTTCCAATCTTTTTTCACATATTCTTGAATAATTTTTGCAGAAAAATCTTTCCCGGATTTAGATTTACCACTGATTGCTACTATCATCTTCAAAAGGGCTAGTTTCTAATTCACAAACAATACCTACTCCAGCTTCATCTGGAGTTATTCCCACTTCTTGCTTGAATTCTTCATCATTTTGCAGCAGACGAAGAACTCTGTAATGTTTCTGAAACTCAAAAATTCCTTTAGATACTCCATAATGTTCTATGAAATAATCAAGTACAACATTTGAGTAAATTGTATCATTTATTATAGGAGAATCAATAGAGTCAAATAATTTTTTAGCAGCTTTAGGGCCTTTTTTGAATATCCCCGGAACTCCATCACTAGAATCTCCTGCAATCATAGAAGTCCAAAAGACTTCAGACGCTTCGTCTATACTAGTGTCTATCCACCAACCCCTAACAATAGGAGAATTCTCAACAGCTTTATCTTCGACCTTAAAAGAATAATTAAAATGTCCTTGTTTATTAAAACTAGGAATACCTTTTAGTAAATCTTTATCTGGTGTACATAAAATTGCATTAATTGGATTATCAGGAACACTCCAAAGTTTTATGTAAAAATAAGCACATAAATCATCTGCTTCAACTCTCGGCATAAATACTGCTCCATACTTGTCCTGTAAAACAGCTTTTAGTGTTCTTGTATATGTAACTCTATCTTTTTTATACTTATCTCTAGGCTTTTTGTAGTCAGGGAATATTTCATGTCTAAAATATTTTCCTTTTGATATAAACAGCATATATGCTGTAGCTTGTGTTTTTGTAATGATGTTGTCCATTCTCTCATCCAAAGCTTGGAGAGACTCACCTAGAGTCTCCCTCAAGCTGTGAAATGCGAGACCGTCTCCATCAATGATTGCGATGTTTTCAGCCATAAAAATTAGTTTAAGTATTAATATTAGATAATTGTTCTGATAAAAAGTCTTTCATAACCTGCTTCTGAAACTCAGGACTATGAACTTTCATTCCTAAATTTGCAAGAGGAGAAGTATGAAACTCTGAAAAATTAAAATCATCTACAATAACATTTTTAACAGGTCTCCCTCCTACAAGCCTAACTAGTTTTCTAATTTGTGTAGGAATAAATCCTGAAACATTTCGGTTTATTAAAAATACAGTATTCTTTAGTATTTCTTTTACTCCTTCTTCTGAAGTAATTTGCGTGTTATTGTAGACATTAAACAGTCTTTCTTCGATTACTGGAACAACAGCTAGAGATTGATGATGAAAATCAGAAGTAACTTGAAACAGAGTTCCTGCAAGAGAACTTATATTTGTTCGCCCTGAAATAATTTGTATTATTTGTTTTTCAGGAAATATAAATCCGTTTACTATATCATCTAGCCACACTTCAGGAAGATCTGCTTTGTTGTCTACATATCGCCTATTTTCTGTCTTAGGAGCAGAATCATCTTCAAATCCTACTATCGCATCATAGTGACCTGCATAAAAATTAAGTCGTGGGATGTGTAGATAATTTTTATCTACTTCGGGGATTAACCAAAAAATAGGATAATACTTTACCCCATCAATTGTTTTAGGTTGCTTAAATATTTTTACTTCTCTCATATCTATTCTTTAATTTCTACATGACACAATTCTAATAATTCTTTAAAATGAAATGGTACTGAGTAAATAGGAGTATCAGAATACTTATTAGAAAGATAATTAACAATTAAAGCAGTAATTCTGGTTCCTATCATCATACCTACATGCGCTGTTTGTTTAAAAGTACAAGGTTCCGTTGGAATATCTTCATCTGAAAACAAAGTTTCTTCATACTTCTCTTCACTTCCTTTTACAACACTAAATACTTCATATTGATTAGCTCTTAGTCTACCATCTATGAACAATTCCCTATTATCTTGAGACTTCCAATGATCAAAAGCTATTTTACGAGCTTCCATATTATCAAAAGCAGCAATAATTATAGGAGCGTAGAAGGTACTTACACTTTCTTCGGTTATTTTTGTTTCATACGAATAGATTGTTCCCGGCATTGCCCAATGATTATCAAGACGTTGTTTTAATGCAGAAACTTTTCGTAGCCCCAAATCGTTTAAATGAAAGAATTGAGTTCCAACATTATGTTCTTCTACTAAATCAAAATCTACAACATGAACAGAGGCAGGGAGTGTTCTTGCCAAATTAAAAACAGTATTACTTCCTATTCCTCCTGCTCCTAAAACTACCATATAAGCTGTTCTAGATTTTTCATACCAAACAGCGTCTTTAAAATTATTCTGCGCGTTCCTCGATCTTGCCATAAAGTAAATCTTTTAAATAATTTAAAAATGAATTCTCTGCGAACATACTATAGTCATCATCATAGATATCAAACCAAAGGAGCATTTCTTCAACAACAAACTCTAACTCTGCTTCTGTTTCGGGTTTTGCTCCAAATGTTTTAATATACAAAGAATTGAAGGTAAAATCAAATTTATCTCCAATATCTGATGGTGCTTCTAAAATTGCAGCTTCTTTAACTGCTCTTGAAGCAGACTCATAATACTGCCCCATAAGAGAACACAGTAAGTCATGACCAAATTGTTCTATTTTTTGATCCAATTCTTTAACTGCCTTAGTAGTAGAGTCCTGAAGGTCTTTTTTTTTATCTGAGACTCCTGATCTATAAGCAGGTAATGGAGCACTTGCTCCAGCTGGATAACTTTTTTTATAGCCGCCATATCCCGGACTATAACTACCGTAAGCTGTTGAGGGTTGCCAAGATCTTTGAGTTAAAGTTCTCTTCTTTTCTTCCAGATCTTCAAATCTTTCCGCAAACCAAGCTGGAACATCATAATCTTGGTCAATTTCTATTTTCAAATCTTTATCAAAAACTATTGTTTCCGAAGAAGTAGATTTAAAATAAACTGAATTTCCGTTGTCATCGAGTATCTTATGAGATTTCTCTACTGCTGTAGTTGCAGGAACAGCTACTTTAGCAGCATATTTTTCTCTGGTATTAACCACAAGAGATAGATAATAATTATGTTTTGGAGCATTTTGTCTTAGTTCATCCATATCAGTTCCAGAGAAATAAGCTTGACCTGTATGATGAGAATGTACAAGTCCTGTTTTAATCCGTTCTATAGCTTCCATTTCGTCAATTTCTAATTCTTCAGCAAGTTGAGCTGAGTATAAAGAGTAGATTTCTGCCATAGCATTTTCATAATCGAATTCAGTAAATGCTCCGCTTCCTAAATTCATTGGGTATATACCCAAGACTTTAAAACTGAAATTGTCTAGTATTTCAAAATCAGCTTTATCAGTGATGTATACTAAAATACCAGACCACTCTTGTCCGTGATAATTATTATGTAAATAATCAATTTGTTTTTGCACATCTTGTGGAATAAATACAGTTCCACAAGTTTTATCAGTTTTATCAGTTGTCATAATTTGAGATGTTAGTGATTAAAAATGTGTTTAATTCAGATCTTAATTTTAACATAATTTCTTTTACTACCTGATGATGAGGCTTAAGAAGCTCTTTAACTGATTCTTGAGATAGTCTGGTTGGAACTAATTTACAAGGTATTTCTTCGCCTTTAAAAACAATATCTGTCAGTGAGTTTCTTTCTTCAAATATTCTCTTTACTTTGTTTGAATTTGTACCAGTGTTTAGAGTTTGAACAGATATACCGTTTTGTCTAGGGAATAATATTTCAGTTCCTCGAGCTGCATTTGTAGTTTCAAGTACTTCCTTAATCACATCATCAAAGATATGCTTTTGGTCTTCTCCTATTACTATATCTTGTCCTGTGAACTCAAAGATAGTACCGTACACTTGTGTAATTTCTTCATTAGAGTATTTTTCAAGAAGCTTTTCTAAGGTAGGTATATATAATCTATCAACTAAATCATCTACTTCTTCATCAGAAAGATGCACACTGTCTGCTTGTTGAGATAGTTTACTCATATAAGTATAAGGACTTCCTTCAATAGACTCCCATTGTAAAGTTGCGTCAAGTTGAACTAAAAATGCAGTTAAATCCAGAAAATTAAACTGTCGGAAATTTTTCAATTTACTTAATTGTCGACTAATTGTAGTAGCTCCATAACAAAAGTCTCCAGAAAGTTTCCAAGGTGAGCTTGTTTGAGGTATATGAGAGTGTACATAAAAGTTACGTCCTACTATAAGTTCTTCAGGAGCAAAAGTAGTTTTAGCATAAAGTATGTCATATATATACCACCCCATAAGACCGGGAACCGCATTAGTAAGATTGGTAAATATTATTTCTACCCAAAAATCTTCCATTGTGTAACTTTGTCCGGGAGTATTAGTAATTGTCAGCTCTGGGTAATGTATAGTAGCTCTAATAATAGTTGAAGTTGTTTCTCGAATATCTACTCTTTCTTCTGGAAATACTTTTGTAATTAAGCTTTTTATTGTTCTTACTACTCTGTTTGTGGTACTTTTAGAGCCATGTCTATAGAAGTAGCTGTTCCCTATTTTTACTATTTTAGGCCAAAGTTTAGTATCAAAATATTCTTTTGTAATCTTAATACAGTCCCCAGATTCTGCTCGAAATGTTGTTAGCGACACATGTCCTCTTGCTTTAGTTAAAGGAGATATTAGTAATATATTTTGAGCAGATATTTTTAAAACTTGCCCAAAAGTTCCTTCTTTTAATACAATGTCCCCCGGTATAATAGTAGAAACTGAATTTTTATTAACTACTTTTTCATAAGCCTCTTTATAAGTAAGATATGAAAGATCTTTAATTTCCATAGTGTGTATAAATTAAAAAGGGGAGATACAAAAGTACCTCCCCTTCGTTCAACATTTGTTAATTTTGTTGGCTATTAAACTGCTCCTTTAGCTAAAAGTTCTGCATGAACTTTTGCAGCCTGATCATTGAGTTCACTTATAGTAATCCCGTCTACAATCTCTTCAGCTGTAGTATCAGTAATATTTTCAGCAATAGAAAGTAGTATTTCTGCTACAGATTCAAGTTGTTCCTTCGGACTAAGCTTATCAAAATCTACCATCTCAGCTTGTACTTCTGTCTGCTGTTTTGGAAGCATAGATTCAATAAAGTAATGAGCATCTCCTTCCAAATCTGCTCTAGAACGAGTCATTTGAACATTGATTGTTGCACCATATGTTGCATTCAAATACTTAACATAATTACGAAGGTCCATATAAGAACATTCTTTAATCTCTTCTTTAAGATCAAGAAGATCTACAACTTCATCATGAGACAAAGCTCCACCTTTACTCTTTGTAAGACTAACAAAGAACAGAGCATCTCCAGCAGGAAGAGTAGAATCATCAAGAGCATAAGTAGTTTTTGACTTATACTCAATAATATTCAACTCCGACAAATTAGAATCTCGAGATACTCCAAATTCTTCATAAAGACCTTTACTCCTAATCTCGTCTTTTAATTCTCCAAAAGTACGAGCATCAGATTCCAGAGTAAACAGTTGGGATTGGGTCAGAAGTTTAAATTTAAGTGTACGCATGTTAATTTGTGATTTAGGTTAATAAAAATTATTTTAAAACTTTTAGTGTGTTAGATAAATTGTGTTGTAGAAGTTTTCCGAATTCTTCTATTCCAAAATGATATACAAAATCACTTGGATCTTTTGCAGTAGAATCAGGATTATATGTATACTCCAAATCATATCTTGCTGCAAAATGTTTTGCGAATTTTATACCCTGATTTTCTTTTTTACTATAATCATTATCAAACCAAATGATAATTCTTTTGAATCGGGATTTTAATTTATTCACAAAAGTTTCATAGAAAAACTCGTTTTCTGAATTAGGGGCAATGGCAGAATATCCCAAACGCCAAAAAGGACCACAATCTTTTAAACTACTGGTTACAAATAAAATATCTCCTGTTCGTGGTAACATTGGATATCCTTGTACAATAGTATAATCAACATTAGAAATAAATCTAAGCTCCTCACCCGGGAAATACAATTTTCTTCTAAATACACCTTCATGAAGATAATAATCGAATGTGTATGCGAGTTGTTCCTCAGCTATTTTTACCCGACTATTGACTGTTCCCTTTCGAGGATTTGTGATCCAATAATGGCTAATTGGAAATATTCTACCTGCCTCTAATAATTTAGGAGTCCATCCGTAATTACCCCAATACTCTGTATCCCTTCTAGTCACAACCTGTCTTTTCACCTTAATAATACTAGGTTTCCGTTCCTTATTCACGACGTTAGTTAATAAATTAAGATTACTTTGAGATACAGGTTTGGGAGTAACTTCAGATGGTCCTCCTATATCTATGTCTGTACCTAGCCCCAATCGAAAATCTTGATTTACTCTTCTCAAGGCTTCAATATAACTTTCAGAGTGCTTATAAGCAACATAGGCAATGGCTCTGTAAGACCCGACTTTTCCAAAGTCTTTGTACAGATAATCACCGCCCCAAAATGTTATTACAGCACTAGCGTCTTTATCATCAGATCTATCTTTGAATTTTTTATTCAATTGTTCGAAATTGTCACAATATTTTTCAAAAATTTCCAAAGAGTTAACTCGTGATAAAACATTTCTGGTTGTTAATGGGGGTCTTAGGTGTATCATAGATTACAGTTTAAAATGGTTGATCGTCTTTAGCAGTATCTCCGGGATCTACATCTGGAGTAGCTGTAGCATCTGTTAATTTATTTTTCAACATTTGTCTGTCTTTCTCTGTAATTTTGTGATTCGTGTCTTTACGCTCTACACTCATTAGTTCAAATGGAGCAAAGGTACTAATATTTGTATAATATTTACCTTTATTTTGTACAAGCTCCAATTTAGCTCTCAAAGGAGTAGATTCAAAATGGGGTTTACAAATATCTCTGACTTTGGTTACTAAATCAATCCAGCTTGTGGCAGTCAGAGTAGCATCTTCTCCTTTAAATTTCCTGAGAATATTGGTAAGCAATGCTTGCTTAATACTCGCAGCTTTCTTAAAAGTTTCTTCTGACCTCGCTCTCTCTCTTTCTGGGAAGTATTGTCTCTGAGTTTGTAGCTCTTTACCGTCTTTAGTGGCAATAATAGAGAAATACCTTCCTTCTGGATCTATTTCAATGTCTTTAATAAATACATTATCTTGAATAAAATCTTCTTCTTTATCAATAATTAGATATTTGGAAGGAAGTTCTTCTTGTACGTTTTCATCAATTTTAAAAATGTCGTCACTCATAGGAATTAAAATTTAAAGGTTATTAGATTAAGATTAATAAGGAAGTTCGTCTTCTGAAGCTTCTGATTGCATAGAATGTGGTGCAAATTCTGAAGTTTCTTGTTCTGGTTCTACATCAGTAATGTCCTCTTGCTCATCTTCAATAATTTCAAAGAACTGCTTTCTTTTGGGCTTAGCTCCCTTAAGTCCTACTTTTTCTTTGTAGACCCTAATATCATTTGCAGTAAGCTTAGCACCTCCTTCAGATCCATACCTTTCATTAAGTGCATCAGCAATTTCTTTGTTTGTAAATCCTTTCTCAAGGCCATTTTGCAGCTCCTCTCTAAGCCTGCTTAATGTGATTTTTGTCATAATAATAATAAAAATTAGGTTAATAAAATAATTGGGTTATCCTTCATTGTATTCATCAATAAGTTTAGAGACTACTCCCAGATCATTAGGTATGTGAATTTCTTCAAACATCCCTATAGGGCTTTTAGCAGGAAATTCTCCGTCATGGTTAGTGACAAATTGGTATTCTACTTTATTGTCCATTCCTTTTGTTACTTTAGAATATAAAACAACAGTGAATAGCCCTTCCAAAGTAAGATAGTCGTCCACCATTTTTCCTACAGTCTTCATTTTATAACTAGTTTCTCTATCTTGTTCAGGATGCCAGAGAAAATAGACTTTTAAGTCTTTTCTGGTGTTTCTGGCAGCTTCTACAATTTTACCCATATTAACTCCAATATCAGCAAATTTGTTATAACCCATCTCCTTAGCTCTTCTCATAAACTCAAATGCCATAATGTACTGTGCATCATCTATCACTATATTTTTAATCTCTGGACGAGAGTTAGAAATATAAGCAATAGCTTTAGAGATTTGATTAGCATCAGCAGACTCAAAATAATTTCCTTTTTCAGATATTTTTCCCGAATAGAGTTTTTTCCATCCTCTAAACGGCAGGTCTTTTCCACTGACATTGATGATTACAGTTTCTTTAGGAGATAGTCCTTCTATTCCTAATGTTGGAAATTGCCCATAACTAGTACTTTTTCCTGTACCAGATTTTCCCACTATTGCAATACTCGCCATAAATAAATAAATTTTAATAATTAATAATTATCCTGTTGAGCCAAATCCACCACGATTTGCGCCAGACAGAATATCGACTTGTTTAAGTTTAGGGTTAGTAAATAAATCTTTGATTTTCATATACCAAGGAGCATCTTCTCTTAACGAAATAGTAAATTGAGCTATTCTGTCTCCTTTGTGAATTACAGTAGAGTGTGCTAAACACAGAGCTCCAAATTTCCATCTATCTCCTTGACCGCAATACTCAGTATCAATTTCTCCAACTGAGTTAGTAAGAATAATCCCAAACTTTTTAAAAGTAGAGCTTCTTGGTTTGATTTCTGCTTTATACCATTTAGGAAGTTCCATTGAAATTCCCAAATCAATTAAAGTATAGTCCATGTGATTCATTACATAATCGTCACTACTTGCTAAATCAATCCAATTGCCATGCTTCTG
>Ga0207421_10008809_pt1 | contig 10349 bp, 7 predicted proteins | sample SodLakKL_010_SED_4_FD_187542 | JGI IMG/M metagenome (GOLD analysis project Ga0207421, IMG submission 187542) | Alkaline sediment microbial communities from Lake Tanatar, Kulunda Steppe, Russia - 8KL_010_SED (SPAdes) (version 2) | ecosystem: Environmental > Aquatic > Non-marine Saline and...
CCCTGAGACCGGCCTTGATGCTCCCGACCCGGAAAACGAATGGGAACTGGAGCCGATCCTGATTAAGCGTATTATAAAAAAAAGGCTGCGCGATAAGCTCATCGCTGAAAAGAAAAGGCTTTTTTATGTTGCCTGTACCAGGGCCATGGATCACCTGATTCTTGTCGGTCAGGCTAATTTTCAAAGTGATCGCTTCCTTCGGCGAACGACTTACCTGCCGCTGGACTTGCTCAATAATTGGATGGAATGGTTGACTAAAATAACCGGCTTAAGCTCTCAAATTGAGGGTGCCAGGGGTATGGTTCGCTACGGTAACCACCTCGGGGTAGATCTGCTTATACCCTACTGCAAGTTTGAAAATGAAAAAGATCTAATTGCCCCGGAGGTTTCAACCCGCACCGAATTTCCGATTAACCGGGATTAAGGGGCAATTTATAGCGTACTATACCAGCCAGATCAATCAAGCCCAAAGTAAAGCTTAACCAGACCAACTCGCTATGTACTGCAGGCCTGGGACTGCAGGTGCATCAGGTTCAAGTTTCCAGCTGCCGGGAAGATTTTGCTCCCGGGCCACCGCAGCAAAGTGGCACATGGCAATGCCCATGTCCAGGCTTTGCATGCGAATCTTACCCATGAGCCGGTTGTAGATTTTATTTTCCTTTAAGAAAAGGTGGTATTTACCTGCTTCATCCTTGACGATCCGCCAGGGCTGGCGGTTTGATGCCGAGGGACCGAGACGGACTGCCTCTAAGGCGTCGTGGTACGGGCCGGCCTCGTTTTCAGTTAGCGGGGCCTTGCCGTCCGGGCCGAAGAATAGTTCGGACCAGGACTTGCGCTTCTTGGATTTAGCCGCAAGACGGATCAGGTTGTCTGAAGGTAATGTTTGATCTGCCGGGTAGCCCACCGGGGTGATCGCCGGCAGCATTTCGTCGGTTTCATGGTCCATTTTCTGAGCAAAGGCCGCCCGCTTAAAGGTGCCTCCCAGCCAGCAGGTACCCAGGCCGAGGTTGGTGGCTTTAAGGATAATCTTTTCCATACAGTAACCCAGATCTTCTAAGGCGCCGGGCGTGTCTTTTATTGCGCCGAGAATATAAAGACGGGCGCCTTTTATAAAGCCGTAAGTTCCCAGGCCCTTTAGTTCTTTTTTATCAAGCGGCTCCAAGTCGAGCATCTTAAAGCGTGGTTTTGTGCCAAAGGGCCCGTTTTCCAGGTTAGCTATGTAGGTTTCAAGCTCTCGGCGAAGCGCTTCTTCAACCGGGTTGCTGGAATAACTGCGCACAGAGATCCGTTTTTTTATTGCCTGAAAAGCTTCAAAATCCTCTTTTATTGTGTATTCTTGTTTGGGGTATTCTCTCATTTGATTCACACTCCTATTCCAATTAGACATTATAACAAAAACCGGCCGGCATGAAAAATTGTCTCCACTATTCGAACGTGTTTAAAAAAACGGTATCAAGCTGTACATAGAGAGGCCTACCGAAAAAAGTGGTGACAGCTGCCGGGGATTATAGGGGCATAATAATTATAGTTTAAAACCTGCTCCCAGTTAAAGAGACAATAAAAAACCCCGGCTGCTTGCGCTTATCCGCAAAAGCAGCCAGGGGAGCCCGGTTTGTGGAGAAAGCGCCGGTAGAGGTGGAAGAGCAGGTTTTCGATATATTATACGCTATGAACAAAGAGCTAGGCACATAGTTCTAAAGAGGGATTGGGTTATACTAAATCAACTCTGGACTAAGAGAGATCTTTTCGCTTTTATTTTTCATTGAATTTAAAGGCATAAATCTCGCCATCAATGCCGAAAAGCCATTTATCTTTGTGGCTGGTTATTTCAACCCCCTTTCCAGTCCCATATTCTTTTTCCGGGGCAAGTGTAGATAAGGTTTCTATCTTATTTAGATTTTTGTCAAACTGTTTAAAGTCAAGCTTGTAGCCTTCGCCATATTCTTCACCTGTTAGAACAACCAATCTATCTTCCCTGTTCCAGGCATAAGACAGAATGGCAGCTTCGTTGTTAAAATCTACCTTTTCACCTGTTTCGGTTTCAATGATTAACCCCTGGCGTAATGCTAAATACTTGCCATTAAATAAAAACTCCAGTTCATTGTACAATGTTTCTTTTATTTTAGTTTTCACATCAATTATTTTTTCCTCCTCAAACTCATCTTCTAGAGAAAGAACTTTGATGATGTTTTCATCAAAATCAACGTAGGCCAGCTCTAAGGTATCATTGGCTATATTGAAGGCATGCATACTGATTGAGGGAACTTCTTCGTCATTATGAATCAGTCCGCTTAATTCGGAAGCGGGAACAATTTTAGTTGGTTCTTGTTCTTCAAAACAATAGTGCATCAGTCCATCTGCGCTAATATAGTAGATGGCTTTGGAGTTTGGGTGCCAGCCCGGGGCGATCCCTGAAGGTGTCCGTGTTCCCCTTACAAGCTCATCTTTTCCCAGGGGAACCTCATGCTTAATCTGTGCAGGTATACCAAAATTGATGACATAAACAGCTCCCCCTGATAAATCATACCCGTTAAATTCCTCAGAGTAATATGCCAACTTATTACCATCAGGAGAAACTTGTGGGAGATAAGTAGAAATATCTTCATCTCCTGGAAAAGGCAGATTTACCTGAGCATTTTCAAGAAACTTCTCATCATTATGATCCCATTTATCGAGATCAAAAATGGCATAGATGGGGCTATTTAGTCCTACTGCAATCTGGGAGAGGATATAGCGCCCTTCAGGAGTTCCCTGCTCAATATTGATAGGTACTTCTGCTTTCTTTTCAAATGCTTCTCCGTCTTTTCCTTCTGTAATCTTAAAATCTAGTTGATCAAAAACGGCCACCAGGTTCTTGTCGCCATCTACTGTAAAGGTGTACTCACCTGATGAGCTAACCTTATTGCCGTCTTCTTTCCACGAGGAAAATTCGTAGCCTTCTTCCGGGCTGGCTTCTACGGTTACTTCATCGCCTTCTTCAAAAGTGCCTTCGCCCGACACTTCGCCTGCATTTTCCGGGTTTGCTTCTGCTTCAATCTCATATTTCGCGGGATCGCAGCCGGTCATTGACAGCGCTAATAACATAGCCAGAGTGTAAAGAATGGCTAAAATAAGCTTTGTTTTAAACATGTCTTCCCTCCTGCTACCTGGTTGCTTCAATCGTAATGGGAGGGAAAAGGTATGTCAAGGTAGAGCGGGAGAGACGGATTTTCCTTTAAAAGAGGAATCCTTGCAACACAGAAGAACCGTCCCTCTGTGTGATGCAAATTTCCTGGAGATTATTAGCCTTCCAATCCATTAAATTTACGTTTTAATGCTGTTTCTGTAAAGAAAATAGTAGATACCAGGATTATAGCTTGAATACCAACAATTATTCCACCATATAGACCTACATAATCTATTTCTCTGCCGAAAAGAAACGCCATGGCAATTGGAGATATAATAAGCATAATTCTTCCAGTTCTTACCCACAATTGCCCACAATGATGATGTGCAAATGCCCATGTCTCCGGAGTCTGCATGGATCTTGCTGTACGATAACCAAATAAGGAGTTGATTTTTTTAGGTGGATTCTTATAAAAATAATTACCAAGACCCACCATGATAAAAGGTATCAATAAGCTAATCATAAACATGAAAAACCAAAAGCCAATCAACTGAATCACCTCTAAACCAGGGTATATTATGCTAAAGTAGTTAGGATTCTGGGGTAAGTAATTGCACACTTCCTGTTTCACCGTTTATCCTGACTGATTGACCATCTTTAAGCCTGGCGGTAGCATCTTTAACCCCGGCTACCGCTGGCACACCGTATTCTCTTGCCACAACAGAACCGTGGGAAATGGGGCCTCCTGTTTCCATGATTAACCCGCCTATTTTTAAGAAAAGCGGTGTCCATGCCGGAGTGGTGGCTTTAGTGACCAGGATTTCTCCTTTGCCCAGTTTAACCCCTTCTTCGGGATGCTTCAGTAAACGCACCTTGCCTTCGTAAACCCCCGGTGATACCGGTATTCCAATTAAAGTGTCTTCTTTTTCAACTTCTTCCAATGTCGTATATATGCATTCCCCGGTGCTGGTTATGATCCGGGGTGCAGTTCTTTCAAGTTCCCTGGCGTATTCGTCTTTGTTTTTCTTAACCAGGTCTTGCAGCTGCTCACCCGACCTTATATCTGCAAAACTAGCATAAAATATGTCCATTTTATCCTCCAGTTTGCCCTGGATAACTAGCTCTTCACCGATTTCTTGTAAAACACCCCTGAGAATGCTGAAAGCTTTAGTCAGGTAATACTTGGGCAGTTCTCTTACGCCAAACATTTCCCGGTAATCCCTTAATAGTTTCTCTACTTGCCGAACTTCTTTGCCTGCCCCTTTTTGCTTCAACTGACCACTTATGCTTATGATTGCACTTTCAGCTTTTTCCCTGGCCCGGTAAAATTTCTCTAATCCTTCATCAAAGGTGTTATGGTCGATATAGGACTGGAGCAGGCCTACTACATAGGCCGGGTCTTCTTCCCACTTGGGAACCCCGAGGTCTATTTCGATGGAGGAACGGTGGCCGTAATTTTGTAAAAACTTTTGGATTTCTTCATTGCGGGGATCAGGTTTTTCTTCTTTTTCAGCCAGGGTTTTGGCTATTCTTAGCAGTTCCATACCCATCTCCGTGGTAACATTATAGGGTAAGGCTTTTTCTACTTTGTATAACTCGGAGACATCATCTAAGTGCTTCCGCATAATAGTTTCTGCCTGATTCATATAGGTCGAAGAAACTGCTACGTAAAAAACTACTTCCCACAAGCTTATGAATAGGTTTAGCGCCTGCCGTTCAATGAAGCTTAATTTGTCTTGCACGGTTTTAAGGTTACTGCTTTCTTCTGTAATAGCTTTGATCTTTTTTTCTCCGTACTCTACTGCTTTAGCCCTGGCTTTTTGGGGAGAGAGCTTGCCGTACATTACTTTATGCAGGGTAGTTATGGCAAATTTTAGTACCCAGGGGTCAATTTTTATAAGTGCCTTTAAGGTTGAACCTGGGCCTTTCTTGCCTGCCATAATATCCTGTTTGTTTCTCTCATAAATTTGAAGTAACGCTTTTGTGGTGACCGGATCTTTATCGTTGGGGCTGCCATCTAATTTTTGGATAAATCTTTGGTTTCTAAGCAGGCCTGTAAAATCAACGAACACCCGCCTGGCTGCGCTTTTAATCCAGGGCACCTCTTTGTTTCTGTAGCCCCGGTAGATCCTCCTTGCCATACTGCTTATCATTTCTTTAAGCATTGCTTCTCCGATTGGAGTGAAGGGTTCCTGCATTGCCTGCGTGTAGAGGCCAAAGTTAAGGTAAACCCTGAAACCTTTATTTTCTTCAATGGGCTCGGGCAGGGGAAATAAGGAGGTGATCGGCCTGGTCTGGACCAGGTAAAAACGGCTGCCTGAGTATGCCCACTCAATATCCTGCGGAGCACTGAAATAGTTTTCCACCTTCTGACCCAGTCCCAGTAAAGCCGAGACTTCATTGCTGTTTAGTGAAACCTGCTCTTTTTTTTCTTCAGGGACATCGATAAATACAGTGCCCCGGTCCTTTCTTATGACCATGACTGTTTTGCTGGCAATACTTTCCTCGATTATGGTTCCGTCACTCTTATCGATGACCCATTGATCGGGGTTTACTTCTCCCCCGACAATGGCCTCACCTAAACCCCAGGAAGAGTTTAGCAGCACCTGGTCTCTTCTGCCGTTTACCGGGTTAGCTGTGAAAAGGATGCCTGACTTCTCGGCGTCAATTAGTTCCTGCACTACTACCCCGTGGGCCAGTTCCGTGCTGTCTATGCCCTTCTTTAAGCGGTAGGAGAGGGCCCTTGAGTTCCAGAGTGATGCCCAGCATTTCTTGATGCTTTTATTAAGTTCTGCTGTGCCGTTTACATTTAAATAGGTGTCATACTGTCCTGCGAAGGAAATGCCCGGCATGTCTTCGGCTGTTGCTGAAGAACGGACGGCTACTGCCGGTTGGTTTAAAGCCCGGTACAGGTTCTCTATCTCTGCGAGCATGTCACCCGGGATTTTTCCAGCTGCAAAAAGCTCTTTAATTCTTTCTGTGGTCTCTTCTACCTGTTCTAGGTTACTGGCATCCAGGCCGGTTATAAGCCTGTTAATCTTTTTCTCCAGGTTGTTTTCAACTATGAATTTTTTATATGCGCCGGTCAGGACTACAAAACCACCTGGAACTGGGATACCGGCTTTTATCATCTCTCCCAGGTTGGCCCCTTTTCCTCCAACTTCGGGCAGATCTTCTTTACCTGTGTTCTCCAGCAGCATTACATACCAGTATCTTCCCATTTTGCACTCTCCAGTTTTGTTTTTGCCTTTCAAATTCATAGTAGCGGTAATAAAAGCTTTCTTTATATCTAAATGGAAAACCTGCTTTTTAAGGAACAAGTTAACACTGCTTTGGAGTATGAATAAGCATAGATAGTGCAGAGCAGCCTGTAAAGCCTTGCAACTATATTCAAAAACTCTTCGAGGTGCCTGGTGCTGAAGTAACGGAAGGCAGAGGCACATCCTGAGAATGAGACAAACAAGCCTTTCAGGATTCTATCAATCAGTAGCTGGCTTTTATAAATAACGCGAGCCCGTTCGGGCTCGCGCATTAATACCATAATCTGCTTTATAGCTGTTCCTGGTCAAGGTAAAAAAGCTATTTTGTCCAGCCATAATCAGGCCAGGTCAAAACGATCTGCGTTCATTACCTTGTTCCAGGTGCTCACAAAATCGTGGACAAACTTTTCTTTCGCATCGTCTCCTGCATAGACCTCAGCGATAGCGCGCAGTTCGGAATTGGAACCGAAGATCAGGTCTGCGCGGGTGCCGGTCCACTTGAGTTCACCGGAGTTGTAATCACGGCCCTCGAATTCTTCTCCATTTTCATCTACCGCTTTCCAGGTGGTGTTTGAGTCCAGCAGATTTACGAAGAAGTCGTTTGTAAGTGCTTCCGGGTTATTAGTGAAAACGCCGTGCTGGGACTGGTTATAATTGGTGTTCAACACACGCATACCGCCCACCAGGACCGTCATTTCAGGAGCGGTCAGGGTTAACAACTGGGCCCGGTCAATTAAGAACTGCTCTGTCGGCACGGAATATTTCTTTTTCAGGTAGTTGCGGAAACCATCCGCAGCCGGCTCCAGTGGTTCAAATGAATATACATCTGTTTGCTCCTGTGTTGCGTCCGTGCGTCCCGGGTAAAAGGGAACGGTTATATTGTAGCCTGCGTTTTTAGCTGCCTGTTCCAGGGCGGCGCATCCACCCAAAACGATCAGGTCGGCAAGCGATACTTTCTTTTGGCCTGCCTGGGCGCTGTTGAATTCTTCTTTGATTTTTTCCAGGGCGCCAAGTACTTTGCCCAACTGCTCGGGTTGGTTGACTTCCCAATCTTTCTGGGGCTCCAGGCGGATTCGCGCCCCGTTTGCCCCACCGCGCTTGTCGGAGCCGCGGAAAGTAGATGCTGAAGCCCAGGCAGTGGTAACCAGCTCGGATACTGACAGGCCGGAAGAAAGGATTTTTTTCTTAAGATCTGCGATATCGTTTTCGTCAATTAATTCATGATCGACTGCGGGTACCGGATCCTGCCAGATCAGCTCTTCCTCGGGGACGTCTGGTCCGAGATAGCGTGAGCGGGGTCCCATGTCACGGTGGATCAACTTAAACCAGGCCCGGGCGAAGGCATCTTCAAATTCTTCCGGGTTCTCGTGGAACCGCTTCGCTATTTTCTTGTAAGTGGGATCCATCTTCAAAGCCAGGTCTGCGGTGGTCATCATCGGAGCATGCCTGATGTTGGGATCTTCGGCATCCGGCACTGTATTTGCCGCTTCCGGATCGGTAGGTACCCATTGCCATGCGCCTGCGGGGCTTTTAACTAAGTTCCAATCATACTTAAACAGGGTGTCAAAATAGCTGTTATCCCATTTCGTCGGGGTCGGAGTCCAGGCTCCTTCTATACCGCTGGTGATAGTATCACGGCCTTTTCCTTTACCGTAACTGTTTTTCCAGCCGAGACCCTGTTCTTCGATGTCGGCACCCTCGGGTTCCGGGCCCAGGTGAGAATCAGGGGCGGCCCCGTGACATTTGCCGAAGGTATGCCCCCCGGCAATTAGAGCTACCGTTTCTTCGTCGTTCATGGCCATGCGGTCAAAGACATCCCTGATATCATGTGCTGAAGCCAGGGCATTCGGTTCGCCGTTCGGGCCTTCAGGGTTTACATATATAAGGCCCATCTGGACGGCGGCGAGAGGGTTTTCAAGTTCCCGGTCACCTGAATAGCGCTGGTCTCCCAGCCATTCGCTTTCTTGACCCCAGTAAGTGTCTTCTTCAGGTTCCCATACATCTTCGCGGCCGCCACCAAACCCGAAAGTTTGGAAGCCCATTGATTCAAAAGCGCAGTTTCCGGCAAGAATCATCAGGTCGGCCCAGGAAATCTTATTGCCGTACTTCTTTTTTATCGGCCACAGCAGTCGACGGGCCTTGTCCAGGTTAGCGTTGTCCGGCCAGCTGTTGAGAGGCGCCAGGCGCTGGGCGCCCGTTCCTCCTCCTCCGCGGCCGTCACCTTTGCGGTATGTTCCCGCGCTGTGCCAGGCCATGCGGATGAACAACCCTCCGTAATGGCCGTAATCGGCAGGCCACCAGTCCTGCGAGTCGGTCATTAGATCGTACAAGTCTTTTTTAACGGCTTCTAAATCGAGCTTTTTAAATTCTTCCGCATAGTTAAAGTCTTTGTCCATTGGATTAGCCAGCTCTGAATTCTGATGAAGAATTTTCAGGTTCAAATTGTTAGGCCACCAATCCCTGACAGAAGGGCCTCCCAGTGCAGTGGGGGTGGCAGGCTTTCCCGTTACCGGACACTTGTTTCCTTCACTCATTAATTTTGCTCCTTTCAGTTGTTTAGATTTATATTTAAAAGGCATTTTTGGCATATACCTTTAAAATATACGTTTTTATCAAAAACTTTAAAATCGGTCAGTTCTTCAGCTTCAACCAGGTCGATATCTATCTTGAAGTTGTAGATTGCTCCACATTCGGCGCATATAAAGTGACCGTGGTTTTGGGTTACACTGTCATAACGGCTCTCATATCCCTCTATGTTCAATATCTTAATCAAACCGGTGTCATAAAACAGCTTTAAAGTGTTGTAAACAGTAGATTTAGACAGGGTGGGAATGTCATTCAGTAAATCCTGGTAAATCTTTTCGACGGTGGGGTGGCATTCGGTTTTACTTAAATACTCCAGCACTTTGATCCTTTGAATTGAGGGACGAATTTTTCGTTCCGCCAGTTTGGCTGGTATATCTTCAAATCCGTTTTTCATAAATGCCCCTGTTCTCATAGATTATAATTAATCCATGTTTGTAATGAGTATTAACAAAAATATCATAGCATTTCTTATTTGTCAATCTTTTTGCTAAAATCATTCTTGTTTCAATCTAAGTATTTCCAGAGCTTAAAAGAGCTTTAATTAAGAAAAGCCAGGAGGGATTAATATATTTCTGGAAATATTAGAAGCGTTAGTTCCTGATTTAACATATTTTCTGTGATCCAGGGTCATTGCTGGCTTTTTAAAAGTTGAGTAGTTCATGGCTTGAAAACGAACTCCTTTGATGAAAAAATTGTCGCCGCACCATCAAGAATGCTGTTCGGAAAACATTGAAAAATGTTAAAATGAAGTAGGTGCAAAAGAATATCATATGTAGTGGGAAAGCAGGGAGGTTAAAATGATCCATATTCTGATCGGATTGTTGATGTTAGTACTCGGGTATTTGGTCAAGTACAGGCAGTGGAGCTGGTTGATTGCTGGTTATAATACTTCATCTGTGGAGGAAAAAGCGCAATATGACACGGCAGCTCTTTGCAGCGGTGTAGGTAATTTCTTATGTGTTCTGGCCGCCCTTTTATTTATTGCTGCTCTTGGAGATTATTTGGACAGAGCCTGGCTTGTTTCAGCAGCCTGGATCATGTTTATAGCAGCAACTGTAGTTTTTCTTGTTTATGCCAATACGGGAGGGCGTTATAGAAAAAGAGGGGCGCATGACGCGGGGACGTTTCACCCATGACGCGGGGACGAGCATGACGCGGGGACGTTTCACCTGTCACCCTGACAAGTGAAACGTCCCCCTGTCACGTCCAAGTGAAACGCCCCCCCTGTCAGACATACTCCAATGACTTAAGTAGCCTTGCTAAAAAAGAAAATAGCTGGCTGAAAACCCCAACAGCAAGCTGTAAATAACCATTTCAAACTGGAATTTAAAGAAAGAAGGCTTCTTGATATAGCGTTCCTTCATGTAAATCAGCCCTTCGATATTATCCGGGCAGGG
>Ga0207421_10008811_pt1 | contig 10347 bp, 7 predicted proteins | sample SodLakKL_010_SED_4_FD_187542 | JGI IMG/M metagenome (GOLD analysis project Ga0207421, IMG submission 187542) | Alkaline sediment microbial communities from Lake Tanatar, Kulunda Steppe, Russia - 8KL_010_SED (SPAdes) (version 2) | ecosystem: Environmental > Aquatic > Non-marine Saline and...
TCTTCAAACCCATCACCCCATGGGCCGCCGGCCTCGACAGCCAGAGCCAGGTCGAGCGAGAGGCCGTCAAGGCCCGGGTCGCTGTCGGAATAAATGACCGGTACGGGGACTTTGCCACCCACCTGCTCGGCAACGGCCTCCTCAAAGCGGTCGGCCAGCCGTGGCCGATTCCAGTGGTCGGCGGTCAGCTCCACGTGGTTGCGCAGTTGCCGGTGATCAATCAGTACACGGCTGCCCTGGCGCTGGAGCGTATCGAAGGCATCGCAAAGGTCGAACGGACTCATGGAGTACGCAGCGCCTTGGAGCCAGCCTCCAACCGAGGTAAGCGCGATCACCGGCCGATGGAGTCTCTCGGCAAGCCGCCCGGCCAGGGTGCTCATCATCGACTCCGGCCAGTGCTCGGCATAGACGGTAGCCGAGAGCCGTGTGGGGTCGTCCAGCTGCTCCATGGCTTCCTCAAGCATGCTCTGCTCGAGGGCCGTAGCGCGTGCATAGCTGTCATCGAGGTCCCGGGCCAGCGTCTTGGCCAGTTCCTCGTCCTCGCTCAGGAGGCAGTCGATCACAAGGTGAAGATCGCCATGGTGGAATCCGGCGCTGATGCGAGGGTGGATCTCCTCACTCAGATCCGCAGAGCCCGCCGAGAACATCGGGCGCTGGGCAACGTCAAAAAGGGCTTGAAGGCCGGGGCAGGCGAACCCGGCTCCGATGATCCTCAAGCCGCTGCCGGCCAGATGCCGGTTGCATGGGTCCAACGGCATCTTCGCGGCGATCGTTGCTGTGGCTACGATATCGAGCAGCCAGCGCGCCTCGTAGTCTCCGGCCGGGTGCTCGCGGTGATGAGCGAGCGCGCGGAGGGCGGAAACGATGGAGTAGGCAACGGCGGCGCCGCACAGGTGCTGGGCCGGGAACGTGTTCTCGGGCAGGGCAGGATTGACGATAGCCACGGCATCTGGCCTCGTTCCGCTGGGGTGGTGGTAGTCCGAGATGATGACCTCGGCGCCCAGGCCATTGGCATGCGCCACGCCTTCGCTGGAGCCGGTGCCGTGGTCGATGGCGACGATCAGATGCGGTGCGTGATCCTCGAAAGCCTGGTCGACCATCTGCCGGCTCAGACCGAACCGCTCGCGCTTTGAGCTCTGCAGGTAGTAACGGACATCCATCCCCATATCCCGGAGTCCGCGATAGGCTACGGCCAAGGAGTAGGCGGCGCCCGGGGCGCAGTCCGCGATGAGCGCGACCCGCTCGCCATTGTTGAGAGCCAGGAACAGCCGCTGCGCTGCCGGGATCAGCCCCGGGAGGCCCTCAGGGCTCGGCAGCTTATTGATGTCGTACTCGAGTTGTTTGGCCTCGCGAATGCCGCGCCGAGCATAAGTTTCGGCCAGGAGCAGCGGGCCGATCGTGCGTTGAAGCCGCTCAAAGGAGAGTTCATCGACGAGTTCCCTGCGGATGATCCGGGGGCTCATGGCCACCTCCGTTTTCTGCACTGTGTGTTCTACTGTTGGTTGAGAAGCGCTTAAGCGCGCCCGGCGGCCATAAAGCTTGTGCCATGCAGGGCCCGGAAAGAGCGCGGCGGGGGCAAGTTGTCCGGGGCCAGCTCATCAAGCCAGCTCTCGAGGCAGTGCTGCAGCTGCGGGTTGATGATGGTCTGCAGGACTCGCGCATGCAGGCGCTGGCGAGCCTCGTAGGCAGAACCTGTTGGATACGATTGGAGTTCCCGTTGGAGCCAGACGTAAACGGCCATGTAGCCTTCCGGCGTTTCAGGTTCAAAGCCCATATGAAGGGCAAGTAGCTCGCCGAAGAAACGATCCAGGGTGATGCGCAGGCGGCCCTGGTCGGCGGTTCGGAGGTTGTAAGTGTTCATCCAGATCCTGCTCCTGTGGTCATGGCCGAAATCACGCCGGCGAGAGGGGCTGCGTATCAGAGGTATCCGCTCACGATTTCGCCTTGTTTCGATTTGATGTGCCCGTCTATTTAAAGTAATCCGAGTTTTTCGATCTGGCAAGAAAAAGAGAGCGCAGAGGTTCCAGGCGATGTCCAAAGTGTGATCAGAGAGGTTGACTCTGGGGTGATCGAAACAATGTTTGGCAAACTGCGTTGGGATCTCAACGGTGGCGCTTGCGCGCCTTGAACAAGGAAAAGGCACGCCACGGAACCTCGCCGTTTGCCGCGTTGTGGAAGCGTTGGAAGCCGCGGGAATTCAGATCATTGAAAATGATCCGGCGGGCGATACATGAATCGGGTTGAGGTTAGGACAGGAGGGTCGCGCAATTTCGGCGTTGAGAAGAGGGCGCACTGCGGGTGATTGGATCACTTAGCCTCCGGCTCGGAGGAACCCCAAAGTGCTGGTAGGATGGGGCGTTTTGGAGGGTGGCGTCGGGCGGAGCTGCGAAGTGGCTCACTGGTTTTTGAGCTGGCCGGCGCACGCATTTTTCCAGAGAAGGTTCTGTGTGCCGCGCGTCAGGGCGCCTGGGGACTGAGCCCAGCGGTCGGGATCTGGCGCACCATCAGTGTCTAGCGGCTGCGCTGGCCTGATAGCTGGATGTCCACAGAGAGGTAAAGGAGAGCAGCTCACGGTACCGCTGCTTCTGGTCAGAGAGTGAACGTGCTGGAGACGCTTCGCAGGTTGCGTAACAAGTTGAGCTTGCGGGCCTTGTTGGCCTTGGTGGTGATCCTGGTTGCTCTGGGCACCTTCTCCGGGACCGCCGCGGTGAGTCTGTTCATCTACGAGAACCTTCTACGAGATCAGGCACAGCGCACTGCAGAGGTGACCGCCGAGCATACTTTCAGCTCGATGTTCCAGGTCATGCGTCGCGGTTGGGGGCGGGAGGATCTGGAAGAGTACATCGGGGCGCTGGAGCAGACCTACGAAGAAAGTCCGCTCTGGGTTCAGCTTTACCGTGGTGAGCTGGTTGACGAGCTCTATGGCCGCGTTGACGGCTCGGTGGAGCCGGATCCGGTCGTTGATCAGGCCTTTAGCACGGGCGAGGCTCAGCGCCGCAGCGATGGGGGGCAGCAGCGCCACGTGATGCCCGTCGAGGCGCGCAGCGAGTGTCTGGATTGTCATGCCAATGCCGAAGTTGGCGAGGTTCTCGGGGTCGTTGGGGTCACGCAGGATCTCGACCCGCTGCTCAGTGAGGCTCGCACCGGCTATGCATGGCTGTTTTTCACCGTTGTCCCTCTGGCCCTTCTCGCGGGTGCGGGTGCGGCCCACTGGGTGAATCTGCGCCTGACGCACTCGCTGGAACGCTTTAGTGCTCAGGTCGAGCAGGTCAATGCCGTTCGGGATCTTGAGAGTTTCCAGCCGAAAGCGATCAGCCTTGGCTTTTCAGAGCTGAACCGGGTCATGCACCAGGTTGATGCGCTCATTCGAAGGCTGCGGTCGGTGGCGGCGGACAAAGCGATTCTCGATGCCCACCAGCGCCAGCTGGAAGAGCAGCAGGAGAGTGCTCAGCGGATCATCACGCGGGCAACATCCTCCGATGCCCGGCAAGCGCCCGGTGTGCGGTTTTGCTATCAGCCGGCGGCGATGCTCGGTGGGGATGTGTTCCTCGCCGAGCGCCGGGGTGATGGGGTGCTCGTCCTGCTTCTTGGAGACTTTACCGGCCATGGGATCGACTCTGCGGTGGGCGTGCCTGCACTGGCGACCCTTTTTTATGACATGGTCAGGCGCGGGGTGGATAGCAACACGGTGCTCGAGACGATCAATGAGCAGCTGCACCGCAACCTGCCGCCGGAAATCTTCCTCGCGGCGACTCTGTTTGAGGTCGATTGTCGTAACCAGCGTCTGGGGGTCTGGAATGCCGGGATGCCGCGGGCATGGCTCGTTGGCCCGGAAGGGATCGAGGAAAGGCTGGATCCCAGAGGGCTGCCGCTGGCTGCCGTGCCGAGCGGGACGGTGGAGAACCGGCGGCTGGTTGACTACCCGCTCTCTGCGGGCTTGCACCTGATCGCCTGTTCCGATGGATTGCTTGAGATCGAATCCGCCTCTGGGGAGCAGTTCGGAGAGGGCAATGCGGAGGCCACGCTCGAGCGGGTGCCGCCGGAAGAGGCCTTCGATGCACTGTGTAGCGATGTGACCGCATGGCGTGGTGCCGGTGAGGTTCGTGATGACGTGACCCTGCTGGATGTGTCCTTTGATGAGCTTTTCTCGGGGGCAGTTGATGGGTGCCCGGGGTACGCAAAACGGCCGGCTGATGATGGGTGACGCTTGTTCGAAGAAAGCTGGAGCGGAGTTGATGCCGGCCTGATCTGAGCGCTGAGAGCCCCGGACTCGGCGGGTTATCGGGCCGAGCCGCGCGGCTGAACCCGCTCTCCTTGGCGGGGCGGGGCTTGGAAATGGCACAAACCAGGCCGCAGGACCTCGGCTGGCTCTTGGGCGGGGTGGGCGAGAAAGATGGAGAGCATGGACTGACCGATGGGCCAATCGGCTCCGGAAACGCAGCCGCACCGCGAGGTGCTCGCCGGCTCGGTTGAGCGGGTGACCTACCACAACGCGGAAAACGGCTTCTGCGTGCTGCGCGTCAAGGCGCGCGGGCAGAGGGATCTGGTGACCGTGATCGGGCATGCGGCCAATGTCTCCGCCGGCGAGTGGGTGACCGCTTCCGGCGAGTGGTTCAACGACCGAAAGCACGGGGTGCAGTTCAAGGCTCAATTCCTGCGCGTCTCCGCGCCGAACTCTGCAGAGGGCATCGAGAAGTTCCTCGGCTCCGGGATGATCAAGGGCATCGGCCCGGTCTACGGCAAGAAGCTCGTGGAGGCCTTCGGCGAGGAGGTCTTCGAGGTCATCGAGAACACGCCCGAGCGGCTTCAGGAGATCGAGGGCATCGGTCCTAAGCGCGCCGAGCGCATCTGCTCGGGCTGGGCCGATCAGAAGGTCATCCGCGAGATCATGATGTTCCTCCACAGCCACGGGGTGGGGACCGCCCGGGCCGTGCGCATCTACAAGACCTACGGGGTGGATGCGGTGGAGAAGATGTCGGAGAACCCCTACCGGCTCGCCCGGGACATCCGCGGTATCGGGTTCAAGACCGCCGATGCCATCGCCATGCGCCTGGGCATTGAGCCGGATGCACTCATCCGGCTGCGCGCCGGCATTGCCTTCGCCTTGCTCGAGGCCACGGATCAGGGCCACTGCGGTCTGCCGGTCGGCGAACTCCTACCGAAAGCCTCTGAGCTGCTGGAGGTGGATGAGGAGCGTCTGCAGGAAGCGCTGGCGCTGGAGATTGACGAGGGCGAGGTGATTGAAGCGCCGCTGGGGGATAAGCGCTGTGTTTTCCTCGCTGCGCTCTTCCGTGCCGAGGAGGTGATCGCCGAGCGGCTGGGCCAGATCTGTGTGGGCGCGCCGAACTGGCCCGAGATCGATGCCGATAAGGCGCTGCCCTGGGTGGAGGCCAAAACCGGGCTCTCGCTGGCCAAGCAGCAGTCGCAGGCTGTGCGCCAGGCGCTCCAGAGCAAGGTGACCGTGATCACCGGCGGCCCGGGTGTGGGGAAGACCACCCTGGTCAACAGCATCCTGGCCATTCTCGCTGCCAAGGGAGTCGAGATGCTCCTGTGCGCTCCGACCGGCCGGGCGGCCAAGCGTATGAGCGAGACCTCCGGGCGGGAGGCGACCACCATCCATCGGATGCTGGAGATCGACCCGAGTCACGGTGGTTTCAAACGAAACGAGGACAACCCCCTCGAATGCGATCTGCTCGTGCTCGATGAGGCCTCCATGGTCGATGTGCGGCTGATGCAGTCGGTGTTGCGGGCGATGCCGGATCATGCAGCACTTCTGATCGTCGGTGATATCGATCAGCTCCCATCGGTGGGGCCGGGCCAAGTCCTGGCTGATGTAATCCAGTCCGAGGCGGTCCCGGTGGTGCGCCTGACCGAGGTCTTCCGCCAGGCCGCGCGCAGCCAGATCATCACCAACGCGCACCGGGTCAACCAGGGCCAGATCCCCAACCTGGATCCGCCGGGAGGAGAGTCGGACTTCTACTTCGTCCCGGCCGCCGAGCCTGAGGAGGCGGGGCCGAAGATCCTGGAGCTGGTCAAAAACCGCATCCCCGGGCGCTTCGGGTTCGATCCGATCGATGATGTCCAGGTTCTGTGCCCGATGAATCGCGGTGGCGTGGGCGCGCGCTCACTGAACCTCGAGCTTCAGAAGGTGCTCAATCCCGCCGAGGGGCAGCCGGCGGTGGAGCGCTTCGGTTGGCGCTTTGCCCCCGGCGATAAGGTCATGCAGACGCAGAACGACCATGACAAGGAGGTCTACAACGGCGATATGGGCCGGATCGAGTCGGTGGATCCGGACGAGGAGGAGGTTGCCATCAATTTCGAGGGGCGCTCGGTGGCCTATGGCTTCGGCGAACTCGATCAGGTCGTCCCCGGCTATGCAGCGACCATCCACAAGTCCCAGGGCTCGGAGTACCCGGCGGTGGTCATCCCGGTGCTCACGCAGCACTATCCGATGCTCCAGCGCAACCTGCTCTACACCGGCATCACGCGAGGCCGGAAGCTGGTGGTTCTGGTTGGCCAGCCCAAGGCGGTGGCCATGGCGGCGCGCAATGCCTCGAGCCGCAAGCGCTATACAAGGCTGCGCGATCTATTGCGTCTTCCGGCATGACGGAGCCTAGTGTAGAGTTACCCCTGTTGGGAGTAAGGCAGATCTTACGGGAGGCCTTGATGGTCAGGTCGAGCCGGGGCTCGGTCGCTGGCCCAGGCGCGGACCGCTTGACCGCTGCTCGGCGGTACCACCTGACAGAGGTAAACAGCGTTGTTCCCAATGATCTGGCCACCTCGGTCATGGGCGGCGCCGCGGGGTAGCAGCAAGTTGCACGGGGGGCAGCATTCGGTCCGACCCTCATCAGGGCATGGCGCAGCAGCCTGCATGCCGGTGATCGAGCCTGCTACGGATCGAGGGGCGCTCCAACAGTGCTTGTCTACCGGGCTTGATGAGTCCGGGTTGGGCGGGCATGCAGATGATTGCTCGGGGAGAAAGAGATGCTGATTCTTCAGCGCAAGGTCGGTGAGTCGCTGCGCATCGGTGATGAGATCGAGGTCCGAGTGCTCGGTGTCCAGAGTAACCAGATCAAGCTCGGTATCGAGGCGCCCAAGTCGGTGCCTGTGCGCCGGGAGGAATTGGAGCCACGGCCGCCAGAAGAGCGCTATCCATCTCCACCTTCGGGTTGAATCCCCGCCCTGAACTCGTTTAGGGCGGGGAGGATGCCAAGAACCTGGGCATCAACGACCAAACAAAGAAAACGCGAATATCGAAGAAGAGCGCCCGGACTTTTGCCTCTTCCGTTGACGAATGATCCGGGCTCTACGGCCTACGCCACTCCTGCTGCGCGTGATTTCTTTAAAGGCTTGTGGTCTTGGCGGAGCCTTTCGGGCCGTCCAGCTTGTGAGGACCTTTTGTCGTGCCTTCCCGAGCTCGTCTCGGCATGTTCTCACGATCTGGTGGCGGACGCGACGGTAGTTCCGCTGCCCTTGAGTCCGTGTTTCAATTCGGCTGCGTATGAACATGGTATGCACTCCGTGGTTTTACGTGCTGCCCGCCATGAGGGGCGGAGATCCCACCCCGGCCCCAGCGCTGGTCCGGAGCCGGCTGATGGGGTTTGATTCACCGCCGAAAGCCGCCGCAAGCGGTTTCGCATCGGCTCCATAGGCCTTCACCCTCTCCCTGCGTCCAAGGCGAGGCTTCAGCATGTACCCGCAAAGCATTCGTAGCTTATCACAAGACCAGCGCCCCCAGCCCAGGGAGTAACCGTGACGAGCCAGACTGGTCCATGGTCTGAAAAACGGTGGCGCGCCGTAAGTGGGCTCGCCGCGCCCGGACGGGATCCGTGGATCCCGCCCTAGTATCGAGCCGTCGACCGGCTACTATCTGCGCACGCGGATTTATACCATCGACTCGCGCGTTGCCAGCGCGTCACTCTCGGCAATATCCGAGGCCGGGATCTCGGCCGCGGCGTTGCCCTCGAAGAAGGCGGGGTACCAGCTGGTGTTCGTCAGGATAGCACCGTGCACCAGCAGGGCGATCAGCAGGACCACACCGAGGAACAGCGGAAGGCCGACGCTGGGCTTGACTACGAGCCAAATACGAGCCTGGTTCATGTGTACCTCCTCTTTTAACCGAGCCACGGCGAGTAAACGAAAGCCAGCACGTGCGCGACCACGGCGATGCCGAAGAAGATGCGCGCACCGTCCAGCACATAGCTGTGCAGCTCTTCCGCCTCCGGCAGGGTCAGCCCGGACGGCCAGACCCTATTCGGGTCGTCGAAGTCCACGGAATCTTTGCGATCTCTCATATTAGCTACTCCTTTTATGAAAGGCGTTAGCCTCCGAACCGCCCGCCCAATTAACCGGACCGGAAATGGAGCGGGCACCAGCCAAATGTCGCGAGGGCAGATAAACAAGAAAGGCGGGTGGCGGTCTACGCTCGGGGGCAAGGTGCCGCACGGGGTGCGCTGCCTTGCCGCGCGATCCTGCATGGCTTCCGCAGAAACGTATACTGACGGTCGAGAACGTGTTGCCCGTATGCGGGTTACCTGCCGTAGGCGGATTGGTGCGATCTGCGCAAGATCGAAGTCCAAGAGGGAGGTGTCGTTCCTTTGGTCCCGCCAGGGAAGAAGCGGTGGCTCTCACCGGCTCAGGGCAATGGATCCACAGGGCCGGGGAATGAGCAGGTGCTCATTCCGCGCGATCGTGATCGCGCCATCTGGCTGAACGTGTGGCCCGTTCTGCCAGCAGGCTAGGGGGTGAGAGAATCCATTGCCCTGCATGCACACCCCTTCGAAGGCCCTTCCGAGGGGGGTGCGCCCTTGAAACCCCCTTGAAAGCCCCTTGGGAGCCCCTTCCAAGCCCCTTGCCAACCGCGCTGTTGCTCCTGGCCCGATAGATCCCGGTGTCTGCGCATGTGCGATGCGCCCAGGCAATTCATCACGGCAGGACCATCAATCTGTCCACTTGTAGAGCGGCTCACGCTGCGGTCCCGACACGGGCGGTCCGCCGATGTTGCGCGCCCATGTTTTCATAGCATGCCGATTCTACAGGGGCATCTCGTATGACTGGTACATGCGGTTTCGGTCAAGATCCAACTCGGAGCTGGATTTCCAACGCTAGGATCTTTCTAAAGAGCGCTGCAACCTTCTGAGCAAAGGCCGGTGCTTTTGAAACCTAGACAAAATGATCGTCAGGCGGCGCTGGAGTGCGGCTGCTGACTCGTTGCCATGGTGGGCAGGCAAGAGTGGGCAAGCTAAGGTGTGTCTTTGACCTGCGCAGGACAATGGATAGGGCCTGGGCTGTGAGCAGGGGTGTGAAGGATGTGTATCTGGGCGGTCAAGTTGATGCGGAAAAAGCCGTCACCATTGTCTGGGGTGTGCAGCCGTTGCTGCTTCCGGTCTCCACCACCGGCTGCTGGGGCCGGCCTACGACTGAGAGCGGGTGATCCACCGAACCAGGTTGCGCAAGTCTCGCCTTGAGACCGGTTTGCCGAGGTAGGCATCGAAGATGGCGCTCGGAGCCATGCCTTCAGCATCTTCGCGGGCGTATGCGGTGCAAAGGGCGATGGCCATACGGTGCAGTCCCTGCTCCTGCTCAATTGCTCGAACGGCCTGCGCGACCTGGATGCCATCGAGCTCCGGCATGTGCAGGTCGAGCAGCAGTAGATCGAAAGCATCGTTCCGGTAGGCCTCAAGGGCTGCATTGCCGCTTGGAGCCGTGACCACCGAGCAGCCAAGCTGCTCAAGCATCGCCCGGGCAAGCAGGGCGTTGGTCGGTTCGTCATCCGCCACCAGCGCGTGGACCGGGGTTTCGGGTTCTTCGGCGGGGGGTGGCATCGCCGACTCTTGCGAATCGTCCGCCGGGGGGCTGGGCTGCTCGGCGGCGGGCAGCGGGATGGTGAACGCGAAGGTCGAGCCTTGCCCGGGTGTGCTCTCCAGCGATAGGCTGCCATCGAGGCGTTGCACCAGTTCCCGGACAATCGCCAGTCCCAGTCCGTGCCCTGTCCGTGGGCCCTGGTAGTCTCCGCGGTGGAAGGCCTGGAAGATCTGCTCCTGCTGTTCTCGGGAGAGGCCCGGTCCGGTGTCCTGGACGGCAAAGCGGATCCGCCCATCGGTCTCGTCCGAGGACACCTCGAGATGGACCGAGCCGGAAGGGGTGTACTTGACGGCGTTCCCGAGCAGATTGGAGAGCACCTGCCCGAGTCGCGTGGCATCCCCCTCGACCCACTGCGGCACGCTTGTGCCGATGCGCCGGGTCAGACTCAGCCCCTGTTCGCGGGCCGTGGCCTCCAGCATGGTGCACTGGCCATCGATCAAATCGGGTAGCGAGAAGGTTTCCGGGCGAAGCTCAAGCTGTCCC
>Ga0207421_10008812_pt1 | contig 10344 bp, 4 predicted proteins | sample SodLakKL_010_SED_4_FD_187542 | JGI IMG/M metagenome (GOLD analysis project Ga0207421, IMG submission 187542) | Alkaline sediment microbial communities from Lake Tanatar, Kulunda Steppe, Russia - 8KL_010_SED (SPAdes) (version 2) | ecosystem: Environmental > Aquatic > Non-marine Saline and...
TTCTATAAAAGGATCAAACATAAGAAGATTTATCGGTGTCGGCGAATCCAGAGTGGCTTTAATTTTGCAGAGTGCACCGTCTGTAATGTAATCGTATTCGTTGCTATGCAGGTCAGTATACTCTTTAAATAAATGGTCTTCCTGTTCGATATCAATAATTTCAGGTGAGAGTATCGTTTCATCCCACTTCTTTTCCGGGTTTTTGTGGCTTAAATTATTTACAACATTATATTCATTGCTTTTTTCTATGAAAGCCTCAGCCGTCTGTCCCGTTTTTTCATAGCTTATACTGTAATCATCTATTGTTTCTCGGGTTGCCGCAAGCAGACATTGTACCTTTTCATTCTTGTCGCAAATTCTTTCTTTCGGCATATGTATTTCCGTCTGCGGGTCAACAAATAGGGATGACTGATAGTCGGCGATGCTGTCGGCCGAGCGGAAACTCTCCTGCGTAACTTCAGAAAATCCTTCTTTATCTAAAGTTATTGTGCGCTTTAATTCCAGATCATTCTGAAGCTCGCGCAGGGTATCGTGATATTTTTCCAGTTCGGATATGTTTTTCTCGTCTATTTTTTCTATCAGCTTGTTTAATTTATCCGCCAGCATATAAAGGCTTATAAGGTCGGCAAAGAAATCGGCAAACTGCTCTTTAAACTCAGAGGAGTCTGCTCTTTCCGACTGGGTTTTAAGCCGACTAGAAGGGGCAAGCTGAGAAAATTTCTGTGTGATTAGATTAATGATGTTATCCACATCCTCAGTCTTGCCCTCTTCCACTATTTTGTACAACCTGTTTACTTCATCATCTGTTAGATTTAAGTCCATGTCGTCCAAAAGAGTCGATAGTTTGCGAAAATCCGCCATATATTACACCTCTGCAGTTGTTATACATACCTTATGATGGGCACTACACCGAGCGCCAGATGCTTTTCTATTTTGTGCTCTATTTCGTCTTCGGTTAAATAATCCTTTACCTCTTCCGGTATCTCAATAACAATAACGGCGTTGGAGGGATAAGGCTTCCCGTTCCAGTTTCCTACATCCCAGTAGTAATTAACCTCGGGGAATTCTTCTTTTAGGTCATCAAGTTTGTCCGGGAAGGCACCGCCGCCTCTGGTTCGCGTGTCAATATAAGTCATCTCTTCCACATCGGACTCGGGCTGCACGTATATCTTTGAGAGTAAAACCATATCATCCAGCTGCACCAGGTTGCGTTCTATTCTATCAAACAAGGGATAATTCAAGCTGTCAAGTTCTTTGCCTATTGTATGGAATAAAACATTACCTCTTCTTGTGCCCGGCACATCGGCGTATTGTCCCCGTTCTTTCCGCTGGATATAATAGGGGCGCACATAAAGATAAATTACCTCTCCGGCAAGCTCGCTGCCTCGTATATATTCTATGCCGTGATTGGTCATCCTGCCGCTTATATGGCCGCGACGGGGATTGAGATCTAGGGGGACAAACTGCATTTTTCCTGCTTTATTTTGAAAATAAAAACCCTTGTAATCGCGCCACCAGTCCTGGTATTTGTACTCTATTTCCAAGTCTTCGCTGGGAGGGTTCTCAAGCTCTATTCTGCCCTCGCTCTCGCTCCAATCAATAACTTTGTTGTCTGTAGAAAGGTTTATATATTCCTCATCGGGTATTATTAAATTGTTGTCCTCTCCGGGTGCAGTTTGCATAGAATCAATATATAAATTGTCGTTTTCTAAATCGATAGATTTGTCCGTGATATTTTCGGGCTTTTCCTTGGCCTGGCTTATGCTGTCTGCAGCTCCCTCATGGTGCTCGGGGCTTATTACGTATACTGTCCTAATGCTATTATAACCGTTTTCTGATCTCGGCTCCCTGCGCTTTACCGTGTTGGTAAATGAGCTGTTATGTACCTTTAAATACCAGCGCTGATATTGACCTTCCTGCTCTAATTTAATATCCACCCTATTTTTGCGCCTGTCTTTCTTTACAAAATATTTGCGAGTATTAAGATCGACAGTGCAGTTACCGTCAACTATTACGCTGATTTTATCGCGGGGAGTTATCTCATCACTTGATAGGGTAACAGTACCTTCGTGCCTTTTGGCATCATACCAGTCCCAGTATTTATCCCTGTCATTTACCATAAAACCTATGCTTTCTATGCACCTTTCTTCGGCTGTTTGAATGCACACCGGATCTCCTATAATGCGGTCCGGCTCAGTAACCCAGCACTCTACGTCACCAATAAGGCGGTCGGAAGTTGTGATAAAGCATTGTTCTTCTCCGATTATAACCTCATCAGTGTCGGAAAGGTTAATATTGTCAATATCATCGACATCGTGTTTTTCAACCAGCCTTTCGGCAATACCCATATTTTCCGTAGCCTGGGAAATAGACTGGGGAGTTGAGCTATTAGTTTCTCCTAAATCATCCAGTTTGTTGCCCGTATCATACTTGCTATCCAAATGAATGGAAACATCATTCAATCTGTCTTCGGGATATTTTATACTATCCACTACTATACGCTCTTCATCTTTTACCCAACCTGTAGCCCACGGTAGCTCCTTTATATCATTTTTATAATAAGAATTGCCGCTGGGATATAAAGGCAGATAAACCTCCGATAAGGTTTTTTCTTCGCTTATAACCTGCTCTGTGACACTTTCAAATAAATTTTCCACGCTGTCGTCTTTGAAAACGAATTCATCGTTATCGGTAGCCAAACTTTTCAAGTTATCTATATTTTCTCCAAAGCCTGACCACCCCAGACCGAAGGATATAATATTATTGTCCGTGGCGGTATCGGCAGCTTCGCCCGAAGTGACAAAGTCCACATCGTAATCTGAGCTGGCGTTGTCAGCCGAGCTTGTAACGGTTACGATGGCAGCATCCTTAAATTTATTTTCTTCTGTATTGCGAAAATAGGTCATGTTATCAAGAGCATACCTGTAGGCGCTGCACATATTGTTGGCATGGTTTTGTAAGGCATTGGCCGTATCACCGCCCCAGAGCCCATCGGACTTTTTGCCGTTCTCGATAAGCTTATCCTTGCTGTAAAACTTGCTGTCGCCACCTTCCCATATAAACAGATTTGCGCCTCCGATAAAATCCGAGGCGGTATGCCAGGCTTTGCTTTCTCCAATAATTATATCCGTATCGTGAAGTGAAGCATGGGCTTTTTTACCGGGCGAATCCTTTAGATGCATGCTGTGTCCCTCTATCTCATCTGCTACAAACTCATTATCATAAGCGGCCAAGGTGGTATAATAAAGTACGTTAAATAAAGCCTCGCCCTCTACGGACTCCTCCATCTCATTCATTGCTTCTATTATTTCTTCATTCAAAAGTTCGAACCTGTTCTCATCGCCTGACGACTGTTTTAAATTTTTGGAGTGCTCGTAAAGTATATAACACAAAAGCCCGTCCCCTGTTACGTTGCCCGATGCGTAAACGCGGTAATCGAAAAGCTCTGCATCGGGGCTTTGATATTTGATATTATACTCGTCTTCAACCTCGGCATATTCGAAATTGGCTTTTATATCCTTATCTTCAGTGGGTGTTATAGAAAGTGTAGCTTCTTGCCGGCCGGTTCCCAGGTCTTCATCTTTCACTGCACTGTGCGGAACGCGTATCTGGTGAGTTCGGCCGAAGTTATAACCAAAAAGATCGCCCGCTGATTTGCGTTTGCTGTATACTCTTCTGTTTAAAGCGGCGATATTCTGAAAGCGCTCGTGGCTTACCTCCTCAAATAAAGGCTCGGGGTTTATCGTTTCCCTGTAATCATCAGGCATATCAACCATTTCGCCGTTTTTGGGGTTATAAATGGGCGAATAGCTGACATAAAATAAATCCTGCTCAAACGTCTCGGATAATTTTAGCGTAACTTCTTTTATATTATGCTCTTCTTCTTCGTCATTGTCGGCAAATATGGTTTCATCCTTAATTTCAAAGGCGGCACTGTCAGCGCTTAGCTTCTGACCTGCTCTGTTTATTACGGATATTTCATCGTATATATTTTTGGCCACATGGTTATGTAAGTATTTAAGCTTATATTTATAATAGAGAGGTTTGCCGTCAATATTTTCACTGTCGGTGGAAAGGTTGGTAATGATAAAATCGCTGGTGTCGATATAAGCTCTCTCCTTTAGGGGCCAACTGTTCAACACATTGTTTTCATCCGGCACATAAATGTCAAAATCCTGTGTGGCGTGAGGTGTTTCGTCAAATAAATTTATAATATTAATATTGTCAGCTGATATAGCAGGTGTTTCAAAGTAAGATATATTAACGTCGGAAAAGGGCACCTGCTTGCCTATCTTAAAGTAATTGCCGTAGGGCCTTTCCTGCTGCCACACCTCTTCAGCTTTGCTTTCAAAATTTGCCCTGATGTTATATGTATTATCCAATGCGTTTTCACCTGCCATCTATGTCATTGGTTATTGGTGCCAATAATCTTAAAATCCTGCATGATAGTCTCATCCTCGTGTTCAACCATTACATAACAGTGCTTCTTTTCATCTCGATCAAGGTCAAGTTTGGGAGTAAAGTAATCAATACCCCGTCCTGTGCTTTTCGTTTTTGTGCTTCCTTCCTGCAGAAGCTCATCACCGTCGTATTTTTTATATTTCAGAGAAACTTCTTCGCCCTTCAGAGGATTGGCTTCTGTATCGCCTACAAATACCTCTATAGCCAGCGTATCGCTGTCAATTATTATACCTTCTTTATGGTAAGGGAAACGAATAGATACGGTATGGGGGAGTATATCCATTGTTTTTTCCTGGTAATTGATATCTATATTGACCGTTTTTTCTGCGTTGCCGGCGGTAATTGTTAGTTGATCTTCAAGAAATTCTTCCTCAGGATCAGCCGGGGGAAAATATTTTATATACACATTGCCATACATATCACTGCTGCCGTAAACATTGGAGCCAGGCTGGTTTATTTTTTCGTCGACATTATTATCATAAAAGGTTACCTCTCCCAGCTCTGCACCTGCCTGTGCCTGAGTATAGACGGGATTACCAAACCTGTCTTTTAGTTTGGCCTTTATCATAAAATGCTCTTCTGTGGAATCCCTGCGAATATCCAACTTCATTGTTTCGTAGTTTGTTTCTACTTCTCTTACTTCATATTCCCTATCGGTGATAAACAGAAAGCTGGAGGACATATCGTTAAAATGTGGATTAATATTGAGATAATCACGGACATCATTGGGGAGTTTTCTTCTGTCCACACTGTGAAAGGGGGTCTCCATATTCGTTTCATATATTACTTCCAGTTCATCATAATCGGAAAATAACTGTATTTCGAATATACCCTCTCTGTTTACCACAGAAAAACTGTCCCGTAATTTATATTCAATTTCTAAAACATCGCCTTTGCTTACATCGCCTATAGCCCTGAACTTGTTGCCGTCGCGATCGCCCTCGTCGATATTTTCTATGCTATCGAGTAAATCTATTTCGTCTATATTTTCAAAGCGGACATCGGGATATGTGAGAAAGAAAATGCCATCGTCGGTTTTTATCTCTACCTTTTCTCTATTTGTTAATTTGTGCCTCCCGCTTTCGGCATAAAATGTCACCTGCCGCAGATAGTGGTCATTGTGGCGTACCAGTATAGGTGAAAACCTTTTTATATCCTCAGCAAGTATAGTCGATACCGACATTTCATAGTAATCTTCAAACTTGGTTTGAATTTCTCTGTCTTCTCCCGGGCTCAAAACGACAACGGAAAGCGGCCCCTCTTTTTTCTGGCGGCCAATTTTCTGTATCCCAGGCTCTACAAATAAGAAGTGTTCCATGTTTTTAATCATCGTTATCACTGCCCTGACTACTTCTGTCTTTATAATAATATCCGTCGTGTACGGAAAAATACCACTGCAGGTTTTTCTTTAGATTTGAAGTTATGGCTGCCCCGCCGTCCTCACGCGTTGTCTTTCTAAAATGAGCTATAATTTCCCTGTTTCTGTCCATCGTTAATGTAAGCGGAACTTTCTGTGGGTCATTGCCCTGGAGTGTACCCTCCCGCGCTTCCCACCTATCGAAAACCTCCAGGGGAGGTATCCCATCGGAGGCATTCCCCCATTCCGAGCTGCTATTGGGTATGGGGTATATGTTAACTTTATCTTCAGTGACGGGATCAAAATAATGGTATTCACCGTCGACGGGTTCGGTAAAGCCGTAATCGCTAAATGTATTTATATATAAATACACAGCTGAAGTCTGAAAGTTAGCTGTGACGGTTATTATATCGTCATTTGCATTTTGTGTTTTCTGTCTTTGATTTGTCATATTCTCACCCGCTTTGGCATCTGGCAGTAATTATAAATTTTCTATATCTATATAGGTTGTGCGCGAATCATTGTTTTTTACAGGGCCTGTCCAACCAATAAATTCTGCATCCTCATTGGGCACGGCATTAAGCTGAATATTATCTCCGGCACCAAAACAATACACATCGGGCTCGGGTTCCGTTTCTCCAGGGCCGGCAACGACTACCTCTATACATATTTCGCCCTCTTCAAATACAGCTTCAATACCTATATCATCATCGCCGATTTCTATATATGTCGAAGCTGCCTCCGGGTCCGATATTTTATCAGAACCTTTCCATTGGACAAAGTCATAGGCCGGATCGCTGATGGCGACAATATCGACAGTCGAGTTTGTCTGCACGGCCATATCACCTTCGGGGCTTGTTGTGCCGCCGTCATCAGAGCTTACGCTCAGCTGCACAGTTTCTATGGCAAATAAAGCCGTTATCTCCTTGTTTTCATCGATGTAGATACTGTCAACTTCGACATCCTCGCTGTCGGGCCCCTCCCAGCTTTTGAAACTATTACCTTCGTCGGGCTTGGGAATTAACGTTACGCGCGTACCCTTCTGGTATTGCTCTGTGCCTATATGCGGCTCTACGGTGCCTTTGCCGGATATATTTATGGTTAAATCGTGCATGATTTTACTGTAAACTGCCATGATGAATACTTCTTCTTCGCCCATTTCAATAGTGGTATTCAAAGCTTCCGGGTCTTCAACATATTTTTCGTGGTCGGCATCGCCCACCGTTGAATACCAGCCCTCAAATCTCCAGCCGTAATCCGGCTCTTCAGCTTCTATCTCTATCGTTTCGCCCCTGTCATATTCGTAGTATTCTCCGGAGGTGTGGTTTTTAAGCCCGCCGCCCTCTCCATGATGACCTATGTGTAAAATCGTCTCTTTGGGAGTAAATACTGCCTCTATATCTCTATCCTCTTCGTCGAGAAGAAAGTCAATGCTGTCGCTCTGTTCATCAAAATCGGTTTTTTCGCTTTTCCAGTGACTAAATCTATAATGTTCAACAGGGTAGGCACTTAAAATTATGGGTGTTTCCCTTACTATTTCAAAAGTTTGCGAAGAACTGGAAACTACTTTCTCTGCATACTCATCCGCCTGGGGGTTTACTATAACCTCCCCCATACCATAATCGCTAAGACTTATGGTTAATGACTTTAGTTCCCTCAATATTTCCACAAAATAGCTGTCCTCGGAGTAGTCATCTTCATCGGCGCTGCTTTCTACAATAACTGTATGTTCTCCTAACCCCATGTCTTCTTCTATGCCTACAGTTAAAGTCAGCTCTTTTGTCTCTCCGGAAGCAAGCGTAATCTCCTGACTGTCGGAATTGTCGCTATCTAATAAATCCAATTCGATTGTCTGGGTGGCTTCTTTTGTCCCTTCATTGGTAACCTCGGCTACGGTGGTTAAATCATCTGTACGCCTTACTTCTTCATTGCTTTCGGACACATTTATTTCTATATTAAAATGTACATTTTCTTTTACCGTGATCATTATACCGTCGCCGCTATGATAGGGAATATATGCTGTCAGAGGTACATTTTCATCCTCGTAATCTTCAGGGACGGTGAAGCTAAGCTCAAATTCGGATGACTCTTCGGCTCCCACAGTTATTTCTTTGCTGGTTATCTTCTCCTCCTCGTTGAAGTCGACTTCTATCGCTGCTTCGCCTTCTTCGCCCGCTGTATTCGTAACCTCAACGGTGAGGTTTAATTCCTCTTCCGAGGCTACCTCCTGATCGGTTTTTTCATCTACAATTTCCAGTTCAAGATGTTCAGAAACCTCTTCACCTGCTGGATCAGTCATTGTCTAATCCCTCCAGGACCCATCTTGAGATGTAAAAACATTAGTTAACACCAGTCCATTCCGCAAAGCTGTAATCCTCGTCTGCCTCAGCCTCAATTTCCAGCTCTTTTCCACATTCCATTTCAAGAGAAACTGTCGTATTGGACTCTACTTCTTTTTCTTTTTCACCGTCAATGTATATACTGAGGCTGCCGCTGCCGTCGGCTGTTACGGATATGGAAAGTATTTTTTTCTTGAAGATTGCTTTTATGCTACCGCCCGAACTGGCGGTAAGTTCTGTCGATTTAGAATCCATATCTTCTATATTGTAGGCGATGTCAGAGCTGCTCCACTCTACAAAACCGGCACAGTCATCAATTGACTCAGCTTTTATATCTATAACGCTATCTTTAACAAATAGCAAACTCTCTTCATCTTCGACTGTATTGTCGCCTGCTATTATTTTACCCTGCTCCTTATCGAGGTTATTGACGACAAATTCTATTTCAACCATTTCCTGCATTACGGCCGTGATATCCAAGTTTTCCTGTATAGTGAAAGTTTCAGTTTTATTTTCCGACTCCAAATCACCCTGCCATTCTGCAAACTGCCATTTTTCCTCCGGTTGGGCAGTGATCTCCACGGTCTGTCCGTAGGTATAAGTTTCCTGATCGGGATCTTTTTCTACGCTGCCCTCACCGTCCACCGCTACATTTAATTTATATTCTTCCATAACAAACTCGGCAGTTACGGACATATCTTCTTCCAGGGTAATAACCTCTGTGGGATCGGTGGAGGAAATATCCCCCGACCACTTATAAAAGTTAAAGTCTTCTGCCGGCTCGGCTTCAAGCGTAACGGCAGTTCCGTGTTCGTATTCCTCCTGATCGGGCGTAATATCTACAGTCCCCATGCCGTCCGTAACGATATTCAAACTGTAGGTGACTGCTTTGAACACGGCGGTAACCGAAGTGTCGGATTCTATTTCAAAAGTTGTCTCTATTTCCTCCGATTCAATATCGCCTTGCCATTCTGCAAATTGATAATTATCCGCAGGGCTGGCGGTAAGCGCAATCTCCTCGCCTTCATTGTATTCCTCTTTGGTGGGATCAATATCTACAGTACCTTCACCGGAGACATGGACTACAAGCTCATAGGTGTCGGCTTCGGAAAATACGGCCGTTATTTCCATATCTTCCTGCATAACAAAAGTTTCGGTGCTGTCTGTTGACTCAATATCGCCCTGCCACTTTACAAAATTCCACTCTTCGCCCGTACTTGCGGATATTTCTACCCCTGTACCCTCCTCGTATTCCCCCTGATCGGGAATGACGTTAACAGTGCCGTTGCCGTCCTCATGTATTTCCAGGCTATATGTGGGAATTTCTTCAAATATTGCCGTAATAGATGTGTCTTCATTGATAGTTACAGTTTCGGCCTCATTGCTGGAAGTTATATCGCCCTGCCAGCCTGCAAACTCCCAGCCTTCTTCCGGCTCAGCGGTGATGCACACTTCTTCCCCTTCCGCATAGTAGTCCTTATCCGGGCTTATATTAACTGAGCCATTGCCGTCGGTATTTACGGATAGCGTGTAAGCAACGGAGAACACAGCTTTGATATCATGTTCTCTGTCCATGTAAAGACTTATATCATCAGAAACCTCATCCTCGCTGAGAGCGCTGCCCGACCAATGGTCGAAAATATAACCTTCATCAGCGTCGGCTGTAATTTCTATGTCGCCATAATCGGTGCGGAGTGTCTGCTCACCCGGACCCTCGACAGTGCCCTCAAAACTTTCGCTTACAACTGTACCTTCACCTTCTATTTCTACATTTAAATGAGGGCGGTTGTCAAAATTTATACCGCAGTTTTCTTTTAGCATATCACCGCGGCAGTGATAGGCATAATCATCATCGCCGGCAAAATGTATACCTACGGTATCGCCGCTTTGTTTATGCCATACGCGCGAGCCGGAATCGCCAAAGTCGCTGTGCATATCCGTTCTGACCACGTTGCTGAACTCCGCACCATCCGGGGTGCCGTCATCTATAGTAATAGTAGTCGAAGTTGATTTTATCTCACCCTCGGTATGGCCTGTGGTTATACCGTCTTTAGCAACAGTGTCGCCCTCTTCGAAGTTGCCCGTATAGGGCATATGAGCAAGCGTGCCGGCCTCTACCGACTCGCCGTACAATACCTCTCTATCTTCATCATGAAGATCAATGTCAATAAGAGCAAGGTCGGCATT
>Ga0207421_10008814_pt1 | contig 10343 bp, 8 predicted proteins | sample SodLakKL_010_SED_4_FD_187542 | JGI IMG/M metagenome (GOLD analysis project Ga0207421, IMG submission 187542) | Alkaline sediment microbial communities from Lake Tanatar, Kulunda Steppe, Russia - 8KL_010_SED (SPAdes) (version 2) | ecosystem: Environmental > Aquatic > Non-marine Saline and...
TTTTCGCCAATCTCTGCGTCCGGCTCAAATTTTAATCCTCAAAATACGCCAGGTATTCCTGCGGTTAAAATTTTCGCCGTCCTTGACCTTGACGAAAAAATCCTGGTTTTCGTTTGGGCACTAGATACGATGACGTTGAATGATCAGAGGCCGGCAAAACACCGTCGGATGGGTTGCAAAACTGTGGGAGGACAATGAAAGCCGAAGTTTTTGAAGATGTGAATTTCAGCAAGCGCTATCAGTATTTCAAGAGTCTTCTTGCCAATAACAACAAGGCGCTTTCCCTGATCAACACTATGGAAAATATTATACTGGAGCACCAGTCTTTTGATTATGATGAAGTGTTCCGCCAGTGCGAGAAGTTGATCAGCATAGTCTATGAAATTGCGGAAGATGTCAACGCGCTTTCCCGGGGAGCATATGAAGAACTCTTTGCAACGACCGAGCGCATCGGTGTTTCCATTCTCCGGGAACTGTTGGCCAAAAAGCGGCTGGATAAATCCAACTGGACCGTCTCCCTGTCGAACCTGAGCCATGAAGATGTCGGCCAGGTCGGCAACAAGGCCGCCAATCTGGCTGAAATTTCCAATCGGGTGAATCTCCCCACCCCCAGGGGATTTTCAATTACGGCATTTGCATGCCACCGCTTCTACATGGAGGCGTACCTGTATAAAATGATCCGGCGCGAGATGCGTGATCTCAATGTAAACGACGGGGCAAGTCTGGAAAGAACGTGCTTTCGGGTTCAGGAAATGATCAAGGACGCGCCCCTGCCCGAAAGGGTTTCCCGGGCCATTGAAAAGGAGCTGGAGCTCCTTACAGCCGAATTCGGGGAAAATATCCGGCTGGCAGTCCGCAGCAGTGCTACCGGTGAGGATTCGCAACAATCCAGTTTTGCGGGGCAGCATACCACTGTACTCAATGTCCGCCCCCCTAATATTATCCGTGCCTATAAGGAGGTGATCGCCAGTACCTTCAACCCGAGAGCCGTTTTTTACCGCAGGCGTAAAGGATATCGTGACCTGGATGTGCTGATGAGTGTTTTGTGCCTGATGATGATCGGGGCCCGTTCAAGCGGGTGCATGTATACCATCAACCCAAGCGACTCGTCCGGCGACGATATTTTTATCAATGCGAACTGGGGGCTGGGAGTCAGCGTAGTGGACGGTTCCATGCCGACCGACTACTGGCAGGTATCCAGGGCTGATAAGCGCATCGTGGCCGAGGACATACCTGCCAAAAGGGAGATGCAGGTTATGGGAGGCCCCTATGACCTGGCAAAAGTCCCGGTGCCCCTTGACAGGCAGAACCGTCCCTGCCTGTCAACTGACGAGATTAATCGCCTTGTCGGGTATGGTCTTCGCCTGGAGGCCCATTTCGGTCACCCGCTGGATGTGGAATGGGCGGTTGATGAAAACGGCGATGTGTTTATTCTCCAGGCCAGGCCGCTGCACCGGGTTACACAGGACGATCATGGCGCCGAGGGCAGCGTCGACGGGGACGTGGAGGGGTATGAGATTCTTCTGGAGGGCGGTATGACCGCTTCGCCGGGTACAGCCGCCGGGCCGGCGTATATTCTCGGAACGGAGTATCGCCTGGGCGATATTCCGGAAGGCTGTATACTGATTGCACATCAAACGTCACCCGAATATGTTCCGGCTATGGCCAGAATCCGGGGGATTATAACCGACGTGGGGAGTGTAACCGGCCACATGGCTTCTGTTGCCCGTGAATTCGGAATTCCAACTATCGTCGGCACAGGCGGGGCCACCGGTACAATCGATCCGGATGAGCTTATTACCATGGATGCATCCAAAAAGATCGTGTACAAGGGTCGCGTGACGGAAATTTTAAGCAGAAAACCGCCGGCGAACATTATGCGGGACAGTCCGGTGTATAAGCTTGTCCGTCAGGTTTTGAAAAAGATCGTCCCGCTGCACCTGGTGGATCCGAACGCAGATAATTTCACGCCTGCCGGATGCCGAACGCTTCATGATGTGGTGCGGTTTTCCCACGAAATGGCCATGCGGGAAATGTTCCGGATTGGCGAGGATATCGAACATCAGCAGGATCGGTATGTCGCCATGCGTTTAAAAACCTCTCTTCCTCTCCGGATCTACATTCTTGACCTTGGCGGGGGGGTGAAGGTTGACTGTGGGTACGAATATATTACTCTCAATGAAATCAACTCGATACCGTTCAAAGCGCTTTTGCGCGGCATGTCCCATCAGGATGTTCGGTGGGGCGGGCAGTCCGGATCGATGGATAGGCGCCAAACAGCCGGGGAATCGGACCCTGAACGAAGCGGATCCTATTATGCGATTCTGTCGGATGAATATGTCAATTTCAGCGTGACCCTGGGGGATAACTACGTCACGGTCGATTCATTTTGCTCGCCCCGGGTGAATGACAACTATATTCAGTTATCCTTCAAGGGCGGGGCTGCGGATATCTGCCGGAGAAAGCGGCGCGCGGCACTGGTTGCCGGGATTCTTAAAAAGCTGGCTTTCAAAGTCGATCAAAAGGTGGATATGCTCGTTGCAGAGATGAAAAAATACGATATGCAAAGAATGGAAGAAAAACTCAATACTATCGGTCGTATGCTGGCGGCCGTCCGCTATCTGGACGTGGTTCTGGCGGATGACGGTCAGCTATCCTGGTATGTGGACGAATTTTTGCGCGGTAATTATATCTTTAAAAGCAATTGATGATTTTTCGGCTTCCCTGTGTTCCCCGGCGGCCTTGTGATCGCCCCGCCCGGTTGCCGCGGTTTTTCAGGAGGATTCCGCCGGGATTTTGACAGGAAGGGTGACAGTAAAAGCCGATCCCCTGCCTACCTCGCTGTCAAGGGAAATGGTGCCGTCCAGTTTTTCAATTATACCGTGGCAGATAGAAAGGCCTAGCCCCACCCCCTTGCCGGTTTCCTTGGTCGTAAAAAAGGGATCGAACACTTTGCTTTGATCTTCTGCGGGGATTCCGGCTCCCGTGTCCTCGATGGTGACGGATACGCTTTGGTTGCTGTTTTTGATGGTCCGTATCCGGATTTCACCATTGCCTCCCTGAATGGCATCCATGGCATTGCTGATCAGGTTATAAAAAACCTGGCGCAATTGGGATGGGCCTGAAAAAATTGCGGGGAGTTTGCTGTCATAGCTTTTGACAAACCGGATGGATGCAGCCTCTGCACTGTTTTCCCAGAGTCTGCTCACTTCATCGACCAACTCATTGATATTGGTCTCCCGGATTTCCGAGTCCATTTTTCTGCCAAAGCTCAGCAGTTTGTGGGTAATGTCCCTGCATCGGCCGGCTTGCCGGTGAATTTCCCGCAAGGAGTCCAAAAGTTCCTCCCGCTCTTCAATATTTTGCATGTTTTCCCGGCTCAGAATGTCTTGTATCCAACCGGCCTCTTCCTTGATGCAGGCTATCGGATTGTTGATTTCATGGGCAATTCCGACTGCCAGCTGTCCGATGGAACTCATTTTTTTTGTCTGAAGGATCCGTTCATTCATGGCTTGCCTTTTTGCTTCAAGATTTTTTAGCTTCCGGGCCATCAGCTTCAGGGCAATGACCGCAAAGGACACGACGGCAAAACCCAAGGCCAGAAAGGAAAGAATGCTTTTTTCCCGCTGTCGGATTTCATTGTACCGTGAGCTTTGATGCTCAAAAAACTGCAATTCGGATGGCCCGTCATTATTTTGTGCATAAAACCGGTCTGTCCATAGAGTTTCTGAATAGACTGTCCGTAGCATGCCGGTAAGATCGCTACTGCCGGAGAAGCAGAGGTTTCTAAAATGGCTCTGCCGGGGGGTGTTTTCGTTGTTCCAATTTGTCGGGAAGGAAAGGTATGCAAATGTAAAAAGGGATGTTTTGCCTATGCCGGAAAGAGATGAGGGTGAGGTAAAAATGGATTCCGGCGCTTTGTGTATTCCCGGATGCGAATACGATATCCCGGAATGAAGCAAGAAAGCAAACGGCAGGAGAAAACAAACGATATACCACCGTTTCAATAGCTTTTGGCACTGTGTATCTGTACCTTTATCTTCTTTTTTCATTTAACGTCCGGAAAAAAGATCATTTTTTCTTCTGCATCCAAAAAAGAAAAGAATGGGTTATCAGGCACAGTGTTTTTTTATTCTGTCCGGGCAGCCCCGAATGCCGGCAAAAATCCGGAATGCGGCCGGTTTGGGCAGTAAGGCGGCCGGCTGCATTCCGGTATTGTTGCTTATGTGCGTAAGAACCATAAGGCATGGAAGTGTGTTGTGGTTTTATGCCTGATGGATCAGCAGAACCAGATCGCCATGTTGGCGGATGCCTGGAGCACCTTGCCGGAGACGCCGCCAAGGGCGTACTCCTGCTTGTTGGAGCTGCCGTGCCGTCCCATGACGATGGATCCGAACCCGTTTTTCCGGGCATAGCTCAGAATGTCGTCGGCCGGGTTGCGCGTGCCGGAAAGGATCTTGGAGAAGATCTGCTTTTCGTTCATCCCGGCTTTGATCATTTTGTCCCGGGCACGGGTCATGAACGGGGCGATCTGCTCCTCCAGCTTTGTCTGCCAGACGTCCTGCATTTCCGGGGCGGCGCTTACGACCTCGTCGGGCAGGTAGCTGCACAAATCCTGCTTGGTGTGGATCAGGGTGATCTCGGCCTCGGTGCCCGCCATCATTTCGGCTGCCGTGTCCACGGCGCACATGGCATTGTCAGAGGCGTCGATGGCCATGAGCACCTTTTTGGAGGTTACCTCGCTGTTGACCTGAACGATGGGAACGCCCCGGCAGTTTTCAATGATATGGCTGGAAACGCTCCCGCTGAAAAATTTTTCAAGCCGGCTTCGGCCGCGTGCGCCGATTACGATGGCCCTGGCCTTGTGCGTGCCGGCATACTGGCAGATGTCGCGGGCAGGCCCCTGTTTTTTGGGCTCGGCATGGGCGTGGATGTTGTTTTTGGGAAAGCCCCGGCTTATTAGCCGGTCCTTGGATTCCGAAAGAACCGTATCGGCCAGTTCCTTGTTTCTTTTTTCAATGGCTTCGATCTGTTTTTTCGATTCGCGCCGCACCTGCGGGTCATCGAACAGTGGGGGCAGGCCGGGAACGACATAAAGCAGTTCAAGCAACAAATCGATCCTCGAGGAGAACATCATTGCGATATAGTCAAGCGCCTGCATGGAATTCTGGGAATTATCGACAGCGACCACCAGCTTGGCCATTTGGACCTCCTTATTCAGTGTTCAGTGTGTGACAACAATAAAAACAATAAAAAATAAAAATTGACGGCTTCGTAAAAAGCCCAATTGCGTTTCTTAATTCACCACGGGTTTGTTGGTAGGGGCGAAAGATTTTTCGCCCCTAAGGCTGCAACGGGCGGCCGTTTAAACTAATAATGTAACACGTTGTTTGTTGAAGTACAAGAAAAAAGGGGTGCCCGAATCCCGTCGCGACAAAGCTAAAAGTCCGTCGATTGTATGCCGACGATGTCATCGTAGGCCGCCGTCAGTATACAGAAACTGAGTGCGGTGGCCGGTATGACCCCGACAATGAATATAAGCATTCCCACAAAATTCAGCGAAAGCAGGATCAGGGCCATTCCGAAAATATTGAACCACTTTTTCGTTATGATGCGGCGGCTTGTTTCCAGGGCTTGCCACGGGGACAGTTTCCGGTCGATGACCAGAAAACTGGAAAACAGGTATGCCACGGCCAGGTAAATGCCCGGAATGATAAAAAGCAGGAGGCCCACTAAAATCAGGGCGTTCATGAGTATGCCCATGAGAACGAGGGGCAGGAGATAGTCGAATCCCTTGAAAAAATCCTGGAATTCGGCCGGCTGGTGCTTCATTTTTTTTGCCGCGTAAACGAAAAAGCCCGCGGCAACGGGAAACATGATAATGGGTGCGGCAATGGGGCCGATGAAGGGGATCATTTCAACCCCGATGTTGATGACCCAGAAAAGGGTCCCATAAAGCAGAAAGGGGCCGATGTTTTTGACAAATATGGACCACCCCCGGAGCACATACTGCCTGAGGTCCGTGGCGTACCCGTCAGATATCAGTTGGTTTGCGTCCTTCGGGTGAAACAGCGGTTCAGTGTCCTGGTTTATGCCGGTTTCCCGGTTCATGCCGGAGGCTTCGGTCATGATTCATCCTCTATCAATTCAATAATCGTTTTGGACGTGTATTCCCCCACGTCCGCCAGCGCGTCCAGGGGGAGAAACAATGGGGCGTTGTTTGAAAAAAGGCACGTCGCGGATGCCGGAAAATCGTCATCCGCTTCGTAGAAAATGTAGCACAGGGCGATTTTGGGCAGGGGGTAGACCACGAAGGCGAAATCGCCGCTGACATCGGGCGGGGCATGGGATCCGTTCAATGCCTGCCGGATCCGGTTGATGTTTTTTTCGATGGCCGGCACGTGTGGTATCAGGATATGCTCCGTATGGGTGGAAAAGGCCCCCACGTAGGGCATGGATCCGGGAAACGCCTTGAATGCGTTGAATGGCTCGGGTATGCACGGCTCCGGCCGGGCATTTAAGGCATACAGCGATATGATGATGCCAAGGACGGGGCTGAATCCCCCCTGGCCGAGGCGAATCCCCCCGGGTTCGATGGTGCATGTTTCACCGAAGGCGTTGAACGTGAACCGGCTGCCTTCCTGCGCGGCCGGCAGGTTGTCGGCAAGGTCGCCGGGCAATTGCGAATAGAGCGTTTCAAGGTTTTTTTGGGCGATCCGGGTGTAGTTGTCCGTCATTGGCGGTTATGCCCCGTGCGTGTCGTTTTCGTGTTTATCACGGCCGGAGGCCGGCATCAGGGTTTTCAGTACATCCTCCTTGCCGATGACGCCGACCAGCTGATTGTTTTCGACCACCGGCAGCGTGTGAAAATTGTTGTCTACCATAAACGCGGCGATGGTTTCAAGGTCGGTGTCCGGCTGGACCGTTACCGGATCGGTGGTCATGGCATCGGAAACCGTCAGGGCGTTTATTTTCTGGACTTCCTTTTCAAACTGTTTCGGGGAGCGCAACGGGATAAAGATATCGAGCAGGGTGAAAACACTCGGAAGGGGCAGTTTTTTCTGTTGAAAGACCAGGTCGCTCTGGCAGAGAACGCCCAGGAGCTGCCCGTTGTCATCGATCACCGGCGCGCCGTTGATGCCGTTGTCCAAAAGGATATTTGCGGCCTTAAGGATGTCCGTGTCCGGCGTCAGGGTGATCAGCTCGGTCGTCATGATATCTCTGGCCTTTATCATTGATCCTCCGGGGGTTAGGTTGTAAGTTGTAAGTTGTAAGTTATAGGTCATAGGTTATAGGGGCATAGGATGTGCTGACGTAAGGAAGCGCATCTATGCGGGTAAGTTGTAAGTTGTAAGTTATAGGTCATAGGTTATAGGGGCATAGGATGTGCTGACGTAAGGAAGCGCATCTATGCGGGGCTTTTTTTTGCACCATTTCTTGTCAATAGTATCTGAGTCAATAATATCCGAATGGCGGGAAGGTGTCAAATGATTGGCAGCCGGTTTTTTTCTTGAAATAGCATGTGGATTCAGGGATAATTAAATCATTCGGGTATGTGCGCTAAGCATTTTGCCCGTCTGCGTTCCGGATATTTTTTAAACGTAAAGGAGGGGCCATCATGTTGATGACCGCCCGGCAGTACGAAGACAGCCTGCGCAAACTCGACCTTGTGGTGTACATGTTCGGACGGCGGGTTGAAAATCCCGTGGATGATCCTATTATCCGGCCGTCTTTGAACGCGGTGGCAAAGACCTACGAAATGGCGCTGGAGCCCGGCTTCGAAGATATAATGACGGCCGTGTCCCACCTGAGCGGTGAAACCATCAACCGGTTCACCCATATTCACCAGAGCACGGCGGACCTGGTTAAAAAAACGAAGATGGGCCGGCTTTTAGGGGCGCATACGGGATGCTGCTTCCAGCGCTGCGTGGGTATGGACGCTCTGAACGCCCTTTCCATCGTCACTTTTGATATCGACGCAAAATACGATACCGAATATAACAAGCGCTTTTTGGAATACCTGTCATACGTGCAGGAAAACGATCTCACCTGCGACGGGGCCATGACCGATCCCAAGGGAGACCGTTCGCTGCCGCCCCACAAACAGCCGGACCCGGACATGTTTCTGCGCGTGGTCGCGGAAAAAAAAGACGGGATCCTTGTCCGGGGCGCCAAGGCCCACCAGACCGGCGCGGTCAACTCCCATGAGATCATCGTCATGCCGACCATCGCCATGCGCGAGGAGGACAGGGACTACGCGGTTTCCTTTGCCCTGCCGTCCGATGCCGCCGGCATCACCTACATCATGGGGCGCCAGTCCTGCGACACCCGCAAAACCGAGGGAGATCCGCTGGATGTCGGCAATCCCTTTTTCGGCGGGCATGAGGCCCTGGTGGTCTTCGACGACGTATTTGTTCCCTGGGAGCGGCTCTTCCTCTACAAGGAATATGAATTCGCGGGACCGCTTGTGGAAAGCTTTGCTTCCTATCACCGCCAGAGCTATGCCTGCAAGTCCGGTGTGGGGGATGTACTCATCGGCGCGGCCCAGACCATCGCCGAATACAACGGCGTGCACAAGGCGTCGCATGTCAGGGACAAGATTATCGAGATGAACCATCTGAACGAAACGCTCTATTGCGGTTCGCTGGCATGCGCCGCAGAGGGACGGCGGAAGCCGAGCGGCACCTGGTGCGTCGATACCCTTCTTGCCAACGTGTCCAAGCAGAACGTTACCCGGTTTCCCTATGAAATTGCCCGCCTGGCGCAGGATATCGCCGGCGGCCTGATGGTTACGCTCCCTTCGGCGGCGGATTTCAACTCCCCGGAAGTCGGCCGGTGGCTTGAAAAATATTACAAGGGGAATTCGGCGGCTTCTGCGGACAATCGTTTCCGCATACTTCGCCTCATTGAAAATCTCACGCTGGGGGCCGCGGCGGTTGGCTATCTGACCGAGTCGATGCACGGTGCGGGTTCACCCCAGGCCCAGCGCATCATGATCTCGCGCCAGGCGAACGTGCCGGAGAAACAGAAGCTGGCAAAGCGGTTGTCCGGAATCCGTATTGATGAAATTTGAGAGGAATCATATTAACAGGCGGGTTATTGACGACCTTAAAAATCGTTCCACGATGGGAATGTATTTTTATGTGGCGATAACCCTTGCCGTGCTCCTTGTCGACGGTTTTTATCAACGGCATTATACGTTTTCCGTTATTTTTTTGTGCGCCATGGTCGGCATTGCCGTTTTCCGGATTGCCCACTTTTACCTGTTCGACAAGGTTGACCGATTCAGCCGAAAAGGCAACCAAACGGTTTTTTTTGCAAGCGTATTCGCCACGGCCGCCGCTTGGGGTGCGGGTTTTGCCTACTGCATGGTTCAGCCGGACGAGCCAATGAATAAAATGCTGATGCTCACAAGCACTGCGGGACTCGGTGCCGGCGGCGTGGTGGCCTTTATTCCCGCAAGATTTGTATCTACGATATACATCATTTTAATGGTTACCCCCGCCGTCATCATAATGGGGGTTTTACGGATCGACTTGCCCCTTGTTTTTTTATTCGTTTTGTATGCCGTCTACATGACGATCATCGCCTTCCGGGGGAACCGGGAATACTGGGATGCCATTGAAAACGAGTACCTGCTCAAGATCAAGTCCGAAGAAATCGAGAAGATGAGCCGGATGGACAGCTTGACGGGCCTGTACAACAGAAAATACTTTGACGAGATTTTCAATATGTACTTCAAGACCGCGGCCCGGAGCTCGATAAACCTTACCATCATAATAGCGGATATCGATCATTTCAAACCCATAAACGATACCTACGGTCACCTGGCGGGGGATGCATACCTCAGAAGCGTGGCCACGATTCTGGCCGGGACATTTCAACGGGAGACGGACTTCATCGCGCGCTACGGGGGGGAGGAGTTCGTTATGCTACTTTTTGACCAGCAAAGGGATGAAGCGCTCCGGCTTGTGGAGTTGGCCCGCGTCCAGACGGAAAAACTGAAGTTTCAGTATTACAACCACAGGTTACAGACCACCATGAGCTTTGGCGTCGCTTCATGTGTCCCCCGGCTGGATGACGATAAATCCGGGTTGTTCAGAAAAGCGGACATCGCCCTGTATCAGGCCAAAAACGGCGGGCGGAACCGGGCCGTCTTTTACGATCCGGAAGCGCCGGGGTCAAACGCGGCGGGAGGGATTGCAGGTGCTTTCGTAGGGGCGAAAAATCTTTCGCCCTAATAATGATAGTCTCGTAAAAAGTCAAATCTGAGATGGCAAAGTAAAAAGTTCAAGATCAAGGCGCGCGAATCTTGAGAAATTGAGCGTACTTGGTCGTACGTG
>Ga0207421_10008815_pt1 | contig 10341 bp, 9 predicted proteins | sample SodLakKL_010_SED_4_FD_187542 | JGI IMG/M metagenome (GOLD analysis project Ga0207421, IMG submission 187542) | Alkaline sediment microbial communities from Lake Tanatar, Kulunda Steppe, Russia - 8KL_010_SED (SPAdes) (version 2) | ecosystem: Environmental > Aquatic > Non-marine Saline and...
TCCATGTATACCTTTTTGATCAAGCGCATACTGGGTCTGCTGCCGGTACTGCTGGGGATATCTGTCTTTGTCTTCATGCTCATCCATATTACACCCGGGGACCCTGCTCTGCTCATGCTGGGTGAACAGGCGCCGCCCGAACAGCTGGAAATCATGCGCCGGGAGATGGGGCTGGAAGAATCCCTGCCCGTTCAGTATGTAACCTGGCTGAGAAGAGCGGTTCGGCTTGACTTTGGGCGCTCGCTGCGTTCTCGCAAGCCGGTCATAACCGAGATAGCTGAAAGACTGCCCAACACCGCCGCTCTGGCCGTAGGTGCCACGTTGGTATCGGTTATGATCGGTGTGCCGGTGGGTGTTATCTCAGCAGCACGTCCCAACTCCTTTTTTGACAACCTGTTCACCGCTGTAACCTTTACGGCCGTCGGGATGCCGGTATTCTGGCAGGGTTTGATGCTGATACTGATATTCTCTGTCTGGCTGGGATGGCTGCCCTCCTCGGGCATGGGACCGAGTATCAGATTTTATATCATGCCTGTGGCAGCTTTGGGCACCGTCACCACCGCCAATATTACCAGGATAGCCCGCTCCAGCATGCTCGATGTGCTCAAGGAGGATTATGTGCGCACAGCCCGGGCTAAAGGTGTGCATGAACGAACGGTCGTCTACCGACATGCCCTGCGCAATGCCCTGATTCCTGTGGTGACTATCATCGGCCTGCAGTTCGGCCGCCTCATGGCCGGAGCCGTACTCACGGAGACCATCTTCGCCTGGCCAGGACTGGGCAGCATGGTCGTCACAGCCATCAGAACCAAAGATTTTCCTCTGGTCCAGGGCACAATTATGATCTTCGCGCTGATCTATGCCCTGGTCAATCTGGGTGTCGATATATTATACGGAGCTCTCGATCCCCGGCTGAGAACTAAATACGATTGATAAGGAAGTGATGAGAATGAAGATCTCCCGCAGAAGGCTCTTCTTCAACAAAAAGGCGGTTGTTGGAGCCATACTGCTGCTGATAATTGCAGGACTGGCTATATTTGCCCCGCTTATCACCTCACATGATCCCATAGACCAGAATATCCGCAACCGGCTGCAACCGCCAGGTGGTGATCACCTTCTGGGCACAGACCACTTTGGCCGGGATATCTTCAGCCGCATAATCTACGGGGCCAGAATTTCGCTGCGCGTCGGTTTCATCTCTGTGGCAATAGGCATATCCTTTGGCTGTCTCATGGGTATCGTGGCCGGTTATTTCGGTGACCCCCTGGACAACATCCTGATGAGATTCGTTGATATAATGCTGGCCCTGCCCGGTTTTCTGCTGGCTCTGGCCATCATCGCCTCTCTGGGGCCGGGAATAAATAATCTAATGATCGCGGTCGGCATATCCAATATACCCGTCTTCGCCCGGCTGATGAGAAGTTCGGTACTGACGGTTATGGAGAAGGAATATATCCAGGCAGCCCGCAGCCTGGGCAGCAGCGATGGCTCAATCATAATAAAGCACGTAATCCCCAACTCCTACAATCCCATAATTGTCCAGGCCACGCTGGCCATGGCCGGCTCCATTCTGGCCGCAGCCGGTTTGAGTTTTCTGGGGCTGGGAGTCCAGCCACCCACACCTGAATGGGGTTTTATGATCACAAGTGCCCGTCAGTTTATAAGAGTAGCTCACTATACAGTCACCTTTTCGGGGCTGGCCATAGTCATAACAGTTCTATCACTCAATCTCTTCGGGGATGGACTGAGAGATATTCTTGATCCCAAGACCATGGAGCACCATAAATAGCATATATTAAGAAAAACAAATAAATTTACAAATATTATTGCATCGGCTGCAGTTTTTTATTATAATATACATGAATCATGATTCAGGTTTTATATGCTTAAAAGGTCAATAAATATTTTATGAGGAGGTATTGACGTGTCTGAAAAAAAATCTATCGGCATAAAAAATATTGGCCTGTACATCCCCGAGGGGCTGCACACCAGTAAACATATCGCCAGAGAGAGTGGAATACCTGAAGAGGTGATTATTGAAAAATTTGCCATCAACCAAAAACATAAGGCCGATCCCGATGAACACCCTTCAGAAATGGCTTTAAAGGCATCCCGGCAGGCCCTGGAGAATTTCTCTCCCCGCAAACTCGACCTGGTTCTCTTTCATGGCAGTGAATACAAAGATTATTATCTTTACAACCAGGCGGCTAAGTTACAGCACGAACTGGGCGCAAAAAATGCCTATGCCTTTGAGCTTCATTCTCTCTGCTCTTCCGGAGTGCTTGCACTTAAAACAGCCAGGGATATGATGCAGAACGATCCTGACCTGGATAATGTCCTGCTGGCCACATCTTCCAAAGAAGCTGATCTGCTCGATTACAGCAATGAAGATTCGCGCTTTATGTTCAACTTCGGCGACGCAGCAGCAGCTGTTCTTCTAGAGAAAGGGCTTAAAAAGAATACTATTTTAAGAAATCACACCATTACAGACGGCAGCTTCGCTGATGATGTAGCCGTTTACGAAATTGGATCCAGATATTTCAACGAACCGGGCCAGGAAAAACTGGAGCTGGCCGACTGCAATCTGGATGTGGCCGATATTGATTCCATGCGGGAAAGGCTCAATGCTGTAACCGAGGATAATTTCCGGGCTGTTATAGAAAAAAGTTTGCAGAAAAGCGGCTATTCTACATCTGACATCGATTTTATTGCCCTTATCCACATGAAGAAATCTTTTCTGGATTCACTGCTTTCCACCTACGACCTGGGCGAAGAAGATAGCTTTATACTCAACGACTACGGTCACTGTCAGTCGGCAGATGCTTTTATCGCCACAAAAAAGGGCGTTGAACAGGGCAAAATTGAAGAGGGAGACCTGATTGTCATGGTAGGTGCCGGAACGGGTTATACCTGGAGTGCTACCTGTGTGCGCTGGGGAAGCCCCCGGTGAACAGCTGTTAAAAAGCAAATATTACTTTTTTTAACAGGCAAAATTTAAAGTTCAAGGAGGTGCCAGCAGTGAAACAATTTCACTTTCAGGATTTCGACTGGATCGGTGATCATATTCATCGCCGGGCTCAAATTTCACCTGAGAGAAAAGCAATCATCGATCTGGACCTGGATAAGGCCTATACTTTTGCTGATCTGGAAAATAGAGCCAACCGCCTGGCAAATTATCTGGTGAAAGAATTTGATCTGGAGAAAAGAGAAAGGCTGGCATTTATATCACGCAATCGAATTGAGATGTTCGATGCCTTCTTTGCCGCCGGTAAAACTGGCAGCATCTTCGTTCCTTACAATATTAGGCTATCTGTTGAAGAATTAGCGGAACTTATTCGCCAGGAAAAACCCCGGTTTTTATTCTATGAAGAAGATCTCCAGGACAAAGTATCACGTCTCCGGAAAAAGGTGGAGATAGAACAGTGTTTCATCCTCAATAATAAAATAAACCAGAATAATTCAAAAAGCACGGAAAATGTTTCCAAAGATATTAATTATGATGAAATCGAATCATATGAAGAACGTTCTATACACCAAATAAGCCTTCATCTTGAGGACATTCATCTGCTGATGCATACAGGCGGAACCACAGGCATGCCCAAAGGAGCCAAAATTTCGCACCGTGCTGTCCTCTATAATTCTCTCAATGAAATCATAACCTGGAACATAGATCACACCGACAGCACTCATCTACTCCTTCCACTTTTCCATACCGGCGGCTGGAACTTACTCACTTTGCCGCTGCTGCAGACCGGCGGTAGAGTATATATAAATCGTCAGTTTGATCCTTCACTGACATTAAAAATAATAGAGGAAAAAGAAATTACACTGGTCTTTGGAGCTGCGACGATTTTTCGAACTATTGCCCATCAGTCAGAGTTTGCTTCAACGGACCTCTCTTCTGTACGCTGGATTATGTCAGGGGCAGCCCCCACCCCCCGTGAAGTCATGGAAAAATACTGGGATAAAGGGGTTAAATTCTGCGCCGGTTACGGTCTCACAGAAGGAGGGCCCAATAACCTTTCTATAGTGGCAGATCATATGTCGATGGAGCAGATCAAGAAAAAATATGATTCAGTGGGAATACCTTTCTATTTCACCGAAGCCAGAATCGTCGACGAAGAGGGAGAAGAAGTCGAGACCGGCCAGGAAGGTGAGCTAATATTTTCCGGACCCCAGATCTTCTCGGGGTACTGGAATAACGAAGAAGAAACCCGCCAAACTCTACGAGACGGCTGGGTCTACACCGGTGATATGGCCCGTAAGGATGAGGATGGGTATTATTATATCGTTGGAAGAAAGAAAAATATGTTTATAAGTGGGGGAGAGAATGTCTTTCCACCTGAAATAGAGAAACGGCTTTACGAGATGTCGGAAGTCCACGAAGCATGTGTGATCCCCGTACCTGATGAAAAATGGGGGGAGGTGGGTAAGGCAATAATCTCTCTGGAAGAAGGGGCAGAACTATCCCAGGAAAAAATCCTGGATTATCTACAGGAAAGGCTGGCCAATTACAAAGTGCCGAAATATATAACCTTTGTGGATGAGCTGCCCAAAAATGATGTGGGCAAAATTGAAGCTTCCAGGGTTAAGGAGGAATTTGGAGAACCCGAAAATGGCTGAATTACTTAAAATAATCACTTTTCTCTGATGCCCTCAAAAATAAATTTCATTACATCGTTCACCACATCTTCACTGATCCCCTCTTCTTCCGCCCAGATAACCCAGCGCAGACCGATGAAGTTGGAGATGCCTATCAGACAGTAGGCAATAACTTCCGGATCCAGATTGGAAAATTCCCCGTCTTCAACTGCCTCTTTAAGTCGATGGCGGTAGCTCACGGCAAAATTCTGATAATACTCCTGAAAGATCTCCGGATCCACAAACTGAGCCTGCCAGACAATTTTGTAGAGAGCTGAATGCTCATTGATAAAAGAAAAGAAAGCCTTAAAACCCTCTCTCTCTTTGGCGCTGCGTGTGTCCAGGCCATTTATTGACTCAGCCAGGACATCACGCAGCTTTTTGTTTAGCTCTAAAATAAGAGCCCGAAAGATGGTCTTCTTGTCAGGAAAGTATATATAAAAGGTGCCGGGAGCCACTCCGGCTTTCCGGGTTATCTCTGCAATAGAAGTTCTATAATAATTTTTTCGTCCGAAAATCTCTTCTGCCGCCTTCAAAAGCTCTCTGTATGTTTTCATGCCTTTTTCGGTCTTGGGATGATTTATTGCTTCTTCTGTTCGCTCAAAAGCTGTCATCTCTTCAGCTTCAAAGTGCTCATCACTCATCTCTATCCCTCCCCCTATTTATTTCAAGAAAGAAACAAAAGTTACCTCCTTACAATCACAGTCTGACCTTTTTCAAAATCTAAAAATTCCGCCCCGGGGGTTTTCAGGGCGGAATTTGTTGGTCTGTTATATTTGAAGTTTTTCATATTAAAGCCCCAGATATGCTTCCTGAACATGTTCATTATCCAGCAGCTCATCCCCATCAGCCTCAATAACTATGCTGCCATTTTCCAGAACATATCCCCGATCGATTATTTTCAATCCCTGGCGAACATTCTGCTCGGCCAGAAATATCGATACCTCTCCTTCGGCTTTAATATTTTTCAGCTTCTGAAAAAGCTCTTTCACGAGTGAGGGCTGCAGACCTACAGAAGGTTCATCGAGAATTAGCAGGTCAGGATCTGCCATCAATGCTCTTCCCACAGTCAGCATGCGCTGCTGCCCACCACTTAAAGTGCCCGCAGCATCCTCTCTCTTTTCTTTTAAACTGGGGAAGAGATCGAAAACAAATGTTAAATTTTCTGATGTGCTCTCCTGAGCCCTCTCTATAAAGCTGGAGCCCAGCCTCAGGTTCTCTTCCACTGTCATCCGGGGAAATAACTCCCTGTCCTGGGGAACCAAGGCCACCCCCGATCTTATGATTTCATGAGTTCCCCATTTATTTATATTCCTATCTTCAAACTCTATTTCTCCTGATACATTATCAACCAGACCGAGTATCGACTTGATAATTGTGGTTTTGCCTGAACCGTTGGGACCGAATATTCCCACAGCTTCATTTTTTTGCACGGAAAGATCGACTCCCCAGATTACCTGCACCCTTTCATATGAAACCTCGAGATTTTTAATCTTCAGCATTTTCCTCTTCCTCCCCCAGATAGGCAGCGATAACCTCTTCCTTCTTAGATACTTCTTCATACCGTCCCCGGGCAATTATTTCTCCACGATCCAGCACAATTACTCTATCAGTCAGCTCAGAAACTACTTTCATAACATGTTCCACAACACAAACTGCGACACCCCTATCTTTAATTTTTCTTATTAGCTCTATCATCTCATTGGTTTCGCTTGAGTTTAAACCTGCCATCACTTCATCGAGAAATAAAATCTCAGGTTCAGAGGCCATCGCCCGTCCCAGCTCCAGTTTCTTGAGCTCAAGCACGGTCAAATTATCCACATGGGCATCAGTTCTATCCAGATTCAAAAAATCACAGATGCTCTCCGCTCTTTCCCGGGCTTTATTTTTGGTCAGTTCTCTACCAAAGAGGGCACCGACCATGATATTCTCCATGGCTGTAAATTTCTCAAGTGGGCGAACTGTCTGGAAGGTGCGGGAAATTCCCAGACGGCTCCTGTCATGTGGAGGCATATCAGAGATCTGGCGTTCTTTTAAAGTTATATTACCTCCAGTGAGGGGCAAAATTCCGGAAATTACATTTATAACAGTAGTTTTGCCGGCACCGTTGGGGCCGATAATTCCCAGAATCTCCCCCTTATCTGCTGAAAAAGTTATATTATCCACTGCTGTAAGTCCGCCAAATTCTTTGGTTATTTTTTCAGCTTTCAGCACTGAATCCATCAGGAAGCACCTCCAAGATTTAATATCCTGTTTAAGATGATATTCCTGACAGGTTTATATATTCCCCCGGGCATGAAAAGTATTATAACTGCTATGACCAGGCCGTAGATGAGCAGGTGACCATAGGGCATGATAAGCCTGAGATATTCAGATATCAGGCCCAGAAAAATTGCTCCTACCACAGGTCCCGCAGTAGAAAGTGTGCCCCCTACCAGAGCCATTGCTATGGGCAGAAGCAGATAATCAAGACTAAAGGTGCTCTCCGGCAGCACAAAGGCATACTGCTGTACGTAAATAGCCCCGGCCAGCCCCTGCAGGGCCGAAGAGGTAACGAAAACTATAATAAGGGTTCTGGAGACGTTTATACCACTGGCCTGAGCGGTAAGCTCATCATTCCTGATTGAATGCATGGCATAATGCATGCGGGATCTGGCAAAAAACTCTGATATGCCTATTGTAAGAAGGGCCATCCCCAGCACAAGCCAGTAAAGCAGCTGCATATCTCCTCCAAAAATGGCTTCCGGCAAGACCATCCCTGTGGAACCACCTGTTATCTCAAGATTCATGGCAATCACTTCAAACACATGAGCTAAGGCCAGGGTAACGATGGCAAAATAAATCCCCCTCAGCTTTAGAACAGGCAGCCCCAGTATAAAGGCAACTGCCGCAGCAAAAACTACGGCAAATATTAAACTAAGCAGGGGATCAATCTCCAGACTGGATACAGTTACCATGGAAACATAACCACCCATGCCAAAAAAACCGGCATTGGCAAAGGAAAGCTGGCCTGTTCTCAGCATCATATCCCAGCTTAAAGCCATTGTCATAAATATGAAGATGGTCAGAAAAACATGAAGCAGATATCCGTCTATATAAAAGGGAAAGGCCACGGCTAGAAGTAATAGGATTAGATAAAATGCATATTTCTTCATTGCCCAACCTCCTAGAGGTTTTTAGCCATAATTACTATTATAAGAACACCGAAAAAGACTATATCAGACCAGCCACCATAACCGGGAATTGAATTGACCGCTGCTTCAGCCAGCCCCAGAGAAATCCCGGCAAAAAGTATGCCGTTTATACTGCCCATCCCGGCCATTGCCACCAGGGAAAATGATATGAGAGCAAAGGGATTTCCCGTCTCGGGAAAGATCGACACCCTGGGCAGCATTATACTGGCGGTTAAACCCATAAGTCCGGAGGCCAGGGCAAAAACAAAAAGATAAACAAAATCCACGTTTATACCTACTATCTTAGCACCTTTGGGGTTCTGCCCCACGGCAAATACTGCCTGACCCAGCTTTGTCTTTTTCAAAAATAAGCGCAGCAGCAAAAATACGGCCACGGCTGCAAATATATATAAAAATTCGTATGAACCGGTAGTTATCCCCATTATTTCAACCGACTGCCCGGCATAGTCCACATGTATGTTTCGGGGACGTGAGGTCCAGATGATATTCACAGATTCGATTAAAACTATTGATATACCAAAAGTCAACAGCAGCTGATTTAAATGTCCTCCACCCAGAACCCTCTTTATTGCAATCATATATATTACTCCGCCAAAAATCGCCAGGGCTACAAATACTGGAATTATTGAACTTAATGGATCGAGGCCCAGATTTATCGCCAGCACATATCCAAGATAGAGCCCCACAGTGAGAAGTTCACCGTGTGAGAGGTTAAGTATATCCATAATCCCCAGCACCAATGCCAGCGGGAGGGCAATCAGAGCGTAAAGACTTCCCCGCTGCAGCCCGAAAATTAAGGCCCGGGGACTCCAGAAACCTAAAATCACTATACCGATAAGAAGAAGCAATAGATAAAGTTTTGATCTCTGTGGACTAATTTTCATAGTGGCCCTCCATTCAAAAATTTTAGTCCCGGGATAAATATGAAAATGTATTGAATAAGGCCGGGCGGTAAATACCGCCCGGCCTTATTTTATCCAGACCTGAATTTATCTATCCCATTCAAATGGGTATACTGGTTCAGCAGTGGAAAGCTCCAGGGGCCAGAGCACTTCCTGCTGTCCCTCCTGATACTGAAGAATCATCTGGTCGGAGAAGCCCTGATTGCTGATTATTCTGCTGGGAGAAATATCCAGTGTTCTGCCTATAGGGGAATCGTATTCAATCGAGCGCAGAGCCTCGATAACCGCTTCATCCTCAAGTGTGCCGGCTTCTTCAACTGCTTCAGCAATAAACATTATATTGGTATAGCCCAGTGGGGCAAAATAAGTTGCGGGCTCCTCATCGAACTTTTCAATATAATCATCCCAGAATTCCTGAGCTTCAGGGCTAACCTCATTTATTGCAGGTGCCCACATCTGATAGAGCATGACATTTTCAGAAAGCGGATTGTCAGCAAATCCTTCCGGCCAGCCCGGAGGAGAACCGACTAATATGGGAGGCTCAAAGCCCATCTCCCGGGCCTGGCTGAGCATGGGTACAGCATCGTCATCATAACCGGCCCAGACAAAAATATCAGGATCATAGGTCATGGCATGATCCAGCATAGCACCATAATCTCCGCCTCCCACAGCGGCGCTCTGAAAAGATTCACCACCCAGGTCTTTCATGAGACCGGCATAGGGGCCTTCTCCTTCCTGAGCCATATCAAAATATTCCACATAGGACTCATAGGAGTCAGTCCCAAAAGATCCCTCCTCATAAGCCAGATAAAAATCCTCGATCACTATTTCTTCATACTCAGCCTGAATATCTTTCCAGCCTTCCGCATAGCTGGCACCCTGCTGATAATCCCAGGGATGAATGTGAAAATACCAGTCCGCCTCCGGCCCCACCGCTCTTTCAATTTCATGGGAAGCACCACCCATCCAAACAGTTATTATCTCATGCCTTCTCATTACGGGAATCTGGGCCATATGAACAGCACTTGACATGCCACCTACCAGAAAATCGACATCCTCCACTGTTGCCAGTCTGTCAATGGCAGAAGCCCCCACTTCAGGACTCATTTCACTGTCAATTACAGTCAGCTCTACCTCTCTCCCCAGAATACCGCCATCTTCATTCAGCTGTTCTACTGCCAGTTCCATTGCCCGGGCACCCTGTGCTCCTGTGATATCACCGAGAGGATTTACAGCTCCAAACTTTATCGGCTCTTCAGATGCTTGAACCTGGGAACCCGCCATCATGCCCAAGGAAATAACCACAGCCAGGCATATCAGCAAAAATTTTCTCAAGGCAGTTTCCTCCCCTTAAATTTTTGATAAAATAGCCTTCTATTTTAAAGCCTTGAAATCTTAAGACTATTTTATCTGTTTATTATGCTAACATTTCACTGTTACAAATCAGTTACAAACACTGATTACCACAGTTCAATCTCCCGGGCTTCCTTGCGCAGCTCATCTCTAAAATCGGGATGAGCTATTGATATCATGGCCTCCACGCGATCTCTTATGCATTTGCCTTTAAGCTCGGCCACACCGTGTTCTGTAACAACAGTATCTAT
>Ga0207421_10008816_pt1 | contig 10340 bp, 9 predicted proteins | sample SodLakKL_010_SED_4_FD_187542 | JGI IMG/M metagenome (GOLD analysis project Ga0207421, IMG submission 187542) | Alkaline sediment microbial communities from Lake Tanatar, Kulunda Steppe, Russia - 8KL_010_SED (SPAdes) (version 2) | ecosystem: Environmental > Aquatic > Non-marine Saline and...
TTCCCAATCGGAGCAACTTCCTTCCGCAGAATATCCTCAACATCCTCGGAGAGAACCAATTTCTCCTCAGATAGCTCCAACTCACCAGACATACACATCGGTATAAACTTGTTTATACCTTCCTTATAAATCTGGCGGTGGGAAAATAATAACGAAAAAAGCTAAACAAGTACGAAACATCTACTATATAGCCTGGAAAGATATCAAGATCTATTTCTTTAAAGGACCAAATTTAACTTTTGGAATATTATTACCTATCGTATTGTATCTAGCTTTCTCACTTGGAGAAAACGGTGGTCAAGCGGCCATTCCCGGTCTGATAGCTATGGCCTCCTTCTTCGGAGCGGGAGCGATACAGGCCGTCTCACTTCCTCTAGAAAGAAAAACAAAAACAATCAACATGCTACTCACAGCACCAACATCTCTTTCCACAATAGTTTCAGGAAAAGTGCTCGCTGGATTTCTGTTCGGAGCGCTCCTTTCCTTCACCTACGCTGGCATAGTAGCTCTATTTTTCCCCATAACGAATTTTCCTTTACTAATAGTCGCAATACTAATATCATCCCTTCTCTTCTCCGCCTTCGGGCTATTTTTATCCGCTCCCTTCAGAGACATACCAGACGCAATGCCCCCCGCAACCGTCATAAGGATAGCCATGGTCTTCATCTGCGGCGTATTCACCCCATTAGAAACCTTACACACAGCACTCCGCACCACGGCCCGCTTCTTACCCCTAACCTATTCAGTGGACGCAATCAGACAAGCAATGACCACAGGGATAAACACTCAGCCATTTTCAATAAACCTGATAGTCCAACTTATCTTTCTAGTTTTTTTCGTCTGGACCACCATAGAAATTCTGAAGAGAAAGATAGGATAACTTAGAAACCGCCGAGAAATAATACTTCAAAAAACAAAAAGCAAGCAAAATATAAGGAAAAGCTACCCAACGTCAAGTGCATCTCAAATGAAACAAAACTCCGAAAACCGATCTGATTATCTGACTCGGGCAAAGGGTAAAAGGACGATTATAACTAATATCCTTCGATTTTTATACGTCGATAGTTCCCTGGATCCGTAGAGACCAGAATATTTGAATTATAAATATTTACAGATCCTTTTCTAGTTCTTAAAAAGCGTTTTAGTCTATAAGAATTCGAAAAATATAAACGAGTTCCTTTGGAAAAGTTAATACCGAAAACCAAGGAAGTTAAAAACCGATAGTTTTTATTCGGGGGTCAACGTACGTTGAAAAAACGGGAGGATATGGACGTTCCTTCCTCATCGGAATGTGAAATTTGTCCAAAAGAGGGGAGGAAACTTTAAGGACGATTGTCCTCTAAGGAGGGAGCTAGACTCGGACTTCTGTGCCCAGTGTGGAGCATGTGTAATTTGTTGCCCATATCATTCCTGGGAAATGGGTAGGGAAAGTGCGCGAATGAGGGGAGGTACTTGTACCGCATGCGGATTGTGTTACAATCGATGTCCTCAGTTTACCTTCATTCTGGATGACGCTGAAAGGATTTTTGGAAAGAGGCCGGATTTTGAAGGAGTGGGAATTTTCAAAAACGCTTATTCCGGGCGGAGTGAAATAACTGAAATACGGAAAAATTCTCAGGACGGTGGCACAGTTACTACCCTACTCGTCTCCCTCTTAGAGTCAGGATTTATCGACGGGGCGGTAGTAACCGGGACCGGAGCCGAACCATGGAATCCCGAACCCTACGTCGCCAGGACTCGAAAGGAAGTAATCGATCATTCAGGCAGCATATACTCCCCTTCAAGCGTTTTAAAAGGACTGGGTGATGCTGTCGATCATTACAATATAAAAAATCTATGTGTGGTAGGGACCCCTTGCCAAGTGGAAAGTTTAAGACGACTGAAAATCGCAGATATAGGAACCAGCAAATATAGTTCTCGAGTGAAACTGATCATCGGCCTCTTCTGCATGGAAAGTTTCCCGTACGAAAACATAATCGAAATAGTGGAGGAAAGATTAGGTTTGAATATCGGCGATGTTTCAAAATTTGACATTGAAAAAGGAGATTTTATCGTGCATACTGCAAAAAATGAAGGTAAAATACCTGTCAAAGAGTTAAAAAAGTTCATGTGCAGCTCATGCGAAGTTTGTATCGATTTTGCTGCCGAACTAGCCGACATATCCATCGGAAGTGTAGGTGCTCCAGCAGGACAGAACTCGATCATAACGAGGACCAGCATCGGAGAAGAAGCCTTTCAAAAGGTCGTAAAAGAGGGTAAAATAGAATCTAAACCATTGAGCAAAGTCAAGCCTGGGCTAAAACTGATTGAAAAGCTTTCAAACATGAAAAAACGGGAGAGAAAGGAAGAGATTGAGAGGAGAAAGAGAGAAAATAAACCTATACCACCTTGGGCTAAAAAACTATAATTCAAACAAAATCGATAATTTAGTTCGGAAAAGATATCTTTTACTAAACCTCTTCCCTAAAAAATGTAACATAAAAAAGAAAAAGAAAGGGAACCTTTAACAGATATTTTTGGAAAGGGCTAATTCCCCGAAACGTTAGGACCTTATCCTTTAAAGGATCGGGCTATCCTGTCGGCCTGCTTCATCGATTCGATAACTAAATCCTTAGATACCACAAATGGTTCCAAGTGTATTGTTTCCTCTTCTGCGGTTGCTGCTTCCGCCACCGTATCGAGGTCGTCTATTGAAACGTTTATTTCATCCAATGTAGTGGGCAACCCTACCTCATTATAGAAACTTAGCATGTTTTGAATGTCTTCTCTCGGTTTGTTTTCCATAACTAGTTGAGTTAGAGTTCCGAACGAGACGAGACCTCCATGTTGGGCGTCTACGTTAGGTGCGGCAGTCAATCCATCATGAACCGCATGAGCAGCTGCAAGTCCGCCGGACTCGAAGCCCACTCCACTCAAAAGCGTGTTGGCTTCTACAATAGCTTCTAATTGTGGCGAGACGATATTTTCCTCACAGGAATCTAGGGCCTCCTTGCCATACCTCATGAGCAGGTCATGACAAAGGCGAGCTGTGTTCAGAGCTAGATAAGGTGGAAGTCCTCCGTCGACCAGACAGTTTTTGGAGGTTGAACTCCAAACTGCCTCTGCTTCCCATTTAGTAGCCGAAGCATCTCCCATTCCCGCTCTCAAGAACCTAACGGGACCTTCAGCGATTATCCTCGTATCGACGACCACCAACTCGGGACTTTTATGGAAGAATTCGTATCTCTGGAAGACATGATTTTCGTCGTAAATGACAGATAGCGCACTGCAGGGAGCATCGGTCGATGCGATCGTGTTAACTAGAGCAATATTGACTCCCATTTTGTGAGCGACGAATTTCGCCAGATCCATAACGGATCCTCCACCGACACCGATTATACAGTCGGCTTCGGCCGCGTTACCCATTTCAGTCAACCTATCAGCAGCTTTGTCTGTACAGTATCTTTCCCCACTTGAATATTCAACAACTTCGGCACCAGCTTCTCCCAAAGAATCCCTTATGGAGTCCTCACACGTAGATAGTGAAGTGGTTCCTCCCAAGAGGAATGCTCTCTCCCCGAGAAGAGGTACCCATTTATCAAAATCTTCGACTACGTCTGCACCAACTGCATATCGATTTGGCGCTCCTATGATTCTAGGTGTTCCAAATTTATCTTCTGGCATGAATTTTTCACCTCCTATGTTTCACGGTTATCTTAAAATCACATCCACGGATCAACCATGATTTTGCCTGGTTTTACATGATCTCTGTGATCCTTCAGACCTTGGACAACTTCATCCAATGGAATCCTGTCCGGAACTATCTCTCCGAACGGAATGTCCAGTTGCTTTGCGCGTTTCATGATATCTATAGCTCTCTTGAAATCGTGTCGATGATGGGCCCAGGACCCGAATAGATTTATCTCCTTGTTGCATAGATCCAATGAAGGATTTATGGTCGAGTCTCCTGCATCTGCGTAATGTCCCATTTCAACCAGAGTTGAACCTCTCCTCAGATAATCGAAGATCTGTTCGAATGCCTTAGGTTCACCAGTCGCCTCTATTCCGATGTCAGCACCTACACCCCGATGTGTCAAGTCCTTTACATACTCGGCACAATCGTCAAAAGAGTCGAATTCATCCAAATTTACCGTATGCATGGCTCCCAATTCTTCTGCCTTGTCCAATCGCTCTTGAATTGGATCGACCACTATAGTCTTGTAGCCTCCGTTAACCAGAGACGTGGTGAGTATGCTCAATCCGATGGGGCCTGCTCCCTGAATCAATATCCATTTTGACTCATCCATACCTTCTGCCGCATAGTTGGCATCGGTCGCCCCCGCTACAGCTTTCGACCAAACATGAGCGGCGACATCTATAGGCTCCGCCATCAATCGTTCCTGATCCGTAAGTCCATCAGGTAGTTTGAAGATCGGCAACTCTTTAGAGACATAACTGTATTGCGCGAATGCCCCTATGAAGTGGGGCCAATCATCCGACGTTTCCGGCATTATACCATGTAGGAACAGACTGTCGCAGAGGTTAGGTCTAGCCGGGACTTCTTTACAGTAATAACATTCGCCACATTCTCCCGTAGCTGCGGTTATATAATCTCCTTTCTCGAGAGGCTTCCCCAAAGTGTCCTCTTCAACTCCCTCGCCTAATTCTTCAACTTGACCAAACCATTCGTGTCCTAGAACTATCGGAAATGGTGATGGCAGATTTCCTCTGGTTATTTCCACATCCGTTCCACATATACCACAGCCCGTAACTTTCGCTAAAACGTCACCCTTCTTTACATCAGGTATAGGGTAATCCTTTATTTCCACGGCATCAAAACTTGGTTCATCCCAAACGGCTGCTTTTCCAGTTTCGCTTTCCATCTATAATCACCTCCCTCTTAGATCTTTACTTTATGTACTTCTTTTCTAAAGTATTAAACTTTTTGGTGAAATCTAAAGGTTAATTCCAAGAAAACCGATTATAAGGTTTTAATTACCTTTTAAAAATCGAAAATCACCTCTTATCAATAATATAGATTTATAATCATCTTAATGGAGTATATGGTATTAATAAAGATTTAATATTGTTAAAAGTAATCTAAATAAGTATATTTAATTTGGATATTTTCCATTATATTTCCACGATTTTAAAAATAAATTTTCCTCATTTCTCAAACCTTTTTCTCGAACCGTTATTCACATTAAATAACAATAACGACGAAACCTAATTACCGACCTCACGATAACTGAAGGAAAACAATCCTTCGCTGTAATACCTTTTAATCGGTTCTTATTCATCGACATTCATCAAATAAAATCCACAGTTTACTCGTATTTTTCTCAAAGTCCCCTTGTGCAAAAAAAGACAGAAAGCATCCGGCCGAATACACTTAGACAATTACACAGCGAGTTCCCGAAAAAATAGCTTAACATTCAGTAAAAAATTACATATCTATAAGCTCTTCTTTGTAAGTTTCTATCGTCATAGTGATATTCACATCCTTGACCCCTTGATATGTGCTAACCCTGTCCTCTACGAATTCACTAATATCAGCTCTATCTTCAGCTTTCACCTTAGCTACAAGACCGTGATTCCCCGTAGTTTTGTGAACTTCACAAACCCCCTTACATTGAGTTAATACGCCCGCCACCCTACCCGCCTCGCTGGACTTTACATCAATATCCAAAAAAGCAGTTATGCCGTAACCGGCTTTTTTAGAATCAACCTTGGCTGTGTATCCCTCCAAAACGCCCTCCTCCTCGAGAATTTTGATCCTCCTCCTAACACCGGAAGTGCTCAGTCCCACCTCATCAGCTATTTCGCTGAGCGTCGTTCTACCGTCTTCAATAAGCATTTTTAAGACTTTCATATCTACACTATCTAACTCTCGGATAATTGCTCACCTCAGCCTCCTAAATACAGACGAGTCAAAGTAAATTATATTGTCACTTCCTAATTAATAATTTCGATCAAGGAACTTCGAAGAGCAAAGAGTCAAATCGCTTAGATCCAACACACGAGATTTTTAGGATAAAATTTTACTTTTGGTTTTCACTTTCAGAAAACAAGTACAAAATTAACGTAAAATCGGTCGTATTTTTTATAATAATTTTTTATTTTCACAATTTTTCTAAACTTTAACAATCGCTCCCTTCGTATAGGGGAGATATACCGCAACTTTATAGAATTTTCATTTGCCGGCTTCTTCCAATATTCCACGCGCGGCAAGAATGCCCGTTGCGCTCGCATTGATAATATCGCGAGATAATCCAGCTCCATCCCCTGCAACAAAGATATTATCTATATTAGTCTGCATTTTACCATTAACTTGAATCTTTCTTGCATAGAATTTAATCTCTGGAGCATAAAGCAATGTCGAGTTAGAGGCCGTCCCTGGGATTATTTTAGCCAGCTGTTCGAGAGATTCTAGCAAATCCGTTACGACGCGTCCCGGGAGCGCCATAGATATATCTCCCGGAGTTACATCCTTAAGCGTAGGTTCGATATGTCCATGCTCCAACCGATCGGGTGTCGATCTACGGCCCTTTCTCAAATCCCCCAACCTTTGTACGACCGGTCGATCACCCCCGATAGTGGTCGCCAAACGACCTATCGACGTGCCGTAAGCATTCGTGTCACTAACTGGCTCGGTCAGAGATATTTGCACAAGCAAAGCAAAGTTTGCGTTTTCGGACCTTTTAGACTTTAAAGTGCGGCCGTTTACACCTACAATATCCTCGTGCTGATCTCTAACAACGATACCCCCATGATTTACGTGGTAAGTCCGCACGAAATCGTCAAAAGTCTCCGATCTGAGATAAAACTTCGGACTCACATCGGCGAGCGAATTCAAAACCACAGCAGGCACCTCAACCCTAACGCCTATATCAACCGGTCCATGTCTGATATCGACCCCTAGTTTTTCTGCCTGATTTTTGAGCCAATCGCCACCCGACCGACCGGGCGCTGCCAAAATATATTCGGACTTTATATTTTCCCCGTCGATAATTACACCATTTTTCTCTATCTCGTGGACTTTTGTCTCCAGTAGAAATTCAACCCCTTCCTCTTCCAGTTCCTCCTTGAAATTCGAAAAGAAATGAACTAAGTCATCCGTGTCAAGCCGTCTCTGCTTGACAGGAGCAAATTTCACACCCGCACCAGCAGCTTTTCTAGCCAGCTCCTCCTCTTCGGAAGTCTTTTCAACGGAATGCTCAGAACAGCGGCAAAGTTCCCGAAATGTAGAATCTACGTACTCAACTATCTCGTTCGCTTCGCTTCCCGTAATGTACGAGGTAAGGTCCCCACCAACGAATGGATCAATATTTAGAACGCCGTTGGAAGCTAAACCCATCCCTCCCACCCCCTGAACTGCTGGGGGGTACCCAGTTTCTAGTTGATCCTCAAGGACTTCACACCTCTCCCGAACGTCCTTTCCTTTCTCCAAAACCTTTATGGAAAAGCTTGATCTTTCAACCAGCTCCCTAGCCGCAAAAAGACCGGCCGGACCTGCACCCACAATAATTACATCGACCATGAAAATCCCACGAGATAGACCGTCATGACTGTTTCTTTCATCTCATTAATAGGGCTTTCTCACATCTAATGTGAAACAACATCAGACTATACGGAATTCTCAAACACTGGATGTCACAGATTTGGCCCCACCTTTTCTTTCGAGCTTTTTTCTTAAGCAGATCTATTAACTGATTCCGTTCTTGTTAATCCTCGTCCCTTTCTAAATTATAGTTTATTTCTACGAAATCCACACAAAAATAAGCCAATCTATACTAATGGAAATAAATAAGTATAAATTCTTAATAGAAATGTCCTCCTTTGATATTTAGAATATAAACTCCTAAAAATGAAAATAAATCTCTTTAATGGGAATATTAGTAGAGAATTATAGAAAAATATTAAGAACTCTATATTTTTTAGCCTTTCACCTAACGACAGTTACGGAACAATGAGCTCTACGGACAATTTTTTCCGCGACAGTACCTAACAATATTCGCGAAATTCCGGTCTCGCCTCGAAACCCTATGACGACATGATCAAAATCGTTTTCCTCGGCAAACTTGACGATGCTAGCTGCCGGCCCATTCATGCTTTTCAGTAATCGTGCCTCTATTTCAATATTCTCTTGATCACCGATCTCTTCCGCCTCCTTTAACAGACTACGCTGTTTTGAATGCTTCAATTCCTCCAAACCTTCCGGAATCTCTAACTTATAGCTATCCAAAAGAGAACCAATCAATTCACTTTCCTTTTTCACGGCATAAGCAACAGTTATCTTCGATAGTCCCCTCCTCTTTGCCATTCCGAAGGCGTGCTTCAAGGCTTTTCGAGCCTGGTCAGAACCATCCCATCCGACCAAAATCTTATAGGGCTGAGTCATATTGCGCTTCAAATGTTTATAGATGCTTCCTATGTTAATGCTTTGTGCTTAGATGGAAAGAAATTGATATTTTTTATTAAAGATCAATCAAACTTTCAATTTAGAAAGAAAATAGAATTAAGTAAAGAAATTTATTTTCAATTTAGGTGGAGCATTATGAATCTCATCCCTGAAATCGATCTAAAAAATAATGAAAAAATCCCACAACTTGGATTAGGAACTTGGGGATTAAAAAATAGCCAATGTGAGGAAACGGTAGAAAAAGCCCTAGAAATAGGATACACCCACATCGACACCGCCGAATCATACGGAAATGAAGACAGGATCGGAGACATCGTCTCGAGACGAGACAGGTCAAACCTCTTCATTACCTCAAAGGTCTGGCCCTGTAATCTACACTACGAAGACGTACTAAACTCGTGCAAGTCCTCACTAGAGAAGCTTAACACCGGCTACTTGGACCTCTATTTAATCCATTGGCCAAACGAGGCAGTCTCTATCCGGGAAACACTTCACGCCATGAAAAGACTACATGATAAAGGACTAGTCAAAAGCATAGGAGTCAGCAATTTTGGCGTAAATCAATTGAAAATCGCCGTAGAGGTCTCCGAACTTCCTATCTGCGTAAACCAAGTCGAATTTCATCCCTGGCTCTATCGAAAAAATCTCCTCAACTTCTGTGAAGAAAACGATATAGTAATTACGGCATCTGCCCCTCTAGCTAGAACCAAGGTTCTCCATGACGAGACAATAAAAGAACTAGCCGAGAAATATCAAAAAACCCCAGCTCAAATAGTGCTCAAATGGGAAATCGAAAAAGGTGTCGTAACAATTCCGAAGACTAGATCAGAAAAACACCTCAGGGAGAATTTCCATTTATTCGACTGGGACATAAAACCTAACGACGTCGAAAAAATCGATGAAATTCCGAAAATGGAAAAATGTTACGAACACAACTTTGACGCAAGTTGGATTCATGGATATTCCTAGTTGAGAACAATTATACTGCAATATTAGAGTTCAATTCCATCAGCACTCCCAAACCGAAAAGCTGAAGAGACTGCATCAGTAATCGGTTCCCGTGGCATAATTGTCTCTTTATATCTCGTACTCCGAATCCGTTTTCTCCTTGGAAAGAATATCTATTACAGCCAATCCAAATCGACGGTAGTAATGAAATAGACAATTCTATTTCCTAGAAAGCCATCAAAAATATCCCTGCCAATATGAATATCACACCTAGAATCGAGTCCTTGGTCACGTTTTCATCCAAGAATAAGACGCTGAGAAGAAAACCGAAAAAAACAGTTCCACCCGTAACGGGGGCGAGAGTGCTCGCATCCGCATTTGAAAGTGACCAGATGTAAAGAAAACTTCCTATAGGGAATGATATGAGGCCGGAGAGAACGCTCAAGCTCAAGCTTCTATTTGGGAAAACAAACCTTCGTCTAGTAGAAATCGAAACAATCCAGAAAGCCATTGCGGCAGATATCACTCTTACAAAAAGCAAAATCAACCTAGGCATATCGGCATTAAGTGCAAACTTGTTAAGAATTGCATTCGCACCCCAGAGAAAAGCGACGATCGAGGCTACTGGAACCCCCCATTTCCATTCATCCCTATCCAATTCCCGACGCCTGGAAAGCATATAGGTCCCTCCAATGACAAGGGCTGCTGCAATCGGAGCTGTTAGAGTTATATCTTCGGGCAGAAAAAGAGCACTTAACAAAATGGCCCAGAAAGGATATGCATTCCCCGTAGGAATTATTCGATGAGCGGAGCCCCTCTTTAGAGAATAAAAATAGATATAGGTCGCCACAAACCAACCGAAGATGCCTGATGTAATCGCCACAAGAAATGGAAGGCCAAGCTCAAAATTAAGAGGCTCGAAAAGAATCATCGCAACCCCTATGACTATTGCAGCGGAAGAAAATCGCACGGTGTTAAATACCATCGAGCC
>Ga0207421_10008818_pt1 | contig 10338 bp, 8 predicted proteins | sample SodLakKL_010_SED_4_FD_187542 | JGI IMG/M metagenome (GOLD analysis project Ga0207421, IMG submission 187542) | Alkaline sediment microbial communities from Lake Tanatar, Kulunda Steppe, Russia - 8KL_010_SED (SPAdes) (version 2) | ecosystem: Environmental > Aquatic > Non-marine Saline and...
CTGAGGAGATGCGCTCCAACATCTCATCGGCGAGATAGTCTTTCACTGTATCAATCAACGTAATTTGCTCATCTACAATCAGATAGGCATTGTAGGTGGTACCGCGGGGGGTGATATACCCGTGAAAATTGCGCAGGTGCCAGTCTATTCCCCCGACCCAGTATATGTTGGGTTTGATTTGCACCGGATTCACTGATTATCGTCTCCTTTCCATAATGAGCTCTTCATTGTGACGAACCGTACGAGCGGTGTGACTCTACCTACAACCCGAAAATGAAATAAGGCAGGCTGAGCGCGTCAAAGACCCGCATATGAAAGGCAATGCAGCTATACCATAATGCGGAGGCGGCGCTGCTCTTTCTTCTCATGCATCCGCCGGCAGCGCAGCGAGACAGCTCTCCACGAATCGTGTCACACCGCCCAGCAATCTGTCGTACACTTGTGCAAACCACAGGATTGGCCGATATTGCACTATTCGACAATCCCGGGGGCGTTCCTGCCCAGTGCCCTTCGGGACTCTGCAGTAGGGCGCTGAGCAGGTCGTCAGTGCTAGTGCCTTGCATTTATTACGCACCCGAGCAGCGTTCATCATAACAGCAGAGCAGGAACAGACCCCGCCGTTTGATGGACGCGGTCACCTCCGCAGGTTTTTCAGGCGGCTGCACAGCACCCACAGCAGCAGTGCATGTACCGGTATGATCAGGACCCGGCTGAGCACCCGCGACGGGAGGAGTGCATAGATTCCTTCCTGCATCATCATGGTCAGCCACACCGTATTTAGAAAAGTCACGATCAATCCCGTGATGGCTGCAGTGACGAGGAGCCAAACGAAGGTGACATCAGTTCCCCGGCGGAAAAGAATAATGCCGGGAATCAATCCGGTGAGGGCCGCACTGAGGGTAAACCCGGGGAAATACGGTCCAACCGGGGCAACAGCCATCCCGATCAGGTCTGCGGCTGCACCGGCCGCCCCGCCGGCCAGCGGTCCAAACATAATCCCTGTCAGATAAAGAGGAATTTCCCCCAGGCTGAGACGGAGCCCCATAATGCCTGCAATAGGTACCATGATTCCGAAGTAACGGGTCAAGACGACACTAATCCCGGTCAACAACCCTACATATACTATTGTTCGCGTAGACATACCAGTCTACTCCTTCCCCTGACCTGTCACAACACCTGAGCGCTGCAGCAGGTGGGTGCACAGATCATAGCATTGAAAAAGACGCGTAACGGCACCAGTATCTCCATAATCATATTATGTCTGACGCCCGCGTTTCAAAGTAAAGACAGTCGGACGAACTCCCATAAGCAGGACGATCGAAACTGGTGTCGACAGCAGGATATTGATCGGCATATGAGTGCAACAGCTAAGCCTGACAGGGGTCGATAGTCTCAGCTTTCGCACAGTACATTCAGAGACACAAAACTTTCGTCACACTACCGGGACGATCCCCGGATTGCAGCAGAATTGAGGGGTTAACGGCTGCATACCGACACATCCATCCAGCATTCGCTCACAATCCCTTCAAGAGGATATCATCACTATTTACTCGCCCCTCAGGGCCAGAGAACACCCTCAGGCAACTTAACAACTTCGTTACGCGAACCTAAATACCGGCATTTGTGGCGCATATGGCCTTGCAATGTTTACCTTATGGCTGATATAACATCCTTCGAACCCAAACGTTACTGGCCCAGTAGATCGATCCTCGGAGGTGCACCCTATGAAGCGCGACGAATCCGCCAAACAGGACGGCACAACCTACGAATACTCATGGGGATACATGCTCAAACGATTTCACAAAGAGTACATCGCCCCCAAGGCACGGGAGTTTTACACCGTTCAGGTGATGCACGTGATCTGTGCCCTCCTGGCCCTGGCTCCTCCCATAATCCTCAGAGATATCATCGACGACGCCATTGCCGCAGGGGATATGGATCGTCTCTGGGTCATGGTTGGTTGGGCAGTACTGGTTTTCGGAACAGACGCCATCCTGCGCGGGGTAAAGACTTACTGGGGACATGAGATCGCACAGGTGATTGTCCAGAAGATGAGAAACCGCCTATACCGACAATATCAGGCACTATCCATGCGCTTTCACGACAACCAAAAGACCGGTGAGCTGATGGCGCGCGTCATCGATGACCTGAATATCCTCCAGGAGTTCGTCCACCACGGGCCCGAGGGTGTGTTGAATTCACTGGTAATGCTCATAGGGACCATCGCAGTCATGCTGACAATGAGTGTCCGCCTGACACTCCTGTCCCTGCTGTTTGTGCCGCTGCTCGCGGCAATTGGATACTTCCTACTGCGCAAGATGCATGTATCCTTCCGGGAGGAACGGCGGCGCATCGCTTCGGTGACTGACAGGCTCGAGGATAATCTATCAGGCATGAAGGTAATCAAGGTCTTCACCAACGAAGATTTTGAGGAGGACCGGTTCGGGCGGGTGAACCAGAATCACGTGACTGCGCGCCTGACCGCAATATGGTGGATGAGCCTACTGTTCCCCGCTTCGCGAATCCTCAACGCCATGGGCATTGTGGCTGTACTCGCATACGGCGGGTGGCTGACACTGCAGGGAGAAATGACAGTGGGAGTGATAACAGCATTTAACATGTACCTCCTGCAGTTCCGCGTCCCACTCCTGCAGTTAATTCGGGTCAACGAGCAGTTGGGCATGTTCTTCGCCAGCATGGAACGATTTTACGAGCACGTGAGCAAGAACCCAGACATAATTACTGTCGCCAGGCCCAAGAGCAAGCCACAGATTGATGGGGAGATCACCTTCGAAGACGTGCACTTCCAGTATGAGGAGGATGAGTCAGTACTGCAGGGTGTCTCATTTCACGTTGAGCCAAAGAAGACCATCGCTCTCGTGGGACCGAGCGGCTCAGGCAAGACCACCATCATTCGCCTTGTGCCCCGCATGTATGAGATTGACCGGGGAAGAATTCTCGTAGACGGCATCGACGTCAGGGACTGGGACATAGAGCAGCTGCGCAGCTCCACAGCAATGGTCATGCAGGACGACTACCTGTTCTCCGACTCCATCGCCTCAAATATAGCGTACGGCCGACCCGGGGCATCATTTGAAGAGGTCGTACGGGCCGCCAAGGATGCAAATGCTCACGACTTCATTGTTGAGATGCCTAACGGCTACGATACTACGGTGGGCCAGAGGGGACTCAAGCTGTCCGGTGGGCAGCGACAGCGCGTATCGATCGCCCGAGCCTTCCTCCGGGATCCGGAAATACTCATCCTGGATGAAGCCACTTCAGCCGTGGATTTGGAGACTGAAAAACTTATCCAGGATGCCATTGATAAGGTCACCAGGGGGCGCACTACATTTATGATCGCCCATCGGCTGGCAACTATCGTCAATGCAGACGAGATTATGTTCGTAGAAAACGGCAGGATTCATGAAAGAGGCACGCATCAAGACCTCGTCAACCGCGATAGTAAGTACAGGCAATTCTACCGAATGCAGTTCGAGTCCCGCGGAACCGACCCATTTAGGGAGACAGCGTCCAACATTGACTGACATTTCTATGCCCCGCACACGGTCCCACCCCGGGATATAGCCGGGATGGGACCGTGAACCCCTGCCGATCAGTTTTAGAGTAAGAGAACCAGGATTGCATCCCCGGTCCGGTTAGCCGGGATGCTGCTCAGCTTGAGAGCATCCTTCTGATCTCCTTCAACGAGATGTTACGGTCGAACTGCAGCATTCCTCGCTCAAAGATTCGCGCCGCCGCGTACACAAAAAGCACCACTGAGGTAATGAGAGCTATCAGGGTCGTAGCAATCTCCCACACGGGCAGCTGGGTGGACGCCATGCGCAGGAGCACCGTGGCCGGTATGAAGGGCGGGATGTGGCTGAGCACCCGCACCCACAGGGCCTCCGGAGCCATGAAAATTGGACCGGAGACGAATATGGGGACTATGGGAATCAAAATGACCAGACCTTGAGCCTGGCTGCCTTCCTCAGCATCCTTCATGGTGGCTCCCATAGCGGCAAAGAGCGAAGCCAGCAAGGCATATCCTAGCAGGAAGTACGCGCAGTATATGACTATTTCTCCTGGGCCCATGGCAATCTGGGAAAGATTCATAAAACGCATGGCAACCAGCGCGCCTGCACCAACCCACACCGCAATCTGTGTCAGCCCCAATGCACCGTAACCCACCATTTTTCCGACCAGCAGTTCCACCGAAGAAATTGACGAAAGGAGTATCTCCACAATCCGGTTTCTCTTCTCCTTGAGAACTCCGTACATCAATATCTGGCCGGAAAAAAGCGCGGAGAACATCAAAATCATGGCAACGACAAGCGGCCCGATAATGCTGCCGATCCCCTCATCTGGATCCAGCGGGCGTGCCCTGACCGTAACCGGCACAGTGGCCTCATCAATCTGCTCCCGCTCCAGTCCAATCTGCTGCAGGCGATAAGAAGTAACGGACGCGGAGAGCAATCCACTGAGAACCTGCGGGCTGGCATCCCGGATGTCGGACACGAAATACGGGATGTCCCCCGTACGTACAGCTTCCTCGTCAACCACAAGAAAACCGTCATAATCCCCGGCAGTGACTTCTGATTCGAGATGCTCCTGTGGGCCCTCGTACCGGATGATCGTCAGGTTTACTTCCTGCTGTCTATCGACGTGCTCCGTCAATTCGTCGTAGAAGTCTCCGATGTGATCCAGAACCGCCAGTTCCACTGATTCGGAATCAGCAGTCTGTGCGCTGAGGTAGCTAACACCAGCAGTCACCAGCATGATGAGGGGTATTATTAGAGTGAGGATAATGAAAGTAGGGGTCCTGACACTCTTCAGGAACTCCCAGCGGGCAACCTTCATCACATTACCGAATCCCAGCTGGCTCAACCTGATCCCCCCTCTCCCTCACTGTGCGCACGAAGATCTCGTGCAGCGGCGGTTTCTGGAATGATATCTCTTCGAGGGTTAAATTCTCTGAAATGTCACGCAGAAGTTCCTCCACCTCGCGGCTCCCGGAATACCGTATGGTCACCTGATCTTCCCGGGATTCCATCACGACTGCACCGGTATAACGCTCAAGAAATCCCGCGTCCTCGCCGGGAGCAAACCGTACCCGCAGGATGCTCTCATGATAGCCCCGCTTAATGTCGTCAAGCTTTCCGTACAGTACGCGTTTTCCGCGGTGGATCATAAAAATGGAATCGCACAGCTCCTCCACCACATTCATCTGGTGCGCAGAAAGCAGTATTGCCACACCCTGTTCCTGCAGATCGCGAATAACTCCCTTGAACAGATCCTGGTTTACTGGGTCGAGACCGCCAAACGGCTCGTCCAGCACCAGCAGGTCCGGGCGATGCACAACTGAAGCAATAAATTGAATCTTCTGCTGCATCCCCTTGGAGAGCTGGTCGACCTTCCTCGTCGCTTCGTCGGCCAGGCCCAAGCGATCCAACCACTCCATTGCCTCGCGCGAGGCCCAGGCACGGGTAACACCTTTGAGACCAGCCAGATAGAGCAGATTATCAATGACAGTGGCATCCTCGTACAGGCCCCGCTCCTCCGGCAGGTATCCTATCCGGTTTGTACCGGCGTCAGCTGGGCCATCACCGGAAAAAAGACTGACCTGCCCGGAATCACTCGCCAGTATTCCCATGATGATGCGAATAGCCGTGGTCTTTCCCGCGCCGTTCGGTCCCAGCAGGCCAAAAATATCACCCCTATTCACCGAAAAGGAAATGCCGTCGACGGCCACCTTGTCGCCGTACGATCTCGTCAAATTGCGTACTGCCAGCATTTCAGCCATCAATTCACCTCTCTTCACCATGCGGACCTCGGTGCAATGTGAGGCGGTGGACATTCAGCAGAAGTCACAAGACCAGAGAACTCATGTTAGATGTGGTGGCGCATCCCGATTTGCCGCATTCCGCCCACCGCTCCACTCCCCCCATATCCCCCTACCGTCAACGAGGTTGCCTGCTATCTCTCGATTTGGCGCACAAGAAACACTAGATCCAGCTCACGAGATCCAGACGCACAAGAGCATCGTTTTCCCCATCAAAAAACAGGGCGTTGCCCAGCCCAAAGTGAAACGTGCCCTGCAGACATTCATCCGAAAACAATTGTCCAGTAGGCGTCGCATGCGATAAACCGAAGCCCGGTTCCACAACTCGCCGCGACTCATTGTTGGCCGAACAGAAAAGATCCCGCCGCCGTCGCCCCATTCTCCCTCCTCTGACGTCACGTACTAAGCCCCCACTGACCCGCAGCAGCACTGGTTCTTCCACCGCCCCACAGAATCGATAATCCCCTCACCGCACACGACAAACTCCCACACGGTGACATCACTCGCGATCTCACCCCCGGCCGTTCCCGGTTCAAAGCCGAAAGTAATCTCAGTCGGAGGCAAGAATGCGTGCCGGACAGGATCATCTGCGGCAAACGGCAGAATCCTCATGCTGTGCAGCCGACAGTTCAGATCCGTACCTCCAGTTGCAGTGAAGCACACATCCCGTAAGTCAAAGAGACAGATGTACCTCTATAGTCTCCTCCAGTCCCAATCACCTAATGCCATATACCCCCTGAGCGGAGCAGACTACGATTCTAACAAGGGCACCGGAAACGATGTGAATATTTGCGTCTGGGCCCTGCAGGCAGCCATGCGTCGCTGTGCAGCGGTATGGTTACCGGAAAAACGCTGCCTTTAGTTGCGTCATACCGAAGTCACCTGCACCTGAAAAATGCAAGCACCACACAGGCTCCCATATGTACAGGAGTTGCCAGGGCAAGCCTGCATTGAACGACGCAATCTCAAGAGCTTTACACAACATCCCTGCTCAAACATTCAAGCGGCCAGAAACCACCCACCCGAACCCCCGAAATCAAGAAACCGTGCTAATTCTCAGCAAATGCTGCGAATGTCAAGAAATCATATATCAGTTACTCTTCGTGCCCTATCCAGATCGCGACGCCTGTGACAACACAACAGCGCACAGAATTGACGCCAAACGGGAAGCCGGCACATCTACCCGCGAGTTAACAATAACCGGTGAATTGGTACCCACCAGGATCCCGGCCATTATTCCTCGGGCAAAGTACATCATGGATTTTGCGACAATGTTTCCGGCCTCTATGTCGGGGGTGACGATCACATCAGCTGACCCGGCAACCGGACCCGCCACTCCCTTACCGGACGCGGCTCGTTCATCCACCGCACAGTCCAGCGACAGTGGACCCTGCACTGTAACCTCGCCGAGCTCGCCCTCATCCGCTGCTTCCTGTACCGCCCTGGCCTCCAATGTGGCGGGCATATTTTCATTGACCTTCTCCACCGCGGCCAATAGGGCCACCTTGGGTGTCTGATCGACCAGGACACGGAAGACTTCAGCAGCATTGCGCACGAGATCCTTCTTGGCCTCCAGATCTGGGGCTATGTTCACACCCGCATCGGTGACTCCCATCACCTTCGGCACCCATTCGATATCAAAGAGAGATAGATGACTGATCAGTCGATGTCCCGCTTCTCCCCCCTCACCGGTGCGGCGCAGATTATTGGCAGGATCCAGCACCGCCCGCAGGATCTCAGCGGTTGGGACTCTTCCCTTCATAAGCAGATCCGCATCCCCTGAGCCCACCATGTGCGCTGCGCGACGTGCGGACTCTGCGGGATCCGGGCACGAGATAATCTCGACATTTTCTGGATCAATGGTGACCGACTCCAGAGTCCGCAGGGTAAGGTCTTCGTCACCAATGAGAATGGGGTCGGTGATAAGGTCGAGCTCCATCGACTCCTTGAGCGCGCACAACGTATCCTCATCATCATTTGGTGCAGCGATGCACAGGCCCTGTGCTGGACTCTGTCTGGCCCGCTCGAGCACGGAGTTAAACACCGTGAACTCTCTCCACGATTGCCCGCGCGGCGTCTCGTAGTTCGGCATTGCAATCTCCCTTCTCTTCATCAATACTCCTTCGCCTCTTCTTCGCCCCTCAGTACCCGCAGGGCTCCGAGGGCTAGGGCTTCCATTTCCCGTTCGCCGGGAATCACTGTAACCGGAGCAAGAGAACCTACTCTGTCTTCAATCCATCCCACCAGGCGGTCGCTGTGAGCCATGCCCCCGGTGATTATGATGTTCTTTACATCACCCTTCAGGACTGCACACATTCCGCCTATCTCCTTGGATACCTGGTAAGCCAGGGCTAGCAGGACCTGACGGGCATCCTCATCTCCAGCATCAAGTCTATCTTCTATCTCTATAAGATTCTTCGTTGCAAGATAGGAATACAGGCCGCCAGCACCAGTCAGTCGGCGCTGGATCGTGGGGGCATCTTCTCCGTCCTGATGCCGTTTCAGGACCCACTGCACGAACTGAATGACGGGAAGTCCCCCAGTCCGTTCTGTGCCAAAAGGACCTTCTTCAATCGCATTGTTCACGTCGATCATTCGTCCGCACCTGTGAGCAGTCACAGAGACTCCACTTCCAAGGTGAACTGCCACGACCTTACTCGTGTAATAAGCATCACCCAGCACCTCACGACACACCGCCTTGAGGTTGAGCGTGTGAGCAAGGCTGCGCCGCCTGAGATCGGCCAACCCCGAGTAACGAGCAAGATCGTGCATCTCATCCACAGCTACAGGATCCACCACATAAGCCGGTATATCCAGCGGGGCCGCGATCCGTCCGGCTAGCAGACCACCTAGGTTGGATGCATGTTCTCCCTGATAGCCCTCTCGCAGGTGCCGAGTCAGCAGATCATTGACTCGATACGTACCCCCACTGACCGGCCGCATTAGCCCGCCGCGTCCCACCACCGCCGATAGTTCATCGACTCTGATGTGTTCTTCCTGAAGCGCCGAGCAGACCGACTCATACCGGTAGTCTTCCTCGTCGGCGACGTGTGCAAAATCGACGAGATCCTCCTCCGGATGATAGATCTGTTCCGACCAGACCTCGCGCGAATCCGAAAAGAGTGCAAGCTTTGTGGATACCGCTCCAGGATTGATAACAAGAATGCGCAACTCATTGCAGCACGAGCTCAACCGACCTCATCCCCTCCAACATCGATTTCTTGTCGCACCCTGCAGAAAATAACCGGTGCAGCCCAGAGTCCTTATTTCTTGAATGCAGCCTGCTCTCCTCCCCGGAGTCTGGACCGGGCAGCACTGGTACAACGCGTCGGAATTTGAGATCAGGGAAGTAACCGGGCTCACGCGCAGCAACACATCATGTATCTGCGGCAAAACACCGAAAACAGATACAGCTGCAGCTTTGCACATCAATATCCAGTGTAGCCGGAGTTTCTTATCATGCGGCGCCTGGTTTCCTTCAATACTGAAATGTATTGATTGGCTCTCCGTACAGCCTCACTGATGATGAGCACAGATGATATACCCAGGAGCATGCCCAAGTAAACACTCGCTGCAATAGATGTGGACATCAGACTCAGAATCAACATCCAGTGCAGGTTCAGGCCACCAAAGACAGCCAGGTTCACAAGTCGAGTACAGGCAATCATGACAAGTATCACGGCTATTATGTGCATTCTGAGCTGGCTCAGATTCAAATGTGGTCACCCCTCAGCACCATAATAGCATCTATTATGCCCGGTGCCTATCGGCACTCAAACAGACAGATATCGTCACATCTGCCTTCGTAAAGGAAGATTGCTTCCATTTTATTGCACAAGCCCAGCACTGATGTCGAACTGTATGGCAACTCTACGATACTATTCTGCATTTCCCACTCCTGACGCGCGATCCCTCAGGCAGGTACACGCCCACTGTCTGCGCGGAATGTACGGTAACTCATCTCTGATCTATGCCCAAAGCTCGGATGATGCGAGAGCCGGAACCTGCAAAGCTGAACAGAGCTCAATCTCTATATTCTATAAAGCTGGCAGCAGCCAAAATAATCAACACGGCGCACGACATCATGCGAAACAGCACAGGTATCACCTTCAGGCCCTCCTGACGAATCGCCTCCTTGACGTCGCGGCTCCTCCCGGATAAGGTCTCTGCGCAGGCAGCACAGTGCAGGATTATGGATTATTCCGTCCCGCATAACAGCGAGCTGGTTCGCGATGCTGAGCGCCTTCAACCTCGGCCGCCTCAAGAGCCGAGCTAGTAGTAGCTACGGTCATAGGGCTGAGCCGCAACCTCCGACCTCAGGACAACAGCAGCGCTCCGAACAACAGAGAGAGACCCTCGCTGCCAGGAGGCTACGATTTACATCTTATTTTCGTCAGTACCCGTTGCATGAACAGGGGTGCAGACAGGCGAAGGGCATGTGAAAAGACCGAAAACGCAGCTGAACGCCTCCGGCAGACATGCGGGCTATCCCGAGATTG
>Ga0207421_10008821_pt1 | contig 10332 bp, 6 predicted proteins | sample SodLakKL_010_SED_4_FD_187542 | JGI IMG/M metagenome (GOLD analysis project Ga0207421, IMG submission 187542) | Alkaline sediment microbial communities from Lake Tanatar, Kulunda Steppe, Russia - 8KL_010_SED (SPAdes) (version 2) | ecosystem: Environmental > Aquatic > Non-marine Saline and...
GAAGCTGTGCGGCTTGAAGAACTGGGTGAGGAGCCTGAAGTTGACACCAGTGAGGTGATCCTGTCTGATTTTGTCATCACCCATGATCCCGCTGCCTACGGCTGCGAGCTGCACCAGTTAGGAGAGGAGCTGCTGGATAAGGAATTTTCCCAGATGGACCAGCCGGTGGGAGAACTGCTGGTGAACGAATACCGGGACATATGGGAGAGAATGGATGAAACCTGGCTCATGACCTTCCTTGAATCTCCATCGGGAGAACTTGCCGGGTGTATCGGTGCTGAGCCTGTTTCCTCTGAAGTGTATGAGGTGAAGCTGTTGTATGTGTATCCACGCTTTCGGGGGCTCGGCATGTTTTCACTGCTTACCGAAGAGATCTGCAGCCAGGCTTACCGCAAGGGTGCTGCCCATCTGCTGATGCGCATCAGCGGAAAAGCTGCGCTGCTTGCCCAGCCCTTGGAGAGGAGAGGGTTCGTGCCTGCCCAGCAGCGCTATGCGCTTGATTTATCCCGGTGGAGCAGGGAAAAAACTGAATAGAAAAATCCAAACCATTTGTCATTACGTAACAAATGTGTTATATTTCATATTGCAGACGATCGATAGGGGAAGACATATCCTCCTAAGGTTAGTTCGGGGTATGTAGCTGTACGATCTTTTAATATTTCCTATGTAGTAATACTTGTAGGCGTGATTTCTATATAATCATGGGAGATATGCTGTTAGCTGTGCTGTCCTTATTTACATAGGGACAGCATTTTTTATGTATTCAGCAGCTTCCCTTACACTGGTGAAGCGCAGGAATCCGCTGTCATGATGCGTATCCAGGTGGTCCATCAATGCAGCCTGTCCTCCCATGCCGAGAAAAGGCGGGAGGAATGCAGGGTTGTCATCGATGAACAGCACTTCCTCTATCGGCACATCAAGGGCATCAATGACACTTGTGTAGGAGTGCTGATCCGGCTTGCTGCGGTACTGACTGAACCTGATATCAAAGATGTCTTCAAAGGCATCAGAAATCCCGAGGGAGGAGAGGACCCGGTGAGCATGTTCAGCCGTTGCATTGGTGTAAATGGACATCGGCAGCTTAACGGATGTGAAAATATCTTCCAGCGGTTCTGTATAGTTGATCCAGTAGCTGGTATCCTTCGGATGTACGGCATCCAGGTAGTCTTCCGTATCAGTAAATCCGTGCGCGGCATGCAGCCAGCTCAGGGTCGTACCGCATTCATGGAAGGCCTTTCTTCTCAGCTGACAGGCCGAATCGAAGGGAATAGAGAATAAATCCATTACGTATCGGGTAATTAATACGTTGATACGGTTGTGCATAGGTGAAAAGGGGTGGTATAATGTATTGTCGAGGTCAAAGAGAATATACGATATGTTCATAGACCTACAGTAGAGCAGAAAACTGCCTGCTGTGCAAGATGTGCACAATATGTAAATATATGCAATTTTAGCTGTATAATCTTGTGCAGTTCTGTAAGTCCATGGTATATTTTCTTGACAGCTACATACACGGTTGCTATACTCTACGAAGTATAGCTAAAACAAAAGGGAATGCAGCGGGCTGTGAGCCCGTCCCCCCCAAAAACTTAGGAGGAAGTATGAAAAAGCTTTCGATCGTTTTATTGGCGCTACTGTTTGTGTCAGGCTACGCGGCAGCTGTAGACATTGATGTTGGAGGAGAAGCAAAAGCTTCGTACACCTTTGATTTAGATGCAGAAACATTAAAGTATGATGTGAGTGATGCTGATCTGGATGTAGATTTTAATATTTCACTTGCAACCGGTGATGCGGAAAGCAGAGGAGCAGGTGCTGCTTATGCACTCTTAGAAGCAAGTGCAAGCTTGTACATTGATACGGATTTTTTCTTTCAAGATGGTTCGGATGATAAAGTCGTTGCTGTAGATGATGACGGCGAGGAAGCAGACTATTATCCAGTGCTTGCTACATACGGAATTGATGTATTTGAAATCCACACAGATCTGCTGAAGATTGATTTCCTCGGATATCCCGATGAATATACCAGGGCAGAATCCTTCATGCTTGATGCAAATTATGTAACCCCAGGTTTTGCCAAAGACGGTATTGCTGTAACCCTGAAAGATTTAGGTCTGCTTGTTGGGGTAACGCTGGAATATGACGGTGGAGTTGATTACGGATTCTACAGTGGCTGGAAAGGTGAAGTAGAAGGCCTCAGCTATGATATCGTCGGCGGTTTAAGAGGTGAAGCAGGTGATTTTAAAGGTCTCGACTTTGCCCTTGCCCTCGGATATGCCCTTGATGTTGCTTCCATTGATGTAGCTATGGATATGGCAGATGTCGGCGGTGATGATTTTGCCATGGATGCACGGTTCAGCTCCGTATTTGATCTTGGCATGGTAAGCCCGACACTGGATGCATACTTTGTTTTTGCTGATGCAGCTGAAACTGGATTAGAAGACGATTTTGAACTGTGGGTACGAGGCGGAGTCGAAGATGTTGACCTCGGCATGATGGCAATGGATTTTACACTGACTGCTGAAGAAATTATGAATAATCTCTACCTTGATGTTGACTCAGCACTGAAGCTCTATGACCTGCCTCTTGAAATTGGAGCATTCGGCGGCTATGGTCTCAGCGGACCTCGCGAAGGTGATATTGCAGTCGGCGGAAACGTAACATATACTTATGACGTATTTAAACTGTTTGGTGAAGTTTCCTATGCTGATACAGCTGCTGCTGGTGATAGCTTAGGTATGGAATTCAGCGTAAGTTCCGAAGCATTGATCGACAATGCTTGTGTATCCCTTGGCTGGGCATCCGATGATGTTCCAAATGAATTAGGCGCAATCACTGCAGCTGTAACTGTTGGATTCTAAGTAATTTCTTAATTATTGGATATGTAACGGGAGCGTACCTCTAGCAGGTGCGCTCTCTTTTTGTGCAGTTATTCCTTTTATTTGTGATACAGGCTTCTGTACCCCGCTGTTACCTTGAGCATGGGAGTATCTTTCCTGCTTTTTATTATGCATGATTTGAAAAGGCAGGGATGTCGATGTTACTTTTCTGTCTAGGGTACTGATTACTGGTGCTTTTTAACTTTCACCGTTCTTACCTGTTTCTTCCTGATTAGATAGCAGGTATGGATGTTCCTGTTGCGGAAATCATCGGGTATGCTTTCCTGGGTGATATCTTTGACTGAATATTCCCTGGGAATTTGCTCATCAAGGGAGAATTTCCGGTAGTTTGTCGAGAAGATTAGAGTGCCTTTCGGTGATAGATGCTCCATTGCTAATGCAATGAGGGCAGGGTGGTCACGCTGGGTATCAAGCGTTCCCGGCACATCCTTCGAATTGGAGAAGGTGGGGGGATCAAGGAATATCAAGTCAAAGGTCTCGCTGCTTTGCTTCAGCCAGTGAAACACATCATCCCTGATGAACCTGTGGGAGGTCAATGGGATTTTGTTTACTGCCATGTTTTCTTTTGCCCAGTCGAGATATGTGCTTGACAGGTCAACGGTGAGTGTGGAAGCAGCGCCTCCTGCCGCAGCATATACCGCGGCAGTTCCGGTATAGCCGAATAAATTGAGGAACCGGCTGCCCTTTGCCATGCTGCGTATCCTGTCCCTGATGATCCTGTGGTCCAGGAATATGCCTGTATCCAGGTATTCAGTCAGGTTGATGTAGAACTGCAGGCTCCCCTCCTGGATTAATACTTTTCCATGCCTTCCTGCATGCTTCCTGTACTGATGCTTTCCCCGTTTCCGTGTTTTTATGTAGATATCCCGGTAATCAACTCCGGTAACCTTCCGGACCCCTTCTATTATTTCCTGCAGCCGGCGTTCAGCAGCCTGGGGATCCACGGTCTTCGGCGGTGCATATTCCTGCAGATGGACCCATGTGCCTTCATAGACATCGACAGCAGCTGAGTATTCGGGCATATCAGCATCATAGAGCCTGTAGCAGGTAATCTGATTCTCCTGGATATATTTCCTGATTTGCTTCCAGTTTTTCATCAGCCGGTTGGCGAACATCTGTGCCCCTGCTGACAGCTCTGTTTCCTCCCGGTCCTGATGCTTCTCTGTCATCCGTTCCCGGTCCTTCCTGCTGAAGATCTCAAACCGGCCCAGCAGGCATTCAATCGGCCCATTGTACAGGGCGTTTGTCCTGGTAGGTTTAAGCTTCAGTGATGAAAGCAGCTCAGGCTCATGGGCAAGTACTGCAGCCTCCCATCCGGAAAACTGCCGGGTCAGCACTGAACCGAATGATTCGTAGAGTTTCGGCAGGTCCAGCGTGCTTCCGCTCCGCACTCCGTAGGGCATGTCAGTTACGATCATTCCCGGAATTCCCCCGAAGGGCTCCAGGTCCTTTCCCCTGATCTTTGATGCATCCTTGTACTGCACAAGGATTCTGCCTTTCAGTCCTGCTTCCCTGATGTTCCCTCTCGCAGCATCAAGCGCTGCAGGATCATTGTCCCATGCAGCGATCAGGGGTATTTCCCTGCCGTGGGATTTCCTTCTCTCTTCAGCCTCTTTCAGTACCTCTCTCCATACGAGCGGATCATGACCTGCCCAGGAAAGGAAGCCGAAACGCTGTTTCCGGTACAGTCCGGGGGCTATGCCCATTGCAATAAGTGCCGCTTCTATGGGAATCACACCGGAGCCGCAGAACGGATCAAGAAGAGGTCCCTCGCACCTGTCCCAGCCTGAACGCAGCAGTACTGCTGCAGCCAAATGCTCCTTGAGTGAGGCTTTCCCGGTAAAACGGCGGTAGCCCCGTTTATGTAGGCTTTCGCCGGAAAGATCCAGGTATATGCTTCCTTCTGTTCCTTCCACATGGAGGTGGATTTGGATATCGGGAGATGCAGTGTCCACATCGGGCCTGCTGCCTGTCATCTCGCGCATCCGGTCTGCCAGGCCGTCTTTTGCTGTCAGGGCTGCGCCATGGGTGTTCGTCATCCAGGGAGTGTTCTTGCTCGTACAGGAAACAGCAATGGTGCTTTCCGGGTAGAGATGATTCTCCCAGGGCACATCAACGGCAAGCGCAAAGATATCCTTGGGATCTTCCACCGGATCAGCTTGATGCAGCTGCAGCAAAAGGCGGGATGCGGTCCTCGACCAGAGACAGAACCGGTAGCCGGTTTCAATAGATCCCCGGAAACGGACCCCACCAGGCCTCTGGGTCACCTGGATTCCCCCGCACTGTTCTGCTTCCCGTGCAGTAAGATCTGATAAGTTTCCCTGGGTCTGGGCAAAGAATGTATGTAAACTCATAGGGCTGTTCCTCTTTTCCTACAGGAGATCTTCAATTTCTGTACGGGAGAATTCATATACGCTGGAACAGTTGTGACAGCTGATTCTCAGCGGAAACGGGCCGTTTTCCCTGATGTCATCGCGGGTTTCTTCCTTGAGGGAAGTCAGGTACGATGCATAATATGACTTTGTGCAGTGGCAGAAGAACTGCGCCGGACGATGGGCAAGTATTTCCGGTTCTCTGAATGTCTGCCGGATTAGTGCTTCCCTGCTGTTTCCCTGGGAGAAATAATTCCCGAGGGAAGGCATGGAAAGTGCCTGGCTGCTTACTGTCTCCAGGGCATTTTCTGAAGCTCCGGGAAGCGCTTGCAGAAACAGACCGCCTGCGCCTACTGCATCCCCTGCTTTGTCAAACTGAACACTGAGAAAGAAGAGGGTGCGGGTCTGTTCCGACTGGAGGAAATACTCTGCCAGGTCTTTTGCAATTGAGCCGTGCTGGAGCATGATCTGGCCGGAAAAGGGCTGTTTTGCATCCTGGATAAACTTGGTGACTGTGAGGAATCCCGGACCGATGAACGGAGACAGGTCGAAACTTTCCGGAGGCTCTTCGATGGGAATCGGATTATTCTTTAAATATCCCCTGATATCACCATGGGCATTGGCTTCTGCGGTAATGCCTCCGATCGGACCGCCGCATTCAAGGAACAGGCCTATCCTGTCATCGCCCTTGATCATGGAAGTCATTAATCCGCAGGCCAGATAGGCATGGCCAAGGGCAAGGGTTTCGAGGATACCCGTCTGATGATTAACCCGCATCTGGTTAATCATGCGCGTGCCATTGATGAGCGTACCGCGGAGGGTGCCTCCTTCCAGGAGGAATATGGTGTTTCCGTCGGGTTCAAGCTGCTCAATTAACGAAACTATCTTATCTTTCTCTATGGGTGCAACAATCATGTAGAACTATTCTCCTTGCTTTCTTCATCAACCAGCTGCTTGAACTCTTCCCCTTCTACTACCTCTTTGTCAAGGAGTATGCGGGCAACTTTTTCAAGGATATGCTTGTTTTCCTTCAGCATATCAAGTACTTTCTGGTATTCGTTATTTACAATCCGGGCTGTCTCATCATCAATATACTGCTGGGTAGCTTCCGAATATTCCCGCAGGCCTTTGCCTAATCCGAGCATGCTGCCTTGCTGGCTTGAGTCTCCTGAGGGGAGGGCAATATTCCGGTATTTTTCGCTCATTCCGTATTCGGTAATCATCTGCCGCACCATATCACTGGCCCTGCTGATATCATTTGCTGCGCCGGTTGAAATTTCTTGGAAAATGATTTCCTCAGCCGCCCGGCCGCCGAGCAGCACATCAATCATATTCAGCAGCTCAGACTCCGACATCAGGAAACGGTCTTCACTTGGCAGCTGGAGCGTATATCCGAGGGCTCCCATACCCCGCGGTACGATCGATATTTTTGTGACCGGATCTGATCCTTTTGTATAGTATGCAGCAAGTGCATGCCCGGTTTCATGGAAGGCGATTCGTTCCCGTTCTTTCTGGTTCATTACCCGGTTTTTCCGTTTTAGTCCCGCAAACGTTTTTTCGATGGCCTCGGAAAAATCTTCCTGGTTGACTTGTTTTCTGTTGCTTCGGACTGCCATAAGAGCAGCCTCATTTACAATATTCTCCAGATCAGCTCCTGACAGCCCGGCAGTTGCCTGGGCAACTTTTCTGAGGTCGACGGAGGGATCAACTTTAATCTTTGATGCATGTATCTTGAGGATCGCCTCTCTTCCGGTAAGATCAGGTGTAGGGATCAGTACCTGCCTGTCGAAACGGCCTGGCCTCAGCAGCGCCGGATCAAGGGTTTCCGGACGGTTTGTTGCAGCAAGAATAATCACCCCGGAACGGGCATCAAAGCCGTCCATTTCTACAAGCAGCTGGTTCAAAGTCTGTTCACGCTCATCATTTCCGCTCATACCTCCGGCCTGTCGGCTTTTCCCTATAGCATCAAGCTCGTCAATAAAGATGATGCAGGGTGCTTTTTCCCGGGCCTGCCTGAACAGGTCCCGGACACGAGCTGCTCCGACGCCGACAAACATTTCCACAAAATCAGCACCGTTCATGCGGAAGAACACCACACCGGCTTCACCAGCCACTGCCCGTGCAAGAAGGGTTTTTCCTGTTCCAGGGGGACCTACAAGGAGCACACCCTTTGGGATTTTCCCTCCGACTTCACTGTAGCGCTCGGGGCGTTTCAGGAAGTCTACCACTTCCTCAAGTTCATATTTGCTTTCATCCACACCTGCGACATCGTTGAATCTGACACCGGTATCGCCTTCGGCTACAATCTTTGCTTTATTCTGACCGAAGGACATGACTCCCTGTTGTCCTGATCTGTTCATGCGGCTGAACATATAGCGCCAGAAGAGGATGAGGATAATGAGGGGAAGGAACCAGCCCATGACATTTGCAAGGAAGCCGGGTTCCTGGGGAAGAACAGCATAATACTCAACATCATGCTCATCCAGAAGCGGAACAAGGTTCGGGTCCTCCACCCGGTAGGTCGTGTAGCTGGGCACTTCTTCCCTGGTTGTAAGGGGGTCAGCCTGAGCTTCTGCCAGTTCTTCCCGGGTCTCGGTAAATCCGACAAGTTCACGCTCCCTGATCTCTACCCTCCTGATTTCTCCGTCTTCAATTTTCTCCTTGAACAGATTGTATTCCACCGCATGCTGCCGTTCCGGTTCAGCAAGCACGTTGTTGATAATAAACAGGAGCGCAACTATGATGATAAAGTATAAAATCGTGAAGTTATATTTTTTCCAGTTATTTTTGCTGAATATATTGTTTAAATGAATTCCCGGTTCATCCTTGTTTTTGTTATTTTTATTATTGAAACCGTCTGCAGATCTTCTTTGATCAGCATTTCTCTCATCATTTTCGGGCATACGCAACCTTCCTTGCAAACATGGTACCTTCCCTAATACAATAAATATACTTAATCGCATGAGAGCTCGTCAAAGCATTTCACGGCATATGCAGTTATATTCAGGATATTAGCAGGGTCATCGGCTGATTTGGAGCCGATGACCCTATACAAACTTATTGTAGGAGGAGTGTGTTCATGGGAACCCTGTTCAGGACAGGAAATTCTCATTCACTATGTGCAAATATTCTGCAGGAGAATATACGGTTTGTCAATAGAGATGCTTCTTCTCTGCACATGATTGATTACTGAGTGAATTACCGGTTCATTTATTACTGAATAACTGATAAAAAAGATAAAAATAGGGTAAAAACTCACTATAAACATATACACTTTTTTAGAGTTTATCCTTATATTTAATATATGGGTAAGTATGTTCCTGAATTGCAGAAGGTTTTTATTAGTAACTTAAAGAGGTTTAGAAAGTCGAAAGGACTGTCTCAAGCACGGCTGGCTGAATTCTGCAGCATTTCTGCAGGATTCGTCGGTGAAATTGAGGTTGGAAGGAGTTTCCCGTCAGTGAAGACCCTGGAGAAGTTTTCACAGATTCTTGAAGTAAAACCATATGAATTTTTTATGGATCCCGAAGACAGGAAACCGTCCAGCCAAGAGGAAGTGCTTCATATCCTTGAACGAGTCAAGGATTATGTCAGACGGAGTTAACGTACTTCTTTAAGACAATAGAAACTGGAAAGAAAACAACAAATGACCTCTCGGCCGGTGATATACGCCGGCCGGGCAGTCTTTTCATTTCGCTGTAGGACATGTGTTCTTTTTTCTCTAAGATACATGGGGTGTGAAAAATTTATACAGTTTTTCATCTTAATTGTGCAAAAATGCACTTGATTTTTTGGCATGTTCCTTGCATATGTTTAAAACATGAAACATACATTCTATCAGCTCTGCGTTGTCCTTGTGTTAATCTCATTCACTGTTCCAGCCCAAGCTCTTACAAGCCTGATGGAAGCGGCAAGGACTCACAGTCTAGATGCCAGGATTCTTGAACTCCAGCGCGAGCAGGCACAGACAGAATTATCCCTCATGGATTTCGTGCCCTCTCCCTCGCTCACGGTTTCCGGCGACGCGACAGCAGGAACGGCAGAACGTTCACGGACAACATTTGAAATTGACCCTGCCGGAGATCTTATTGAAGATGTACAGGAATGGACCATATTCTCAGTAACAGGTTCTCCGGTCATTTCCTACAATCTGCATGGAGATGCCAAGACGGAGATCCGTGTAGGACTTGATGAAGTGTTCTATTCCCACAGGACAGATGACCGCTCAGATTACTCGTGGAGAGTCTCTCCGTTTATACAGGTCACCCAGCCCCTGACTCACTTTATTGACAAAGATGATGCCCTGGAGGATATTGAATATTCCCTTGCATATCTCCGTTCAGAACTGTCCTACCGGCAGGGGATGATCGGGATCGATAAACAGGTCCTTTCTGTGGTGGAGCAGATCATCTCCTTTGACAAGCAGCTTGCTGATGCACACTTTGAGCTTGCCAGACTGATAAAGGATCATGAGCGAAGCCTGGAAATCGGAACATATTCCAAGGAGTCTGCCAGGAGCAGGTCAGCCCGGCAGCAGATTGACAGCCTGGAGCGCTCGATACAGTCCCTGGAAAGGAACCGTAAGTTTGCCGTAGATGAACTGGAATTTGCTTCAGGGATGCAAATTGAAGATGCGCCGGATATTCCTGAGCCTGAGCCTGAGCTCACGGCCTCCCCCCTCGGTAATACTGCAGTTCTCATTCAGGCAATGCAGGCAGATAAAGCCCGGGAGGAGCTGAAGGAATTCGTCGATGATCACTGGGAGCTGGAAATCTACGGCGGATACGGCGCGGCGTTTGACCATGATAATACAACGCCCGGACACAGGGTAGAAGCCGGTCTTTCCGGAAGCTATCGGGACTTGATGCTCTCTGCGGGAATTACCGCAGATTTTGCAGATAAGAATACAATCAGAGGGAGAATAGAGGGAAGCTGGAGCGTCTTTGACGGGAGAAACGTCGAAGAAAACCTTATGCGCAGACGGCTTGAAAAAGAGCTGGATATAGCCGAGCAGAACCGGGATCGGGAAGAGCAGGCTTATCAGCGGAAAAACAGCCAGCTGG
>Ga0207421_10008822_pt1 | contig 10332 bp, 8 predicted proteins | sample SodLakKL_010_SED_4_FD_187542 | JGI IMG/M metagenome (GOLD analysis project Ga0207421, IMG submission 187542) | Alkaline sediment microbial communities from Lake Tanatar, Kulunda Steppe, Russia - 8KL_010_SED (SPAdes) (version 2) | ecosystem: Environmental > Aquatic > Non-marine Saline and...
GAGGTGGTGATGGAGCTCTCCCCCTTCGCCTTCACCGGCCCGCTGCCGCCCGAACTCGTGCGCGGGCGCGACGATCTGCTCGCCGATCTCACCGAACGCACCACATCCCGCTCACCCACGGCGCTGCTCGGTCCTCGCCGCTACGGCAAGACCAGCGTGCTGCGCCGACTCGCCGCCGAACTCACCGAGTCCGCCGTCATCACCATCGACCTGATGCCCGCACAGACCTCCAACGACGTCGCTCGCGCCATCACCGCCGGACTGCTGGGCTCGGACACCGAGGTCGCCCGCAACGCCACCGAGGTCTCCGCCACCCTCGGCTTCAACCTGCTGGGGCTGCGCGGCCAGATCACCTCCACCCGCCCCGCCGACCGACCCGACCCCGCGAGCGCCTACGCCAACCTCGTCGACACCCTGGTCAGGACCGCACTGCGCCGCCCCACCGTCATCATCTTCGACGAGTTCCAGCAGATCGCAACCGTCCCCGGCGGTACCGCCGTACTGCGCGCCGCACTCCAACACCACTACAAGGACATCGGGCTGCTGTTCGCAGGTTCCCACGCGTCCGCGATGCGTGACATCTTCTCCAACCACGCCCAGCCGTTCCTTCACCAGGCACAGATCGTGGAGATCGGGCCGCTCGATCTGCCGGCCACCCAGCACATCGTCAACGACGGGTTCACCACCACCGGCCGCACCCCAGGGACGGTCGCCTCCCTCATCCACCAGTTCACCCACGGCCACCCGCTGCGCACCATGCAGGCCGCCCACGCCGCCTGGCTCCACAGCAGCGACGACCCCGCCGACACCACCTGGGGCGCCGCGCTTGACACCATCCGCACCTCCGCCCGACCCGAGGTGTCGGCCGTCTACGAGCAGCTACCCGCGACCCACCAGAAGACCCTGCGGGTCATCGCCCACCGCCGGTCCGCGCTCGGAGCTGCCGGCGCACTGGTCGACCTCAGCAAAGGCGGCGCGCAAGGCGCCCACCGCAGCCTGCTCGCCCAGGGCCACCTCATCGACATCGACGGCAGCCTGCACGTCACCGACCCGTTCCTCGCGGACTGGCTCACCGAGACCCGCCCACTCTGATGGCGGCTGGAGCTCCTCAGACCCCCTGGGCGCCGCAGAACGCCGTGGCCTCCGGCCCTGCATCGCGGTGGCGGGAGCACCTACCTTCAACAGGATGGCAGTCCAGGCACGGTTCCCCCATCCCCTCCGAAGGTCGCGCCATATGGCATCCCGACCGACCCGGAACAGCGCCGATGCCCCCGAGCGGCAGCCGCGCCTGGTACCGGTGCGAGTGGTCGTGGTCGTCTACATCGTCGCTGCGGTGTTGTGGATCCTCGGCAGCAGCCCCTTGGGAGACATGTTCACCCAGGCCACTGGTATCCCGCGGTGGGCCGTGGAGATCGCCAAAGGCGTGCTGTTCGTCGCGGTCACCGCCGTGGTCCTGCAGGTGGTGCTCCGACGGCGCGAGGACGCACAGGACGCCGCAGAAGCGCGCACACGCGACACGAACCGGAAGCTCTCGGCCACCGAAGGCCAGACCCAGCTACAAGCGACAGCGCTGTCGTCCACCGCAAGCGCGGTGTTGATCACCGAACGTGACGGCACCATCGAGTGGGTCAACGCCGCGTTCGAGCGCATGTCCGGCTATCCGGCCTCGGTCGCGGTCGGCGCCACGCCCCGGCTGCTGCGGTCCGGTGAGCACGATGCCGGGTTCTACCGGGAGCTGTGGGAGACGATCCTGGCCGGGCAGGTCTGGCACGGTGAGATCGTCAACCGTCGCAGGGACGGTGCGCTCTACACGGTCAGCCAGACCATCACGCCCGTGGTCGCGGCGCCGGGTGAGGTCCAGTACTTCGTGGCGGTCCACGAAGACATCACCGCGCGCATCCGGGCCGAACAGCAACTGGAGGCCAGCCGCGCGCAACTACAGGCGCTGTTCGACCACGCCCTCGATGCGATCGTGCTCGCTGACGATCAGGGGCGCTACACGGAGGTCAACCCCGCTGTCTCCGCGCTGACCGGCTACTCCCGTGACGAACTGCTGGGCATGCGTGCAGCCGACCTCGTCGCTACTGATCAGCAGCCTGCGGAGATGGCGAACCGGTTCGCGACCTTCCTGGCCGTCGGGGCGGAGTCAGGCACCTTCGCCCTGCGCCACAAGGACGGCCACGTCGTCCAGACCGACTACCGGGCGGTAGCCGGCATCCAGCCGGGGGTGCACCTGTCGATCCTGCGCGACGTCACCGCCCGGTACGAGATGCTGCGTGCCCTCACCCTCGCCGAGGCGGAGTTCCGAGGGCTGGCGGAACACGCCGCCGACATCGTCGCCAAGCTGCGGGTCGATGATGACGGCCGGCGGCAGGTCGACTACATCAACCCCGCGGTGACGACCATCCTCGGTTACCCCCAGCAGGAGCTCTACGACGACCCCGACCTGCTCTTCGACCTGCTGCACCTCCGCGACGACGACCGCGACCACGACCGCGATCACGACCGCAACGACGTGCAGGATCTGCATCCCACCCCGGAAGAGCCCATCACGCTTGCAACGGTGCAGGTGGAAGGCGCCGACGGACGTCCGGTATGGCTGGAGATCCACTCGACCCTGACCGACCCGCCCACCTCCCCGGTCACCATCCAACTCGTCGCCCGCGACGTCACCGCCCGGTTGGAGATGACACAGGCCCTGGAACAGGCCCTGGACGATCAACTGGCGGCAGCCGAGCAGCTGCGCACCCTCAGCGCCCTGAAGGACACCTTCCTGCAGAGCGTGTCCCACGAACTGCGCACCCCGCTGACCTCCATCCTCGGGTTCGCCCAACTGCTCGCCGACCCCGACCAGGGACTCTCACCCGCGCAGACCCGTGGGTTCCACGAACGCATCCTCAACAACGCCCGCCGGCTCCAGCGGCTGGTGGATGACCTGCTCGATGTCGACGGGTTCGCCCAGGGACGCATCGAGGTCGACCGCGAACCCACCGATCTGTCCGCCCTCATCGAGCGCATGGTCCACGAGGTCGACCTCGACGACCACCAGGTCGCGCTCGACCTCGAACCGATCACCATGGAACTCGACGCTCTCCGGATCGAACGACTCGTCACCAACCTGCTGCACAACGTCGTGCGCCATACCCCAGCCGACAGCCGCGTGTGGGTCCGGACACGCGCAACACCCGACGGGGTCGAGCTCACGGTCGATGACGACGGGCCCGGCATCCCGGACGCCGACCGGCAGCGGCTCATCGCACCGCTCCATCAGGGCGTCGGGGCGATGTCCTCGGCCCAACCCGGTCTGGGCGTCGGCCTGTCACTGGCCACCACCTTCGCGCAGGTCCATGGCGGAGATCTTGCCATCACCGACAGCCCAGCCGGTGGCACCCGGATAACCGTCACCCTCGCTCACCCGCGGACCGGCGATCGACAGGCAACCGCTGACCTCGCCACCGGTGGCAGCTGACCCTGGTGCCCCGCCGACTCAGCTGCCGCCGGCGTCCACATCGCAGGACGCCTGCTGGCGCTGGATCGCCTCCAGCACGAAGATCACCGCCGTGAAGCCCGGTACCAGCCACTGCGCGACACCCAGACGACGCTGAGCGGCCGCCACAGCGGGGGGTGTGGCGGCGATCGGGGTGACGGCCGTCGCGACGGGCACGTCACCGCCCCGCACGACACGTCCCCCCGAGATGCCGGTCTCCGCCGTGGAGACCATCGCTGCCAGGGTCATGGCCGTGCGGAACCCGCGGATGCCGGCGGCTGTCCGACTGCGCCCGGCCGGCGCAGGCAGCAGCCGCCCCAGCGCGTAGGCGCTCGCCACATGCGCCAGCAGTGCCGCCCCCGCGATGGGCGCCCAGCGGAACCAGCCGGCGTTGGCCACGCGGGTGCGTTGGGTGTGGTCGTCAACCTCGACGGTGGCACCGTTGAGGCCGACGGCTCCCATCCACGCACCACCGAACCACGCCGCCAGCCCGACGTCGTGGAGCACGGCCAGCAGGGTTGTACGGTTCAACATCCGTCGACTCTCCCTGTGCGATCGAGGCAGCACATGGTCGCAAGCGGCCACCCGTTCCAGGCCCTTGGCACGATACGCCGTGTCGCCACCTGGGGGCTGGACCTGGTGACCACCCTGCTGCGCTACCTCACGCAGCGGATCCCGGTCTACCTCCGCGACCGCAGCGACTTCCCCGGAGCGCCACCCGACTTCGACCGGGACCTGCCCGGCGACCCCACCACACTGCAACGCCCGAGCGAAGGCATCGGGCCGCTCTACCACCGCAGCTACTGGATCTGCGTGACCGACGAGGTCCTCGACGCCGAGCAGCTCATCAGCTTCATCCTGGCGGAACCCAACCAGGTCGCACCTACCGAGATGGCTCGCTTCGAGACCCTGGACGGTGCACCGGCCCGCAACCTCGACGTCGGCGACGAGCTGATCGTGCGCCTCCCCGGTCCGTGGAACGGCCCCATCCGCGTGGTCGAGCGGACCCCGACATCCTTCCGGTTCGTGACCTTGCGGGGACACATGGAGGCGGGTGAGATCGAGTTTCGGACCAGCACCGATGCACGCGGCTTCCTCGAGTTCCGCATCGAGTCGTGGGCGCGCAGTGGAGATCCGCTCTTCCACCTGTTGTACGGACGGCTGCTCATCGGTCGTGAGCTGCAGCAGCACATGTGGGCACAGTTCTGCCGCCGCGTGGCCGCGGTCAGCGGTGGTGTGCGGATGAGCAACCCGGCATCGAGCACCCGCCACCTCGACGTGAGCCTGTGAGCGACGCGCAGCGCATCGTCCAGACCGCGCCGGTGCCCGCGTGGGCGGTCCGTGCCTACCGGGACCTGCACGCAGCCGATGTCAACTTCCAGCCGATCGGCTGGGAGCGCGCGGCCACCGATCCCGCCTGGCAGGTCGACCGGCAGCACACCTGGCTCCCGGCGGAGGAACCCGGCCCGCCGCAGCACGGCGGTCCCTTCGAGGTGGCACGCGGCCTGCTGTACGACTACGAGGTCGCCGACCCCCGGCTCGTGCGGGCGGTCTACGACGCCGCAGCGCCCTTCGATGGTCGTGACATGCTGCTCGTCGGTCGCTTCTTCGGCCTGCGCTTCGCGATGGGGGTGCGGGTCGGCGGGGTCGTCGACGGTCCCGATGTGGTGGATGGGAGACCGGTGCACCGCTTCGCCTGGCACTACCGCACCCTCGACGGGCATCTGGAGCGTGGACAGATGGACTACGAGGTCGTGAAGTACCTCGACGACGGGCGCGTGGCCTTCCGCATCGCCGCGTACTCGCAACGCGGCCCGATCCACAACCCCGTCGTGCGCGCCGGCTTCGCCCTCTTCGGGCGATGGTCCCAGCTGCGCTTCTACGCCCGTGCCGCCCACCGGATGCGGAGCCTGACCGCCGCGCGGATCGCCGACCCACGCCCCTGACCCCGGCACGCCCCACCGCCGGCGCCAGGGGCCGCCGAGGTCCCCAGGTGCCACGGCCCTCCGAGCTGTCAGCCGGGCAGCAACACCAGCTTGCCGACGTCCTCACCGGCCGCGAAGTCCGCCTGTGCGGCGTGGATCCGTGTCAGCGGATAGCTGCGCGCGACCAGCGGGTCGAGACGACCGTGGCGGGCATCGTCGACGAGCTTGTGGAACTGGGCGGGGGTGTGCATCGTGGAGCCGATCAGCCGTCGCCGGTGCAGGTACAGCGTGCGCAGGTCGAGCTCGACGACCGCGCCGGCGACCGCACCGCAGGTCACCCAGCGGCCACCGGTGGCCAGGAGCGGGAACAGCGCCGCGAACACCCACCCGCCGACCACGTCGGCCACCACGTCGATCGATCCGCCGGCGGCCTCGCGCACCCGGGCGGCCACCTCGGGCGCATCGCGCGACACGGTGTGGTTGGCGCCGGCGGCGGTCACCGCAGCTGCGGTGGCCTCACTGGTCAGGGCGATGACGTGGGCGCCGCGGGCCCGGGCCAACTGCACCAGTGCCACGCCCACGCCCCCGGAGGCACCCGTGACCAGCACGGTCTCCTCGGCGCTGAGCGCAGCACGCTCCAGCATGCCGGTGGCCGTGCCGTAGGCGATGGGCAGACACGCCAGCTGCGCATCGCTCAGCGGTGCATCGGTGACGTCGTGGGCCCGGTCCGCCGCAACGACGACGTACTCGGCGAACCCGCCGTCGTGCTCCGATCCGAGCACCGCGGTCAGGGTGGGCTCGTCACCGTCGCCGTCGTAGGTGGTGGGATCGATCAGCACGCGGCGTCCGGTCAGGGCGTCATCCACCTCGGCGCCGACGGCGACGATGATCCCGACGACGTCCCCACCCTGGATACGGGGGAAGTCCAGGGGAACGCCCTGCCAGCCGACCACGGCATCGGGATCCTCCGCCCTGCCGTAGGCGCCCTGCCGCGTCCAGATGTCGGTGTTGTTGACCGCAGCAGCGGTGACCTGCACCAGCACCTCGCCCGCGGAGGGGGCGGGCACCGGCACATCGTCACGCACCACCAGCACCTCGGGCCCGCCGTGCCCCGTCAGCACCGCCGCGGTCATCCGTCCTGCCATGGTGACACCTCCTTCGTGGGCAACACCGGGCGTTGCCACGGCAGCCGTGGATGGGTCCGGTCACCTCGTCGCCTCCACCATAGGGAGCACACCGGGACGCAGGCGGTGTGCGTCGAGGTGGTGCGGGCCGCGGGGAGGGGCGCGGTCAGACGGACTGCGGCCACAGCGGCTGCCGACGCTCGCGCTCGGCGAGCCAGGTCGCCGCTGTGCGGTCGCGTTCCTCCGCGGCGAGCCCGTCGGTGATGTGGTCGGCGAGGCTGCGCGTGGACGGAGCGCGCCGACGGTGGCGGGGACGATCCCGTCGAGCCGGACGTTGCAGGCAGGAACGCTCCACCATCGCGCGGCCGAAGGCTGCGGCCGTGGGATTGTCGGGCAGTTCCCGTGGATGCGCAGGCAGCCGCAGGTCGACGCGCCACCGGCCCGCACCCGCGGGTTCCCGGCTCGCCCCGAGCCGCGCCAGGAAGCCGAGCATGACCGGGTTTGCCGCCAGGACGTCGTGGCGGAACACCTCGATGCCCTCAGCGCGGGCGCGGGCGGCGAGCGCGCCGAACAGCAACGTCGCCGCACCCTGGCCGTGATAGCGGTCGGCCACGGTCACGACCACCTCGGCGACGTGCCGCTCGTAGTGATCGCGGACGGAGCGGGCGACCCCGACCCCGGGGGCCGCCGGATCGTCGAGGTCGATCGCGACGATGGCCTCGTGGTCGCGGTGATCCACGTCGGTGAGGTGGTCGAGTTCAGCCGGGGAGAGCTCCTCGATGTCGGCGTGGAAACGCAGGAACCGCGAGGTCGAGGACAACTCGCGCAGCCCCTGCGCCAACCGGTCGCGGTCCTCTGGCTCGATCTGGCGCAGCAGCACCGGGGTGCCGTCACGCAGCGCTGCCCGCCGGCGCCAGCTCTGCGGTGCGGGGGTGGCGCCCGTGGCAGCTCGGCGCGGGCGCGGGTGCGGTTCGGGGTCGGTTTCCGGCGCGGGGCCGAAGACGGTGTGGGTCATCGTGATGCCTCCGTCGGCAGTGGTCGGGGAGAGCGGTGGCGGAGCGCGGGGCGTCGTTCTCCGCGCGACTTCCCTCAGCGTGCTGGATGCACGGGATAATCTCTTGCACCAAGCGACGGATTCTGCCCGTCATTATTGTCATATGGAGATAATCCTGTCCGAGCCTGTGCAGCCACGCGACAACGCCATCCCCGTGGCGGAGCTCCACCTCGACCCCGCTGTCCTCGACGCGTTGGAGGCGCAGCTGCCCGACGTGGCTGCGGCCACCGTGGCTGCGGTCAGCGCTGAGGTCCCGGCCTACGCGGAAGGCCTCAGCGAACAGATGGCCGCCGGGATCGCCGCCGGGGTCCGGATGGCGCTTGCCGCGTTCCTGCGGCTCGTGGCGGACAGCGGCGACCCCGACCCCTCAGCTGCCCATGATGCCGCCACCGATGGCGCCTACCGACTGGGCCGCACGGAGGCCCACCAGGGAAGGACGATCGACGCGCTGCTGGCGGCCTATCGGATCGGCGCCCGTACCGCCTGGGACGAGCTCTCGCGCACCCTGGTCGCCAGGCAGGTGCGGTCCTCGGACATCGCGGCCTTCGCGGGTCTGGTGTTCTCCTACATCGACGAGCTGTCCGCGGCCAGCGCCGCCGGTCACCGGGCGCACGGCGCGACCACCGCCAGGGACCGTGCACGCCACCTGCACGAGCTGGGGCAGGGCCTGCTCACCGCGGAGCCGGCCGATGCGCTCACGATCCGGGCGCAACGCGCTGACTGGACGCCTCCCGGCACCGTGACGGTGGTGCTGCTCCCAGCCGCCCGGGTCCACGAGGTGACCGCACTACTCGATCCCCGGACCCTCGCCGTGACCGATGATCGCAGCGTGGCGGCGCTGCCCGCGGAGACCGCGGCCCTGCTCGTCCCGGACGCGGCTCGCACCCGTCCCAGCCTGCTCCGCGCCCTGGCCGGATCCGGCGCCGTGGTCGGACCTGCCCGGCCATGGACCCAGGCAGCCGCGTCCTTCGAGCGGGCGGTGCGGGCACGCGAGCTCCCGACGCCCGCGGACGGCCACCCCCTCGACACCGAGGAGCACCTCCCGGCGATGGTGCTGCGTGCCGATCCGGCCGCGCTGGCCGACCTCCGGCAGCGGACCCTGGCACCACTGGACGGCCTGAGCGATGCCGCGACGGCCCGCCTGACCGCAACCTTGCGGTCCTGGCTCCTGCACCTCGGGCGGCGTACGCAGGTCGCCGAGGAACTGGGTGTCCACCCCCAGACCGTGCGCTACCGCCTCGCGCAGGTCCGTGAGCGCTTCGGGTCGGCGCTCGACGACCCGGAGGTGGTCATCGCGCTGCTGCTCTCGCTCGCGCTCGACGAGCTCCCCCCAGCCGGTGAGCAGCGCGCACACGCGGGTCCCGCGAGGTGGTGACGCATCACCCCGCGCGGTGGTGACGCATCACCCCGCGAGGTGGTGACGTGTCACCGCGGCCGACAGCTGGTGCAGCATCGACTGCTCGGGGGAACCCATCCCCCAGAAGGCGTGCTGGGCCGCCTGGCCCACCTGCTCGTACATCTCCGCGAGGTGCCAGGGCAGCGGATCCCACACACCGATCGCACGGATGTAGCTGTGACCCTCGTGGGTATAGACGACCAACTGACTGCGGGCGCGACCCATGAAGTGTCCCTCGTGGCTGACCAGGGCGAGGAGGGCATGCACCTGTGCACCATCCGGGATCGGTGAGGGTTGGTCGGTACGTGAGGAGAACGCCAGCCGCAGCTGCGTCAACCAGGCGTCGAGTGCCTCCTCGTCCGCGGCAGTGACGAAGGCGTCGGCTGTCACGTGGGCGCGCAGCACCACGGGGGTCCGGGGACTCGGGAACCCGAGGACCTCGATCTCGAAGGTCTGGCCCCGCAGCCCACCGCTGCGCAGGGCCGTGAACCGGCCGAGCTCGCTGCCGTACTGCGGCCACTGGTCGACCGCCGCGAGCGCTGCCAGGGTCGCGTCCGCATCCGCGACCTCGACCGGGGGGTAGGTCGACCAGACCTGCTCCTGGAGCGCTGCCGTGGGCGGTGACAGCGGCCGCAGCTGTGCCTGTTCGAGGCGCGCCTCGGGCTGGTAGTCCCGTTTGTCCTGCTCGGAGCGGAACACGATCCCCCATCCACGCCGCGCGGGATCGCCGGCCGCCGCACTGAACCAGTCGCCGAACAACTGCGCACCACCGGCCAGCAGCGCGTCGGTGTCGAGGGTGCCCTGACTGCCTCCCGCCCGGTGCAGCCGCGCGGTCCCGAAGGCCCGGTGGAAGCGCACGAGGTCACGGGCCCCGACCGGACGGTGGCCCTGCTCGTGCCAGTAGGTGGTCACGATGGCGAAGGCCAGACGCAGATCGTCGAGGTCGCGGCGTCCCGCGTCCCGGGCGAAGTAGGCGGCGTTGAGGAAGTCGGTGATCCACGGTGCCGCGGTCGGCGCGGCGATCGTGGTGCCGACCAGCCGCGCGGTCGCCGTGGGGTGGGCGCCCTGGAGCCGGTTCGCCAGGCGATCGGCGGCGACGCCGATACCAACCCCGGCGGCAGCTGCGAGAAGATGGGTCGCGGCCATGGCTGTCTCCTACTGCGGTCTGCCGACTGCGGTCTGCCGACCGCGACCTGCCGACCGCGACCTGCGCGGCCCCGACGACGATAGAGGAATGTGGGAGAGGCGGCGAGCGGCCGGGTCACGGCTCCAGGCCAGGTGGCCCTCGGACGACGCCGAGTGGGCCGCGATCGCGGAGAACGAGATGCTCGACCGTGGCGTGCTCA
>Ga0207421_10008823_pt1 | contig 10331 bp, 10 predicted proteins | sample SodLakKL_010_SED_4_FD_187542 | JGI IMG/M metagenome (GOLD analysis project Ga0207421, IMG submission 187542) | Alkaline sediment microbial communities from Lake Tanatar, Kulunda Steppe, Russia - 8KL_010_SED (SPAdes) (version 2) | ecosystem: Environmental > Aquatic > Non-marine Saline and...
TATTAGTTTGTCTTTTTTATATACTCTGAAATTATATCTGTCTTAAGAGTTGTATTCTACAATTATTGATTCGTTAAATCTACAGCAAAATTATTAAACAAAGGCCTCTTGCGAAGTAAAATGGATCTTGAAAAAGCTATACTTGACAATAATTTAAGTCCTTTTAGCAATGCAAAACCCAGTAAAACTTTGCAGATACTCAAAACAAGGGATGCAAAAAAGGTTTATGAAAAACTTAGAAAAAAAATTTCGAGAAATTTTGTTTTTTCAGCAACAAAAAATGTGCTTGACTGTTTTGAGCTTCCTGTTAGTTGGGAAGAGATTAAAAAAAGACAAGAGATTTTTAAGACTTATAAAGAGAACGAATTTTTAAAAGAACTTTCTTATCCTAATCCTAAGTGGAGACCTGATTATTCTTTTACTGCAGTGACCGAGGATGAGACAACTTATTCTACTCTTAAAAACAAAGGGATTCCTGTAATATTAATCCTTTCTTCCCACGATTTGGAAGAACTAAAGGATTATGATATAGTTCATGCAATTGAATGCCAAAAGTTTGAAATTGCATTGGAAAGATTTGGTCAGGTTGTGTTTTGTGAAGACCCTGAAGATGTTTACCTGGAAAGATATATTAGGATGCTTTCGGGTTGGGAAAATAATATTAAAGTTTTAGAAAAGCATATGGATGTGGAAAGGCTTAAGAGCCTACTGGAACTTTTGAAAGTACAAAATGTTCAGCTAACTAAAGAGTCAGCAGAAGACGAATTAAAAAAAATAAACCAGAGTATAGGGCAAAAGCTGGAAAAAACGACTTTTGAAGGAAAACAGGTTTTTGAGATGCTTGAATCAGGTGAGATGCCTGATGACATTAAAAATATAATAAATGAGGCGATAAGGGCATCTTATCTTCCACATGTTATATTCATGGAGGGTATGCCTGTAAAGCTTGATTATGAAGAACTCTCCAGTCTTATAAAAGAAAAAGAATCTTCAACTTATTTTGATTTTGCAGAGAAACTCAATAAAAATAAAGAAGAGTTGCATAAAGTTCCCATATTGCTTCGTAATCTGGAAGTTCAAATACTAGTGCACGATTTAATTGGCGGACTTGTTAAATCTTGTGGGAATTGTTTCCCAATTGAAGGGGATTTTGAGATGGATGGTTGCAAAAATATAATGCTTACAAAACCTGAGCCGGTAAGCTTTTATCTTAATGAAGAAAATAAATGTTCTATTCTTACAGGTGCAAACAGCGGCGGAAAGACTACACTCCTGGAACATATTATACAGCTTATAATAATGACACAACTTGGTCTTCCAGTTTATGGGGATGCTAAGGTTCCTCAAATAAAAGAAATATATTATTTTGCTAAAAATAAAGGTAAAATCAATCAAGGGGCTTTTGAAGCTTTACTAAATCAAATGGCTTCCATAAAAAATGCGGAGAATGCAATAATATTGGCTGATGAGATAGAAGCAATTACTGAACCCGGAGTTGCTGCTGATATAATATCTGCCACCGCTGAATATTTTGTTAGTAAGGGTTTTTACATGGTTTTTGCAACACATCTTGGTAGAGAGCTTGTTAATAATTTACCTGAAAAAACACGAATCGATGGAATAGAGGCCAAGGGTCTTGATGGTAATTTTAACCTTATAATCGAAAGAAGCCCTGTAATTGGAAAGCTTGCAAGCTCAACTCCGGAGTTAATTATCCAAAGGCTTTCTCAGACTAAAAAGGATGATTACTTTAGTCATCTTGCAAAAAAAGTTATTGAAAGTCGCAATTGAAAAAATGTTTTATTTTTTTTTAGTCTTTTTACATCTGTATGTCTTTATATGCAGCTCTCATTTATAAAAAAAAGCTAAGAAGAAGTTAATTATAAATAATTATAAACAATTATAGAATTAGTACTTTGGTTCTGGAATAAGCTTTTTTGTGTTCCTTGAAGCTCTTTTAAAGGTGACCGGTGAATTAACTATACTTTTTTCTGGGATTTCATGGGCCAGTTTATAATCAAGGGATTTGCCTGACTTTGCAAATCCATATCCATGGTCTTGTGAAGTAAGATGGGAATAATCAAGATTTACATCTTTCATTTTATATCCTCTAATAGATTCATCGAGTCTTTCAGTTTTTGGTTGATAGTAAAAAAGTTCTGGCATTCCAGGTTGGTTTTCAATGACTGCTTTTTCCAGGCCACGGAGGTGTACCATTTGATTGAGTTCCTTTGGCGAGTAATTCTTAAGGCTCTTCATATCACCTTTAAAATGTCCTCTTGAGCCTAGTCTTACCATAAAGTTTTTTTCATCTTTGTAAAACAAATCGGCAGTATAGATTCCTTTGCTTTCACAACCGAGGATTAGCTTCTTATATTCCTTAACAGGCAACTTTTTATTATGAAGAACTACGTATATTTCGGGAGGGTTTTCAGATATTTCTGGTTTTTGAATTATAAAAATATGTGAATTATCAGCACTTTTTATATTATATAACAAAGCATCTTCTATTCTGCCAAGAAAAAAATTTTTCATTAATTCTTTTTCTTTTTTTGAAGTCATTTTATGTAGTAAAAAAAGATTCTATTTAATTCTATTTATATTTTCTTTTATTTGAAATTAGTGAATTTTGTTTAGTTAACCGTTTTTTTATAAAAATTGGCAAAAACTTAAAAATAAGTTATTTTTTTATGTGACAATGGGTGATGCTTTACTAAAAAGGTTTGAGAAAGGGCCGCTGATTTGTGCTGAAGGTTTTCTTTTTGAACTTGAGAGAAGGGGCTACTTGAAGGCAGGACCCTTTGTTCCGGAAGTTGTATTGGACCACCCAGAGAGTTTAAGGGAACTTCATAGGGAGTTTTTGAGAGCTGGTTCAGATGTGATGGTGGCTTTTACTTACTATGCCCATAGGGACAAGATGAAAGTTGTGGGCAGGGAAAGAGATATTGAAAAATTGAATAGGCAGGCTCTAAGAATTGCAAAGCAAGTTGCAGACGAGGGAAATGCTCTTACTGCAGGGAATATTTGTAATACCTGGGTATATGACCCAAGCAATAAATCCTCATGGGATGAGGTATATGGGATGTATGATGAGCAGGTAAAATGGGCAAAAGAAGAAGGGGCTGATTATATAATAGCAGAGACTCTCTTTTATACAGGGGAGGCTCTGATAGCACTTGAAGTGATAAAAAAGTATGGTTTAGAGGCTGTTATTACTTTTGCTCCGTTCCATGAGAAAACCCTTGACGGTGATACATATGAAGATGCCTGCAAGAAGTTAAAGGAAAATGGCGCAGATGTTGTAGGCCTTAACTGCGGTCGTGGGCCTGAAACAATGTTTCCTCTACTTGAAAATATCAGAAATAATGTAGAAGGTGAAATTGCTGCTCTGCCAGTTCCTTATAGAACTACAAATGAAGCTCCAACATTTCAGAAACTACAAACAGAAAATGGTGAACAGGCATTTCCAGTTTTACTAGACTCTTTTTTTATTGACAGGAAACAAACAGCTAATTTTGCGGTTAAGGCCCGGGATTTTGGGATAAATTACATAGGCCTTTGTTGTGGTGGGGCACCTCATTTTATAAGGGCAATGTCAGAGGCCTTAGGCAGAGCGCCTCCTGCAAGCATGTATTCACCTGATCTTTCTTTGCATGCGATGCTTGGCTCTAATGTCAAAGAACATAATCAACCATTTAAAAAAGATTGGAAGTGACACTGGTCATAAAACCGCAAGTATTATAAATGTCAAGAAAAATAAAATAGTGTTAAGAGGTGGGGAAAAATGTTTAAAAAGCTTGAAGAGTTTATTATGGGAAGGGACACTATGGAACACAAAACATTTGAAACCTTCAGTAGGTTATCGAAAGAAAATTCCATGCCCAGTTATAGGGTTATGCCAAAACAAGATGAGTCAACAAGTAATGAAGAAGAATGAGTTACAAGGCAAAATGTCGGATGAGGAACTGCACTATATCACGCATTCAAAGCAGCAGTTCAATAAATTCGTTCAGACAGTGTCCGAGAAAATATTTTTATAGTTATATAGAGGAACTTCCACAAAAGCCTAATATCTATCAAATAAGGGGGAAAATTGCCCATCAAGTACTTGAAGATTTCTTTAAATTAGATATTTCAAAGCTGCCGGTTGAAAATTTTGAATTTAATATGAAAATTTTTTTGCAGGATATGCTTTCAAGATTATGGGAGGCTTCTTCAAATGATTTTTTGGAACTTAATCTAAGCAGGGAAGAGCTTGAAGGGTATAAGAAAGAAACTCAACATATGATACAATGTTGGTTTTTGGATTTTTTTAGTAATCTTAAAACCCTCCTAAATGAAATGAGCCTGGTCGAAGCCTTCAATAAACTTGCTCCGGTTTCTGAAGAGCATTTTGTTTCTGAGGATATTGGTGTCCAGGGTTATGTAGACGCAATCCATAAGGATGAAGAAGGGATCAAAATACTTGACTACAAAACATCTAAGAAGGATTGTATCTCTGAGGATTACAGGCTGCAGCTTTCCATTTATAGTATTTTATACCATGAAAAATATAGTGAATATCCAAAAAAAGCAGGTTTATATCTTCTAAAACATGGAGAAAGGGTCATTGATGTAACAGAAGACCTTTTGGAATTTGGAAGGGTAGAGATTGAAAAAGTTCATATAAATACTTCTTCACAGGACATTAGAAATTTTCCAAAAAAGCCGTCAATTTTATGTAATTGGGGTAAGGGACAATGTGATTTCTATGATGAATGCAGAAATTTTTCCATCTGAAAAATAAACACTGGCTCTCCTCTCCAGGTGGGGGGGTTAGAATTTAGGCGATGGAGAGCCAGTGTCTGTCTGCAAAAATTTGTAAAAAATTTTTGCATTGAGTATGAAACCGGTTCCCTATCCACCGACCAAAGATGGGGGGTTAGAATCAGTGGTGAACAGAGAACCGGGGTGATCATGTGTCGTCTTTAACTACCAGGTTTCTTGGGGGTCTACGCATTTCTTGGACCCACATTATGCCTATTTTAACCATTGCTTTGTTGAATTTATCAGAGAGCTTGTATCTTTTGTTATACAAGTCATATTCAATTATCCCCATCCCTTTCATTGGAGTAAGGATGCGGTCGTAAAACTGTCTTTTATTATATGAAAGCTTAACTTTTTTGCCTTCATAACCCTGCTCGTTTAATTTAGCTTTTAATTTTCCTTCATGTAATGAATTTGCAAAAAATGACATTTCTGTTTTGCCTATCTCTCCACCATTGTTTTTCATTTCATCTACTAGTAATTTTGCAACAATATTCTGTTGTTTAGTTGCAAATATTACTTCATAAATATCATCGGGCATATTGAATTGGTCGAATAATATTACCATATTGCAATAATTGAGACAAAACTAATATATAAATGTTTCGATTAGTATACTTATATGTATATTAATGAACCCTTCCCTATATTGTTAGTCTTATGTTTTTTATGGTTTGCTGCGATAAACTTTTATAAAAGCTCATTAAGATTATTGCTATGAGGTACGCAGAGCTCGCTAATGTTTATGAAAGTATACAAAACACTCCGAAAAGGCTTGAAAAAACCCTTCTGATAAGCTCTTTGTTAAAAAAGACTCCTGACAAAGAATTAGATATGATCTTTTTACTTATTGAAGGGAAAATTTTTCATTATTGGCAGAAGCTAAAGCTAGGGGTGGCGGCAAAAACAGTAGTAAAAGCAATAAGTATTGCAACAGGGATTAGTTTTGATAATATAGAGAAGGAGTGGAGAAATTACGGAGACCTTGGGCTGGTGGCAGAAAAGTTAATCTCACAGAAAATTCAGACTACGCTTTTTTCAAGTGAACTCACTGTTGCAAAGGTTTATAGTAATATTTCCAAGTTGGGTTCTTTTGAGGGTACAGGTACAGTGGATAGAAAAGTAAAGCTTTTGGCAGAGCTTTTGACAAGTGCAAAGCCTCTTGAGGCCAAGTATATTGTCAGAACTGCCCTTGAAGACCTAAGGGTGGGTGTAGGTGAAGGACTCTTAAGGGATTCAATTGTATGGGCTTTTTTTAAGGAAGAGCTCGGGCTTGAATATGACAGGGAGAGCAATAAGCTTTTGCTTCCAGACAATAAAAGACAAAAATATGATGAATATGTAAATGCAGTCCAGTATGCCCTTAATATAAAAAATGATTTTGCACAAGTTTCCAAAATAGCTAAGTCTGATGGGCTGGAAGGTTTGGTGAATGTTAAAATAACCATGGGTAAGCCTATGAAAACAATGCTTTTCCAGAAAGCAAAGAATATTGAAGAGGCTTTTGAAATTGTTGGCTTGCCTGCAGCGTTTGAATATAAGTATGATGGTTTTAGAGTTCAGGTTCATTTTGATAGGGGGAGCGTTTTGCTTTTTACCAGGCGCCAGGAAGATGTAACTGCCCAATTTCCTGATGTTGTAAAAAGCATCAAGGAGAACATTAATGCAGATTCTGCTATTCTTGATACAGAAATTGTGGGTTTTAACCCTAAAACTAATCAATATGTTCCTTTTCAGAACATCTCCCAGCGAATAAAGAGAAAATATGATATTGAAAAAATACGAAAGGAATTTCCTGTTGAAGTTAATGTTTTTGATATAATGTTTCTAAATGGTGAGAACAAACTGGAGTTGCCTTTTCAAAATAGGAGAAAATTGATTTCTGAGATACTTGAGCCAAAGGAAAGGGAAATTGTTCTTTCCAGAATAATAGTCACTGATAAAAAGGAAGAAGCTTCAGTATTTTATAATGAGGCTCTTGACAGGGGTGAAGAAGGAGTAATGGCCAAAAACCTGCAGGCTTCTTACAAGCCAGGGTCCAGAGTTGGCTATGGTGTTAAGATAAAGCCTGTGATGGAATCCCTTGAACTTGTTATAGTTAAAGCGGAATGGGGTGAGGGTAAAAGGGCTACCTGGTTGACCAGTTTCACTTTAGCTGCTAGAAGTGATGAGGGTCTTTTGGAAGTTGGGAAGGTTTCAACGGGTTTTAAGGAATTGGAAGGGGAAGGTGTAACTTTTAATAGGATGACTGAGCTTCTAAGGCCGCTTATTTTGGCTGAAAAGGGCAAAGAAGTCCGGGTAAAGCCAGAAGTGGTTATAGAAGTTTCTTATGAGGAAGTGCAAAGTTCTCCAACTTACAGTAGCGGTTACGCTCTCAGGTTTCCGAGATTTTTAAGAATCAGGGAAGAGAGGGCCGTGGATGATATAGATGATCTTGAAACTATAGGAAAACTTTATAAAGGACAACGTAACAGGGAAAAAATATGAAGGACAGAGTTTTCTGGAAAAAACCAGAGCACAGCCTTTTATCACAACTTGGGCATACTATGGTTGATATGCATTTTCATACGAGTTATTCCGATGGCAATGCTTCTATTCCTGATCTTATAAAAAGGGCAAAAATGATGGGTATAGGGGTTGCTGTAACTGATCATAATGAAATAGGTGGTGCGGTTGAGGCTTTCAAAAACAGGGAAGGTGTTCTTGTAATACCTGGCATAGAGGTTTCCTGTATTGAAGGGCCTCATATTCTACTATATTTTTACAATCATAAAGAACTTATAAGTTTTTTTGAGAATTTTTTAAGGTGGAAAAAAAATGGTAATCCTTTTATGGCTACAAAAGCAACGGTTAAAGAAGTACTGAATGAGGCTAGTAGATATAATTGTGTTAAAGTTGCAGCTCATCCTTTTGGTTATATGGGTGTGAATTGTGGTCTTTTAAAAACTGTCGATAAGGATTATGTTGAGCCAAATCTTTTAAGGAAAATAGATGGTGTAGAGGTTATATGTGGAGCTATGAGCAGGCATTTGAATAAAAAAGCAAAAAAATATGCTGAATCTCATAATATGTTATATACAGGTGGCACAGATGGACATTGTCTTTTCCAGTTAGGTAAAGTTGTAACTCTTGGAAAGGGAAAAACACCCAAAGAGTTTTTAAATAGTATCAAAAAGAAAGAGAATATTTTGATAGGTAAGGAGTCTCAATATTTTCCAAAAGTATTAAGTGCAAGCACTACAGTCAGAACACACCTTCATTATGCTTATCCTTCTGTTAAAATTCAAACAAAGATATTTTATCAAAGAACTGTGCATCTAAGAAAAAAGATAACAGGTAAATTGATCCATAATGGATTGACCAGGCAGGTAGGAAAAATTGCCATGCGAAGGATGTAAACTTTTTTAAATACCTCTTTCTCCAGCTTTAAAAGCGGGTTATTTTTAGTTTATTTATATACTTGCCCCCATAGTTTAGCCTGGACAGAACACGGGCTTGCGGAGCCTGAGACCTGGGTTCAAATCCCAGTGGGGGCGTATTATTTCTCAAGAAGTACTTTTTTTTGTCCTGAATAAAGACCCATCTGGCTCATTTGTTCGTACTGGTTTTCAGTGAGGCTTAAGGGGTTTATTGTAAATTGATGCTTTTCTTTGATTTCAGCACATATCCTTTTTATCTCTCCTGTGTCAAGTTCATCTCCGATTAAAAGAATATTGGCTCTATCAGAATGTTCTTTGCCATGGAGAATGACTTGCTTAAGCCCTGGTAGAACTTTAATCTCTTCGATAAACTTATCTAGTATTCTGGTTTCCATCTTAAATACGGAGGCTAGGAATTTAACTTTTTTATTATCTTTAAGTTTGTAGAGTTTGAATCTGCTTACCTTCGATATTTCAACAATTTCCATCTTATTTAGTTTGTTTAATATCCTCAGTGTTGTTGCCATGGGTACTTTAGCTTCGTGTGAAAGTTCCTGAAGGTAGAATTCTTTGGTGCTGTCTTTGAATAAAATTTTGAGGATTGCAATTACTTTTTTGTCAAAAAGTTCTTCGAAAACCGAAATCTCTTCCATACGTTTATTGAAAGAATAGCTGTTATTTATATGTTTTCATTTTTGAAAACATATTCCAAAATTGAAATTTATTTTCATTTTTGAGAATAAGACTTTATAAGTGTATTTTTCAACGTTTTAGGAATTTTAGATTTTACACGTGGCCCTAGTTTTTTTATAAAAAATCAAAATTAATGTGGCTTACTCACTGGGTTTGAAAGTAGTTTTGAAATAGTTTAATTGGTTAAAATATATATCATAATATATAAAGAAAGAGGTATGAAAGAAGAAGTTCTATTTTCTAAGTCTTCTTCTTTTTTCTTTGTTCATTCTTTTACGTTGCCATTTCCATCTCATCTGACCTTTTTTTTTCCATCGTCTAGAGCTTCTTTTCATTATTATTTCCCTCGTGTTTTGATTTATAAATATATTTTAAAAGTCAGGATTAAGAATTTATATAAAAGATTTTGGTTTTTGTTGTGTGGTTATTAATGATTTGTTATTTATTTCTTTTATAGTGTTAAATCCTTTTTACATTTGAAAAAATATTTAAACCCCCATATAGGTATTTATTTATATGGATGTCTTGGAATGCATCAAAACCAGAAGAAGCATTAGAAAATTTAAAAAAGAACCAGTGGAATGGATAAAGATTGCCAAGATTCTTGAAGCGGGTCTTGCAGCTCCTTCTGCTGGCAATTTACAGGATTTCAGGCTTATGGCTGTTACTGATGAAGGGAAAAGGAAAAAATTAGCCCATTTCTCAATGGCTCAGCTTTGGATGATAAATGCACCTGTTTTTATCATTGTAAACTCTACTTTTGAAAAAACCAAGAGATATTATGGTGTTAGGGGTGAGAGACTTTATTCAATCCAGAGTGCTGCAGCTGCTGCTCAGAATATTCTCCTGGCTGCACATGCGCAAGGTTTAGGGGCTTGTTGGGTTGGTGCATTTGATGAGAATTCTATTGCGGAGTTACTTAACATTCCAGGTTATTGTAGGGTACAGGCTATTATTCCTGTGGGGTATCCTGATGAGAAAGTTCCTTGTCCTCCCAAATACGGGGTTGAGCAGATGTGCCATATAAATATGTTTGGGGATAATGCGGGTAAGGTGTGGGATATAAGAAAGGATATTTTAAAGGAGTGGTCTCCGTATGTTGAGGGGGCAGTGGATTCTGTTAAAAAAACTTTTGATAATGATTCTAAACTGGGAGAAAAAATAAGCGGTAGTATGAAAAAACTTAGGGACAAATTCGTAAACAAGTGATTTTTTAATCATTTTATTAACTAATTTCTCTAATATGTGTTATATATTAACATAAAATTTATATAGTACCTTTGTGATAATAGAAACATATAAAAAGGAGAAGCGATATTGGTTTATTGAAGTGAAAAAAGGAGTGGGGTTATACCAGACTTAATATTTATCGCTTCGAGGGGAAATGGTCAGACCCAAGAGGATTAAAAAAAT
>Ga0207421_10008824_pt1 | contig 10331 bp, 6 predicted proteins | sample SodLakKL_010_SED_4_FD_187542 | JGI IMG/M metagenome (GOLD analysis project Ga0207421, IMG submission 187542) | Alkaline sediment microbial communities from Lake Tanatar, Kulunda Steppe, Russia - 8KL_010_SED (SPAdes) (version 2) | ecosystem: Environmental > Aquatic > Non-marine Saline and...
TCACAACTCACAACTCACTTCTCACAACTCACCACTCAACCCCTATCTTTCACCTAAAATAAGCCATGCATCCCCCAGGCCTCTTTGATGAATTTGTGATTCTATTTGAAATTCTTGCCTTAAATATGACGCCAACTGGCTGATAAATCTACGCGTATCCATAGCCCTTTCTCTTCCACGAGGGTCGGTATAATACATTGGTATTCTAACTTGCTCAAAGCTCAAAAAATTATAAGATCCATCAGAAAGAGAATATCTTCCTTCAACTGTATTATCCTCAACCCAATATTCTACAATATCAATTAATTCCATATCATACCCCTCAAAATGAAAAAAATCATATAGGTCAAAGGGAGAGGTATCCCAAACTCTCACTGCAAGATTCACTTCCCTTCCATTTTCAAACATATCTTCAAAGTGAGACATAAGTCTTCCATTAAACTCATCCATATGACTTAATACAGCCTCTTCAAGAAGCAGGTCAGCAGGTGCAGCAGTACTAGGTTCTCCTGTTCCGGCAGCACTGGCTATATTTTTAGATGTATATGCATCTAATCCCCTCAAGTTAAAAGTTATATACTTTCGAGGCCCCTGGCTATTTAATGTAAAATCAAGGTCAAGGATAATATCTGCCTGAGCATTTCTTTTTAATCTATCGATAGGACTTTCTGCAACTTCGGCGGAACTTTCCCTGGATGTTAGCATTGCCAGTTCAGCAGCTTCTTGTTCAAGACTGCGCAATTCCTGTTCAAGGTCTTTAAGAGGAAAACCTCTGTCAGCCATAATACCACCCATTTTGGTAATCGCCAGTCGAAGATCAGCGTCGTTTTGCATGGCTTGCCGGTAGTCCGGTATTGTTTGTTCCACGCCTTGGCTATCAAATGTTTGCGAATATCCCTGCGATATACAATAACGATCACTCGGTACTACCATAATTGTTGGACGTCGCGCTCTTTGCCCTAATAAAGCGCTTGAAACAATAAATATACCTAACAATAATAATAATAAGCGTTTCATTTTAATTTAAAATTTTATTGTTTATAAAATATAAAGTTTAATTTTTTAATTGTTATCATAAATACTCAATACATCTATGACATATATCATGCCAATTTGCTTTTAAAAACCTTCATCCAATCTTCGGGCAATTCCTTCTTCTTCCATTTCACGCCTAAGATCATCATACAAAACCTGGACATAAACTCCTACTTTATAGTAGTTTCTTTCTATACGCAAGCGGTCTTCGCCTGATGGTGGCCCATCGGTTGATAAAGCTACGAAGTTGAGATATCTTCCCCCAACTTTGAAAAACTCTTCAAAGAAATCATCATGTTTTTCATGGGCATTGCGATCGGTAACTATTGCTGGTGTTCTGGCAGCTCCTTGACCCGCGGGAATGCCCCTAAAAATGCATGCGGCTACAGCATTTCTTTTGGCTATTTGGGCGGCATCTGTAGGGCTGGGGCCATATCCCCAAACTTTGACAGCTTTTGTACCATTGGAGCCAACTCCAGCTGGTTGAATTTCATAATTATAGCTGCTGCTATACAGAGCTTTACGCTCGCTTCTTCCCAACTCACTCGGGGTTGAACATGCACTTAATAATAATATAGTGCAGGTAAAAAATAAAACTATTTTTTTTGTCATGACCTTTTAATGTTTGTTAGATTAACTAAAATAAATATATTAGAATTTAAATCTTAGGCCTATAAAAGGGGACTCTCCTTCCCTGTTTTCAAAAATTTCAGTGTATTTATAATCAGTAACATCCTCCTCTTCAAGAGCATTACCTATTGGAGTATATAAGTTATACCCTGCAACTATTTGGAAATTATATGTTATATTTAATGCCAAGTTACCTCCAAATTTCAAAAAGTGAGTCATTAACTCATATTCGCTCTCTTGTTCCTGCCCATATCCAACATATGGTCTCAACTCAAAATTTCTGAAAAAATGAATTCCTTTCTCAAAACCTACATCCCATCTAAAGAAAGATACATTTTCATTATCAAAAGAATAAATTGGGCTAACTGTGTTGTTAGGGTTAAAATCCGGATATTTTTTGCTATCAAATCCAAGGTTAGCAGTTATATACAATGCTCTTACTCCAATAGCCCTACCCGCCTGGTAACTTAATCCTAAGGAGCCACTACCTACTTCACCTAAATCAGCACCAAAGTGCAATCCAATGCCATAATCATTACTTTGCTGCATAACATATCCTTCCTCAAGCCTCCGTCCTGCAACCTGGTAAAACCTGCTTGATTCCATTTCCCCTGTAGCTATCTCTCGATTATCGGTAATATTGGAGGTTGCTCTTATCACGCCTCTTCTTACTTCTTTTATATCCTGTGTTTCAGGATCATACCTGTGTTCATATACAAAGAAGCGCTGATCTACAGAGAGCCCTTCTTTTTTGCCTATTTTAGCACCAAGAGGTCGTGTTGAATAAAGTGGTGTAATAACATTAAAATCTTCATAATCCCTTTCCAGTTCAAACAATACATTGTCATATCCACTCTGAACAAGATCCTGAAACAACTCTTCTGTTGATTTCTCGGGTGTAATACTTCCCAAAAAAGTGTCTTCTTTATAATTGTATGATCTTACATTTGTAGCTATTTGAGTAACATACTTCAAAGATGGATCTATTGTTTCATAAAGCTCTCGTTTTTTTCTTGCTTCTTCTTCAGGATCATCCTCTAACACCCATGCATCGTATATTATTTCTTTATCTTCTTCCGAAAGATTAACTCTAAAAAGTGAAGCATAAACAGTTGCTCTATAGCCATCATAAGTATCAGTCTCAACAATGCTCACATTTGAAAAATCAAGAGTAACTATATAGCTTTTATCAATCAGCCTATTTCCATAATCCATTAAAGCCCAGTTACCTCTTGTTGTTGATTGCTCCCTTATTACATCAGCATCTGTAGCATTTTCCATTCCGCGTTCGTGTATTCTTTCCATATCCATAAGACCATCCTCAGTCCTATTATACCAATGCGATATTATTTGTTGTGAAATGTTTTTCTCTTTTAACCGGTTTTCCAAAACATCAACAGATATACCTTCAACATCAGAAGAACGGCCAACTCTAAATTCAAAAACATCTTCCTCCAATGGATTAATAAAAAATTTATCCGTATGATGAATATCGTTGTATGACTTTTTAATTCTGGAAATATAAGAATCGCCACTGTTATATACAAGTATCCAAGACAAAGAACTACGGTCATAAGCTTCAGGAATAACTCTACTCCTTTCTTTACGAGCATCATCGTTACTCTGACCTTTTATTTCCAAACTATAAAACCACAGGCAGGAAAACAAAATAAATAACGTAATATAATTTTTCATAATTTTAAATTTTTAGTAAACAAATTAAATTATATGGTTATATGTAATTCGCAATTTTTATAATACTCAATGTTTTAAAAAGATTTTATTATGCACTCTTTATACTCTTTAATTTGATTCTATTTTTGTAACTAACTAAACATCAGCAAATAACAAATAGATATAAAATATTAAATTTTTACAGTTTGCAAATATTTATTATATACTATCAATTGCAATTTTTATACCATAAAAAAGATTAACATATTCATTTATTTAAATTATTAAAACCAATATCAAAACAAGATCTTAAAGTCAAATTATGCTTGAATATAGAAGCATCAGCACGTTCAGTATATTGATATAACAATATTTGTAAAAATTTTTAATCACGACAAAATTATTCAAAAACATTAACATAAATACAAAAAAAGTTTTATTTGAGATAAAAAACAATTACTGCCCAATAAAAAATCTTGTTTTAATATAATTTGTATTATTTCTTTTTTCAAGCTAAATTTATCTTATCTCTTAATAAAATGTTATAAAAAATATTTACTTAAAGTTCAAATTGGTATAAAATTTGTTGATTTTAAAAACAAACTATAAATTTTATTAATTCTATTTTTACAATCTGCTTATCTAGCTATTATATTTATTTACCCAGCAGTTGTAGTGCTTAATAGCAAAAATAAAAAATTTTTTTGTAAAAAATAAATTTTATTAGCTGATTTAAAAAAATTATATTTTTGTATTATTTAAATATCGACTAAATTCAAATTAAAAAAAACAAATGCTATGAAAAAACAAAAATTAACATTATTTACAACCTTTATGGTAGTTTGTGTAGCACTATTGTTTACACAATGCAGTTCAAAAGAAGAAATACCTACAGGTGAAACACGGGTTGAAGTATTATGCAGTGGTCCTGAGTATCGTTCAGACAATGAATATTTCAGGACAAACAGTGTGGCTGAAAGTCCTAATCAAGCCAATTCCCGCAGAATGGCTTTAAGTAATGCCAGATCTGATTTGGCAGGTCAAATGGAAGTAACAGTGAAAGCTGTTATTGACAACTATGTGCAGGATATTACTGTTGGAGATCGACAAGAATTCTCACAAAGATACGAAGGTTTATCCAGGGAAGTCATTAATCAAAAGTTAACCGGAACAAGGATTATTTGTGAAGAAGTGACAAGAACAGAGCAAGGCAGGTACAAGACATATCTTGCTATTGAGCTTATGGGCAATGAAGTTCTTAACGCAATGAACGAACGTATATCAAACGATGAACGTTTAAGGCTTGATTACGATTACGAAAAATTCAAGGAGACTTTTAATGAAGAGATGCAAAGTATGGAGCAAAACAGATATTAATAAATTATAAGCATTAAATTACGAGACTGTCTGAAATTACAAATCCTTTAAATTCAGACAGTCTCTAACAAGTTTTTCGAGCCAATCACTAACAACTTCACCTTCCCTGATATACCTGTCAATATACTTGGCAAAAAGATAATATCTCAGTTCCCTAAAGCGCTCTACAGATTTAATGTTTCATGAAATAGATAACAGATATAATCCTATCGTAATTATTTCCTTAATTGTTAATAAAATTTTAAAATACCCCCGCTATTGCTGCTTAAAATTCTTTAAATTTGCATTAAACACCAAAACTAATGAAAACCAAGCTTCTCTTAGCATTCCTGATTTTTTACCATATATGTGGTTTTGCCCAAAATAGCAGAAGTACACTAGATTTATTTAATTTTCAACAAGCTCAGCAAATAGAAGAATTTGAAAAAGCCACAGATAAAGATAATATAGAATATGCAGAAGCTGCCAATAAGCTTGCAGGGTTATATCGTTCAATTGGAAATTTTGAAAAGGCTGAAAAGCTTTACCGAGAAACTTTAGAAATACGTAAAAATACTCTTGGCCAAACCCATCCCGATTATGCTGTATCACTTAACAATCTTGCCCTGTTATATAAAGATATGGGAAACTTTTCAAGAGCGGAGGAACTTTATCTAAAAGCTAATGAAATAATAAAAAACAATAGAGGTAAGAGCACCCTTTCATATGCTACATCTCTAAACAACCTGGCTACTTTATATCGTGATTTTGAAGATTATAACACCGCTGAGCCCCTATACATGGAGGCTTTGACAACATTTATCAACATCCTGGGAGATGAAAAACATATTTTACATGGCATCACTCTTAACAACGTGGCCGTTATGTTTAGAGAAATTGGCAACTACACCGCTGCAATACCTCTGCAAAACAAAGCAATTGAAACAATAAAGGGGATCGCAGGTACAGACCACCCATCTTATGCAACAGCCATAAATAACCTTGCAATTTTGCATAAGAGTATGGGCAATCATTCCACCGCTGAAAATTTGTTTAAAGAATCTGTGGATTTGCGTAAAAAAACATTAAATAAAAACCACCCCTCTTATGCCAAGGCAATGGACAATTTTGCCAAACTCTATTATAACTCCGGAAACTACAAAAAAGCTGACTCCCTCTTTAAAAAGGCTAATGAGATTTTTTTCTATAACATTAACCAACAGTTTGGTTTTCTTACAGAAAAAGAAAAAGAGCTATATCTTAATACTCTTTCAGAGAGGTTTGATGCACATCATTCTTATTCCCTTACAAGGCAAAAAACAAATCCTTCTATAATTGGTGAAACATATAATAATATTTTAAAAACCAAAGGGTTATTGTTAAAATCAAGCTCTGCTATGCGCAATGCAATTCTTACAAGTAATAATGATGAGCTAATAAATAATTATAAAAAATGGATCCAGGTAAAACGTCAAATAACCCAACTAAACATTTCGGAATCTGCAGAAAAAAATATTAGCGTATCCGAATTAGAAAACGAAGCTAATGAGCTGGAAAAGTTTTTAGTCAGGCATTCTACGGAATTCAGCGATTTTGATGATTTGTTAAACTTTAGCTGGCAAGACGTTCAAAAAAACCTTAAACCCGGAGAAGCTGCAATTGAGTTTACACATTTTCCCATCGAAAAAGACAGTATAATTTATTGTGCTTTAGTCTTAAAGCATGACAGCAATTACCCTGTAATGATATCTTTATTTGAAGAAAAACAACTTAAGAATACAATAAACATAAAAGAGGACAATAGCCAGGAATATATAAATAGACTATACGGGAAACAATCGGCATCCAACACAGAACTATATAACCTAATATGGCAACCACTTAAAAAACAACTTAATGATATTAACACCATTTACATTTCACCCTCAGGGTTATTACATAGAATATCATTTGCAGCCATTAACAAAGACACTAATCACTATCTGCTTGACTGTTACAACCTTCGAATATTAAACACAACAGCTAATGCAGGCATTGATGTCGGCTTAGATTTTACAAAAAAACCTACAACAACACTTTTCGGCGGCATAAAATACTCTATCACATCTCCGGCAAATAGCCCTTGGCCTTATCTTAGCAGTACTTTAAGAGAAGTTGAAACTATCAAAGAAACCATTAATGAACAAACCTTTGTTCAGTTAATTACAGATAAAGAAGCCACAGTAGAACGATTTAAAAATTTAGCCCCTGATAGTGACATACTTCATATAGCGACTCATGGATTTTTTTTCCCTGATCCGGCAAAAAAAGAAGCAGAAATGGAGAGAAAATTAAAATATGGGGAAGTGGTATTTAGAGGAATTAACCCCACTGCTATGAGCAGATTCACAAACAATAACGACCCGCTTATGAGGTCAGGATTAGTATTTGCCGGAGTAAATGATTATTGGATCACAAAAGAACAAAATAAAATGGATTACGGAGTTTTGACCGCCCTTGAGGTGATCAACATCAATTTGCGCAACAATAAACTTGTGGTTATGTCTGCGTGTGAAACCGGTCTGGGCGATATAGTAGGTAACGAGGGTGTATACGGACTTCAACGTGCTTTCAAAATAGCAGGAACAAATTATCTTATTCATAGCTTATGGAAAATCCCTGACAGAGAAACAGCTGATTTTATGCAAACTTTTTACAATTTACTAATTCAAAAAAATGATTTAAACAAAGCTTTTGATCAAACACAAAGAAAAATGCGCCAAAAATACGATCCTTTTTTTTGGGCAGCATTTGTTTTAACAGAATAACATAATTTCAATAATTTTGCTAAAGCATTTACGCTTTTGGCATTTTTTTTGATTTATCGCAAATTAAAAAATATTAACTCATAAAAACTCCCTTCAAAAAAGAGAATAACTTTATACAAAATATAATTGCGCGAATAAGATACATTACTTAGCAAAAATATTATACGAATTATTCTATCTAAAATTAAAATTTGTATAAAAAAACCTATATATTAGTCAAAATTTTAACACTACTAAGCCATGAAACATCAAAAAAACAACTCCCAAAAAAACGTTTTTAAAGCTTTAAAACTATATTTAATAATATCATTATTATATAACAAGCTTCAGAGGACTAAAGCCTTTTACCACACAAGAAAAATTCTAATTGTTTTTCTTATTGCGCTTCTTGCACTTCCGGCCCTTGGTCAGGACTATCATACTATTAAAGTAAACGGAACAATATTGTTGATTGAGAAAAACGCTGAATTACAACGGGGGATGATTTTCGCTGAAAATGATTCATTGGTTTTTAAAACTTATAATTCTTTGGCAACAGTAATACATCCTGAAAAAGGAAGATTTATACTTAGACCGGATAATGTGGACCTGGCTTATGCTAAGGCAAGCTATACACCTGCTATGAGTAATATTAAATCAAGAAGCATAGGAGATGATATTAATGAAGAAGATATTGACCTTTCTAAAGCTAAAGCAAGTTTTACACCTGCTATAAGTAATGTAAGTTCGCGCAGCAGTGAACTAAATTCGCTAAACGATTTACAAAATCATTTTCATGGAAATTATGCAATAATTAATAATATCAAACTATTCATAAATCCGGAAAAGTTTCCCATGACAAATGAAAAATTTTTCTTTATAAGGTATGAAATTGAGAGAGAGCCTATATTTAAGAAGCTGGATTTTAAAAATGACACGCTTATCATTGATAAAAAAGAACTTCTGACAATTGACAGCATCCCTGTTTCTGATCCAAATCTAATAAATGAGATCGAAGTTTGGTATATGGAAAGAGATAAAGAAGATGAAGTTACATACATTGGTACATTTGAACCGGTTTTTCTTAATGAAAATCAACTTCACGATGAAGTTTCAGTAATACTTGAGGTTTTTGATAGCAAAGACCATGATGAAAAAATGGCGGAAATCCTTTCATTTATAAACGAGTTTTATGGCAAACCAAACAGAAACAGCATTGAAATTTGGGTTAACAATAAAATGGATCTTTAATCAAAACATGAAAAAAGTACTTATACCTTTTTTAATTTTATTTTCTTCAGTTAGTATAGGCATAAGTCAAAACAGTAGTTTTTCCGCTACTGATTTTACAAAAAAATCCATTACCAATTATACACAACGGGAATATGGTGACACTTGCCATACACAAAACTGGTCAGTAGTTGAAGACAGCCGTGGTATAATGCACTTTGGTAACAGGATCAGGGTTTTACATTACAATGGAGTTAATTGGGATGCAACCCGAATTCCCGTAGATGGGGGGTTTGTCACCTCTCTGGCTGCCGATTCCGAAGAAAATGTTTATGTTGGAGCCTTTGGAGAGTTTGGTTGTCTTAAGCCCAACGAAAAAGGTGTACTGGAATATGTGTCCTTTTCTGACTCACTCGCCGGCGAAGATTCTCAATTTGGACAAGTTTGGAGAACAATACTATACAAAGAAGGAGTTATATTTATTTCTTATGATAAAATCTTTTATTGGAAGGATCATAATATAACTGTAATAGAACCTGAAACTTCTTTTCATCTGGCTTTTGTAGCAGATGACGAACTTTATGTAAGACAGAGAGGAATAGGCTTGATGAAATATGAAAATGAGGAGTTTGGCATGGTTCCTGACGGAGATATTTTTAAAGATTACGGCATTTTTGGAATTTTCCCAATATCAAATGAAAAAAAACACATTATTATTACCCAGGAAAAAGGTTTATTCGTTTACAACTTTAAAGATGACCATAATGAAATACAGCCAATAAAAACACCTGACAATGACATACTTATAGAGTCCAGAATAATAGGCAGCGCCTTGCTTCACAATGAAAAAATTGCTCTAAGTACTATCAACAGTGGGGTTATTATAATTAACTCTAAAGGAATAATTAAGGATATAATCGACCAAAATACCGGAATGCGCGATAATGATGTAAAGCAAGTATACCAGGACAAGTGGAATAATTTGTGGATGGCGCTCAATACAGGTATCAGTAAGTTGGATTATTCATCACCCATATCCTTTTATGATGATAATACCGGTATATATGGAAGTATAAAAACAATAACAAAACACAATAATAAATTGTTTGTAGGCACTTCTAGTGGTTTATTTGTTGAAAACACCAATATAACTAATAATATTTTTGATCATTTTACACCTATATCAGGATTAAACAAGAGTATTGAAAATCTTAATTCTATCAATGATATCCTTGTTATAGGTACCCATGAAGGCCTCTACAAATATGATACACATGGTAATTTTATACAAATAAGTGATATTGATGCTTCTTCAGTGAATTGGTCTCCCGGCAGGAATGTGATATTTGCAGCCGGAACAAACGGTTTTTTTATTTTTGATGCTAAAAACTTTAATCTTATCAAATCTTACCAGGATGCTATAATTCAAAATTCACTTAATATCGCAGAGAAAATTACTGAAAAAAAATCAGTTACGGAGCTTTGGATTGGCACAAACGATTTGGGAGTATTAAACTTTTCTATAGGCCCGGATCTGGCAATTGATCATGACCATTATTTCCCCGGCGAGGCAGGATTAACAGATAGTTGGGTACAGCCTTTTCAATACAAAGGCAATGT
>Ga0207421_10008825_pt1 | contig 10331 bp, 9 predicted proteins | sample SodLakKL_010_SED_4_FD_187542 | JGI IMG/M metagenome (GOLD analysis project Ga0207421, IMG submission 187542) | Alkaline sediment microbial communities from Lake Tanatar, Kulunda Steppe, Russia - 8KL_010_SED (SPAdes) (version 2) | ecosystem: Environmental > Aquatic > Non-marine Saline and...
CAGACGCTGAATAAACATCTTCATGAACTTTTGAAGTTCGCTGATAGAAATAATGCAGCTATTGTCGTTACAAATCAGGTGACCGCTAATCCCGATCAGTTCTTTGGAGATCCTACGAAACCGATCGGAGGACATATTTTGGGTCATACAGCTACGTTTAGAGTCTATTTGAGAAAGAGTAAAGGAGATAAAAGAATAGCAAGGTTGGTCGATTCTCCGAACATGCCTGAAGGAGAGGCTGTTTTCAAGGTAGATGCTTCTGGGATAACAGAGTGATAAGGAATCTAAGGTCTCTTCCTTCAAAAATAGAACGTCATAAAAACGTCTTAAAAACCTTTATTATATTTATTTAAATATCTATCTTCTTTTCTCGTATTTAAAATTTACTCAAATTTATCTATTAAAACTGGAAAACTTTTAAATTACCCCCGATTCGATTATATGAATAGGGTATTCGGGGCTAGTAGGTTAGAGTGCATCCCATCCCACCATCCTGACCTAAAAAACTAGCCCCTCCCTTTTTTTACTTTTTCAGTTTCACTCTTCAGCAGAAGCTATCAAAGCCTGTCCAAAAGGAACTCCCATGTCTCCGTTCGGGATCTTTTTGTGAACTAACAGATCATATCCTTTCTGTTTGAGATATGAATCGATCACATCCACGATAGGTCTGTTGTAAGATACACCTCCAGAGATACCGATATTTTTAGTACCTTTTTTTTCGCAAGCCTGTACCGCAGCTTCGGCTAGACCTTCTGATACCGATTTCACGTAAGAATATGCTCGATTTTTCCTTGACATATCGTCGTTCATCATATCTATAAATGGCTCTAAAGTTTTGATTTCTAGGCCTTTTATTTCTACGTCGTAATCTTTTACGTCTTTTCCTTTGAACAGCAGTTTTTCTAACTTCATAGCTGGTTCGCCTTCATAAGTCCTACTCTGGGATACTTCTAATAAACATGCTACTGCATCCAATAATCTACCAAAGCTGGAGGTATTTACCGCGTCTGACATCAATTTATCAAAAATTTTCTTTTTTCCGTCTCCGTAATAGTCGCCTTCTAAACCTTTTTTCCTCTGGATCGCATACACTAACCGTTTTGGCTCTTTAACTGCCATTTCTCCTCCGATTAGAGGGAACGTTTCTAGATGATTGAGACGTTCATATCCTTTTTTATCACAATAAAGTATTTCTCCGCCCCAACTGTTCCCATCTTGGCCATAACCTGTACCGTCCACTGCGATAGTTACGATATCATCTAAATCGTGTTCCAGCAAAAGAGAGGCTCCGTGGGCCCAGTGATGTTGGACTTCCGTCACTTCTACATCGAATCTGTCAGCGAACTTGAGACCGAGTTTCCTGCTTTGATATCTAGGATGGAGATCGACCGCTACGGAATCAACATCTTTGATCCCTAAAAGGGACATAAGATGATCGGCCGTATCCTCATAAAATCTTGCTGCATTATAAGATTTCAGATCGCCAAGATACTGGCTAGCATATAGCAAACCGTCTGTAGAGAAGGCTAGGCAGCCGTCTTTATCGGCTCCGGCAGCCATAACATCTGCATCGACGAATTTAAGTGGAGAAGGCACAAATCCTCTAGATCTTCTGATCAAGAAAGTGTCATCTCCATAAGACCTGACTAATGAATCATCTACTCGATTCGCTATCTTCCTGTTATGCAAAAGAAAGTATTCGAAGGGCAGGTCGAAGGCCTTTTGATTATCTATAACCATCGGTTCACCTGGTGGATTTGCACTAGTCATAACAAGTGCATCTAGATCGCTTTTTTCAAAAAGTATATGATGTAATCCTGTGTAGGGAAGCATGATCCCTACAGTTGGTAGACCGGGAGCTACATGATTTAATAGGTCGCTGTCCAAATCTTTCTTACTGTACACCATTATGGGACGTCTAGGGCCTTGGAGTAGGTCTTCTCTTTCGACTTCAGCATACTTTTTTACGGTATCAATTTCTGGAACCATTATGGCGAAAGGCTTCTCACCTCGGTTGTATATCTCCCTCAATCTTGGGATCTCCTCGAGTTTACAGATTATGTGCATCCCTCCCCAGCTTTTCGCTACCCCTATCTCGCCTTCTTCGATCAGTTCTACAAAATCAGATATATCACCTATCTCTTCTCTATCATCGTCATAAAGTGTGTAGTCAGGACCACACTCTGGACAGGAAACCGTCTGGGCATGGAATCTTCTATCCATCGGATCGCTGTATTCTTCAAAACAATCATCACACATAGGGAAGGGTTTCATCGTAGTTTTATCTCGATCATAAGGTAATGAATAGATAGCTGAATAGCGGGCCCCGCAATTCGTACAGTTGGTGAAGGCGTAATCATATCTTCTGTCATCTTCTTTTTTTATCTCTTCGACACATTCGCTGCAGAGAGCGGTATCGACAGGTATCGTAGACGATTCTTTCTTGCCTGAAGAGCTTTTCACTATGCTGAATCCTTCTCCTGAAAAACTTTCTTCTATCTTTTCTATATCTTTTATCTCCGCTAAAGGAGGTAAGTTTTCTTTCAACTTTTCTAAAAATAGATCTTCATCACCATCGATGACTACTTCAACTTCCCCTCCCATGTTCTTAACGTGACCGTTAAGTCCCAAAGATTTAGCTACTCGATAAACTGCGGGTCTGAATCCAACACCCTGGACTGTTCCTTTCAGTATTAGTTTCATCGATTAGAAAACATGAGGACTGCTTTTTATAGTTGTCTATCGAAAAGACTATTTAATTACACCTAATCCAATAACTGATGATTTGTGGTATAGACGAGGCAGGTCGAGGACCTGTGATAGGACCCATGGTTATCGCGGGAGTAAAAATAAATGATGATGGAAAATTAATAGACATTGGGGTTAAGGATTCTAAAAGACTGTCTCCCTCGACCAGAGAAGATTTTGAAGAAAAAATTAAAGATTGTAGTGAGTTCACACTCAGGATAATCACAGCTGAGGAGATAGATACATTCAGAAGTGAGATGAGTTTGAATGAATTGGAGGCAGAATTTTTTGCGGACATCATAGATGAATTGTGTAATGAAGATGATCTATGCTATGTTGACTCAGCTTCTACTGATGAGAAAAAATTTGCTCAGATGTTGAATAGAAGATCGAATCCAAATGTGGATATTGTTTCTGAACATGGAGCTGACGATGAATATCCCATTGTTTCCGCTGCATCGATATTGGCAAAGGTAGAGCGGGACAGGAAAGTAAAGGAGATATCTAAAAGATTTGGAAAAGAAATTGGCAGTGGTTATCCTTCAGATACTAAGACTCGTGAATTCTTAAGAGATTGGATACCTGAGAACGGATCCTTACCTCCTCACACCAGAAAAAGTTGGGATACTTGTAGAGAATTGATGAATAGATTCAAAAATCGTTCGCTGGATGAGTTCTGAAACCATCAAAATATTTTTATGCCTATGGTCAATTCCACTTAGGAGGAAAAAAGATGTCAGTGGAGGAAGAAGAGGAAATTCTAGACGATCTGATCAAAAAATTTAAGAAAAAGATAGACGAAGACGACTCCTTAAAGAGGCAATTGAAGAGTCTTGAACGGGACATACAGGTGGATTTTGACTCGGGTAACCAATACAATATTTCAGTTGAAGGAGCTGAAGTGAGTTCTATCGCAGAAGGCCCTATTGAAGATGCTGATATCGTTCTTTCAAGCAGTGCTGAAACATTGAGAGATCTTCTTGATGGTGAGATAGGCGCGATGCAGGCATATGCTAGCAACAAGATAAAAGTAGATGCATCACTGACTGACATGATGAAGTTCAGAAAACTTCTCTAGCTGTAGAGGTTTGCTTTATCAGGAGGATGTTTCATAAATTCTCTTAGAAGAGTAGTAGCGTAGGTTCCTTTATTTAGGGCGAAGCTCAACTTCAATGCGTTTCCCTCTAACCCCCATTCAAGGTCTTTGACTGGAGCAAAAATATTTCTCCTAGTACCGGTCGAGGAGATCGAGGAAATTTTTGGTATTATGAAATCCTCTTTTTCGATCCCTTCTTCGTTTATCACTTTTCTCTCTATATCTCCTTGTTCACCCTTTGATAATTTTGACTTGTGACCGTAGAGAGGCGCACTTATGAAGGCCTTTCCTTTTCTTACCATCTTTGATGCCTTGCTAAGATTACGTTCAGTCACTTCTACTTTAGTATCCTTATTTGGTAGACCGTCAGAGTCCGTTGGAAGAATAACATCGCCAAGCAAGGCATCGTTCAAAGGCAGGTCTCTTTCGATACGCAAAGACACCATCTTGTTGAATAGATAAGATTGATAAGCATGCACGAACATCATCAAGAGGTTGTGCGGCAGGGTTTTTAGTGCACCAACGTATTCTCCAGGATTTTCTTTGAGACGCTTCAATATCCTTTTCTCAAATGTCAACATATTGGGATATAATTCAAGTGCCTTTTCTGGATCCCAATTTTTCTCTAAAAATTTTCTAGCTTCATAACAGCTCTTTCCTTCTCCCTCGATAGGAAAGGCAACGTATTTTTTGACAGCCTCTTCAAAATCTCCTTTCAATATCTTCTTCCCAACTATATGTGTGATCGGCCTCATGGTTCCGAACCGCTGTACTCCAAACCAGTTCGGAAACCCTTCATCTTCACTGATCTTTTTACCAGTTTTGTTCGCTCTGTTCAATGCCTCTTCAGGATCGATAGACATATCGCGGATCAAAATCTCAAATTTGTTTCTTTTGTGAGCTCCCATACACAATGAACGGTGCGAGGTGAATATCTCCTGGATCTCTACATCTTTGATGCTCAGATCTTTCAATCTTTCTGGAGGAGATTTGAACGACATCCATTGTGTGGTAAGAGCCCTCTTGTCTTTAGTACCGCAAAAGCCGATATTATCTCTAGAGATGTTAAGTTCATCAGCTAGCCTTTTTAAAAGACGGTTGGTTTCCCAGTTGCGGGACCAAACTTTAGCTATGCTGTACTCACCTTCGCTTTCCTCAAATAGATCGATCTCTTCATCGACTCGGAAATCTTCAGGATATTTTTTCAGTTTTCCTCCTACACCGGAAGAGTCGGTAAAAAAATGATCTAAACCCACCTTCTTTTCCATCTTAACCCCCAACCATGCTATCTCAACGATCAATCTTCTTCAAATATGTCGGAATAGATTTTTTCTATATTATCCTGAAAAGATTTTGATATATTTTTCATCACTTCTTTGGGATCGTTTCCCTCAGTAACCTCTACTCTAAGTACTGGATCGTCCAATTCCTGATGCTCGACAGAATAATCTGCAGTCGTGACGCACTCTTCTTTGACCAACTGTTCGATAAGGGGATACATTATAGTGTCGTCTGCATCTTTGATCTTAACCTCCAAGGTCGTATCGGTCTTTTCTAGTATTTCGAAATCCATACCTAAACACCATCTCGGATCGTTGATTGGGGTTATTAAAGATTTAACTCTTATTTAAGGTATTTGTCTACCATCTTTATGGCACAGACGTCTCCGCACATCGAGCAGGCTTCTTCCTCACTTGGATTTTTCTCTTCTCTATATCTTTGAGCCTTTTCAGGATCCACTACCTTTTCAAGCGTTCTTTCCCAATCCAATCTTTGTCTAGATAGTGAAATATGATCGTCTATATCCTGATCTAGCCCGTTAGCGATGTCGGCTGAATGAGCCGCGATTTTAGATGCGATAGTCCCCTCTTTTACATCTTTAACATCTGGAAGTCCAAGATGTTCTGCAGGAGTCACATAACAGAGGAAATCCGCTCCTGCCGAAGCGGCTAAGGCTCCACCGATGGCCCCAGAAATGTGATCATAACCAGGGGCGAAATCTGTTACGAGAGGCCCGAGAACATAAAATGGAGCTCCATCACAGATATCTTTCTGTATGTTCACGTTCGTCTCGACCTGATTTAGCGGTACGTGTCCTGGTCCTTCAACCATGGCTTGAACTCCTTTTTCTCTTGACCTGTCTACAAGTTCACCAAGAGTCAATAGTTCTTGGATCTGTGGTCTATCTGTAGCGTCTGAGACAGATCCGGGTCTGAATCCGTCACCGAGACTTAGTGTAAGATTATATTCTTTAGCCATTTCGAGCAAATAGTCGAATTCAGAATAAAGTGGATTTTCCTTTTCATTTTGCAGTATCCATGCTGTTAGAAAAGAACCTCCTCTACTGACTACATTAGCCAATCTATCACTCTTCTTCAATCTTTCTACAGCCTGTTCAGTTACGCCGCAATGAACAGTTATAAAATCCACACCATCTTCTGCATGTTTTCTTATACTGTTGAATATATCATCAGAACTCATATCCACTATAGCACTTTCTCTTGCCAATTTCAGCCCACATTGATAGATAGGCACGCTGCCGAAAGGTAGATCAGTCCGATCGATCAGATCCTCTCTTATCTTATCTATGTCTCCCCCGGTGCTGAGATCCATTATAGCGTCGGCACCGTATTCTTCCGCGATCTTCAGCTTTTCTATCTCTTCATCTAAATCCACGCTGTCTTTTGAAGTTCCGATATTCACGTTGATCTTGGTCTTCAGACCTTCACCTATCGCCGTAGGTTTTGGATCGTGTATAGGATTGTATGGCACTATGGCTTTTCCATCTTTTACAAGCTGGGTGAGTTTTTCCGCGGAAACAGGTTCGTCTTTCACCGCGTTTCTTATCAGGTTCGGTTTTCCATTTTTACATTCTTCAGGTAGGGTCATCGGATCGCTATGAAGAACGACCCCTTAAATCCCTTTTTATATATCTATAAAAAAATGAATAACCCACTTTTTGTTCGTAAAATAAAGAAAAAGAAGGACTGGATCATTTCATCCAGCCTAGGTCTAGTTCTTCTAACTTTTCATCTTTAGGGATTCCGGTCTCTTTGTCCCATCCCATAGAGTCGTAATAGCTCTCCAAAGCAGTATCTAGGTCCACAACGGCTCCTTCACCTCTCCCGTCAGGGGCTTTTTCACTCAGGAATCTTTTCGGCAGAGTGTCATCTTTTCTATCGAATCCGAAAGAGATGTTCAACATCCGTTCCATGTTTATCACGCGTTCAGCCGCCTTCAACAGGTCCTCTTTTGTCCATTCATTCCCAGTAGCCTTTGAGAGCAGTTCTGCGTAAGTCGAAGGCTTATTCGCTAGTGTGATGACCGTGAAAAGACAAACACCCAACATATTTGTAGCCATGCACAGTTCTTGGAAAGGTTTTATCCACCATTTATTTCCGTCTTCCAAGAAATCTATATCGCCTTCTATACCTAGTTCTTCATCCCGATACCCGAAAGCATCTACGGTCGGTGACCAGGGTCTAAGATGATCGGCTCCTCTAGGCGATACCGCATGCGTAACCGCTTCTCCTTTACTCGCTCTTACTCCATCTGCGGCCATCTCAAGACCTTTAACGTGAATAGCGGCTTTTTTCGCCTCTTCTCCGTATCTTTCAGCTGCGATCTTCACTCCATCCGCTAAAACATCTCCGAAACCTTCTCTCTTCGATATTTTTCTAACGAGCTCTACCACAGCATCGGCATTACCCCAATCCAGACCGATCCCACCAGTATCTTCTCTATCTATGATGCCCTTGTCATACCATTCCATCGCAGTAGCGATAACCTGTCCTGCCGAGATATGATCTAGACCCATATCATTAGCTACATGAGACGCGGCGGCGATAGCGTTCATGTCTTTGACCAAAGTTTTACTTCCGAAAGCTGCAACTGTTTCATATTCTGGACCACCACCTTTACTACCCTTATATTTGCCTTCTTTCACCTCAGTTACTGTTCCGCAAGCTATGGGACATCCCCAACAGGCATATTTATCCACATCTAAAACATCGTAGTAGGCGTTATGATCAAGTTGATTTCTACCTAATGGAAAAGTTGTTCGCTGCCAGTTCTTTGTCGGCAGAAGTCCTAGATCATCTATAGCTGCATAAAAGGAAGGTGTACCGTATTCATGAAGTTCCTCTCTAACGAAATCTTCTGAAAAAAGTTCTTCACGACTTTTCTTTGATCTTTCCCTCAAACCTTTCTTATCTGCCACTTCGATATCGTTAGTTCCCTTTACCGCAACGGCTTTCAAATTTTTTGATCCCATCATAGCGCCTGCGCCTCCTCTTCCGGCTGCTCGATGCTTTTCATTCATCACCGCAGCGTACAACACTTTGTTTTCACCAGCTGGTCCTATGTTCGCTATTTCGAAATCATCTCCGAGTTCTTCTTTTATCACGTCTTCGCTTTCCTCAACACCTTTTCCCCAGAGTTGCTTTGCATCATGAAACTCTACCGAGTCGTCGTTTATCGATATGTACACAGGTTCATCGGATTTTCCCTTAATCATTATCATGTCGTATCCTGCCTTTTTTATCTGTGGAGCTAATTTTCCTCCACAGTTCGATGCACCGATAGTTCCTGTGGCTGGAGATCTAAATACTATACACCATCTTCCACTCGAAGGGGCCGAAGTACCTGTCAAAGGCCCGGTCGATAGTATGATCGGTTGGGATGGATCGAATTTATCGAGTTCTGGGTCAACATTTTCGCTCAAGAGCTTAACGGCTGTTCCTTCTCCCCCAACGTATTTTTCAAACCATTCATCAGGTATTTCTTGTACCTCTGAAGATCTACTGTTCATATCTACAGCTAAAAGCTTATTTCTATATCCTTTCACATTTTTCACCCAACAACAATAATGAAGGAGAGGTATATTAATTCATCTGATATAAAAATATGAGTTAGTTAATATTTAAATCTTAGAAAAAGGACATTCCTTTATGCATATACCGCAGACCATCTCTCCTATATCTTCGTCGTTATCGAATTCACGAAGTTTCGAAGCGCATTTTTCAACATCTAGACTCTTTTTCCGACTTGATGGATATTCTTCAAATTGATTTTCTTTCAAAGCATCGGCGATGCAATTTTCAATACACTTTTTACAGGCTCCACATCTATTTTTCATCGGTTCTCCAGTTTCAAGCTCCATGTCTGTCAAAATGCTCGCCAATCTAACTCTTGAGCCATACTCTTCAGTGACCAAGAGAAGAGATTTACCTATCCATCCGACTCCAGAGGCTCTAGCGATAGATTTGTGAGGCATAAAACTCCTGAACTCAGTGTCTTTCAACATATGCGAAGCTGGTATCGGCATCGCTTTATATCCTCTTCTTTCGATCTCTTTGTATAACTTGAATGATATCTCGTCAATTTTTTGATTGATCAGTTGGTAATATCTAGCGTAGATAGGTCTAGATTCTGGCAGATTCTGAAAGATACCTCTTCCTAAATCGATCCCTATAGAGATGCCTCTGGAATAACGGTCGAATAATCCTGGAGGCATGGTCTTCACGTCGTCTAAAATAGAAAGATCACAGACACCGAACAGATCCACTCCCTCATCATATGCTAGTTCCTCTAACTCTTTTTTCTCTTCTATCAATTTAGTCCCCTATTTTATCATCGATACATAGGATATTTTTTTCGGAATTTTTTCTTAAGTTTTTTTCTAAGTTTTCTATCTATCTTTTCTTGTTCTTCGAGAGGGTATTTGAAGGGTTCTCCTTGATTGAAAGGTCCAAGCATCAGATACTCTTCCCGATCACTAGTTTCAGGCAAAGTCGGTTTCTTCCTCATCTTGTTCTTTATCAGTTCATCCCTTTTTTCTTCGTTTCCCTTTGATAGGGATTCAAGGAACTTTTTCAACTCTTCTTTCTTGAATCGACGGAATCCAAAGTCAGGAAGTTTTCTCTCGAGTTGATCCTTTTCAACGCTTATCTTGGTTCCCATGCCGAGCGTGTTTTGAGTATAGATGGAATCTACCTTGATGAAATATCCTTTATCTTCATGTATCACATAGATGTTGTAAAAATCATCGGATTTATCAGTCCAGAAACTCCATCCTTCTGGATTCTCCCGATAATCTTCCATAAAGTCTTCCATTATCTCTTCGACGTTTTTCATGGTTTTTCATCTTTCAAGGTTCAGCAGTCCACTTTATATCTTTTCACTTTTTAAGTCTACCCAATCACATCAAGAACGCATCTGGATTCTCACTCATGTCTATGAAATTGTTAGCGGCCTCTTTCAACTCTTTTGAAGCGCTCTCTTCAAAAGCCATCACTTCGACTCTAACACCTTCAGCCTGAAGGTGGTAAACCAAATGAGTAAAATCACCGTCTCCTGTTACCAAAACAACTACGTCTAATTTGTCAGCGATCTTCAAGGCATCTATAGCGATACCCATATCCCAATCTCCTTTTTTTGCGCCGCCGTAATATTCTTTCAGTCTTTTTTTCTTGACTTCAAAACCTAT
>Ga0207421_10008826_pt1 | contig 10330 bp, 9 predicted proteins | sample SodLakKL_010_SED_4_FD_187542 | JGI IMG/M metagenome (GOLD analysis project Ga0207421, IMG submission 187542) | Alkaline sediment microbial communities from Lake Tanatar, Kulunda Steppe, Russia - 8KL_010_SED (SPAdes) (version 2) | ecosystem: Environmental > Aquatic > Non-marine Saline and...
TCGACCATATTAAGAGGAGCACCTGTTCTCTCCAATTCGTCTATAAACTCGTGCATCTTGTCCGTCGGCTCTACATCTATCGAGATGAATCCTCTAAATGTCATAGATTCCTATCAAAAAGGCCTTTCTTAATTCTTTCGGGGTTTTAGCTCTATTTTTATTATTGATGAGGGGGTTCGATAACTACCTAACATTTATATCTTAAACCTGCTTGCGGTGAATAAAAAGGTGTCAAAGATGGCAAGAGGAGACAGAGCGAATGATGAGCTACGTCAGATTTCTATAAAACCTGGATATCTCGAGAATCCGAAGGGATCAGCATTGATAGAGACCGGAAAGACCAAAGTCATCTGTACAGTTATGGTCGAAGAGTCCCTCCCTCCGTGGATAAACGAGGAAGAAGCAGATCACGGTTGGCTTACCGCAAAGTACGGTATGCTTCCAGGCAGTGGAGAGGAACGAATAAGAAGAGAGAGAAAAGGAGCAAAAGGAAGAACTAAAGAGATACAGAGATTGATAGGAAGGAGCCTAAGGGCGGGCATAGATCTCAAGAAAGTTGGACCGAGGACCCTTTGGATAGACTGTGACGTTCTTCAAGCCGACGGCGGGACAAGGACCGCTTCCATCACCGGAGCTTGGGTGGCCTTAAAATTAGCTGTCCATAAGATGCTAGAAGATGAAGATATCGAGGAGGACCCCATGAGAAGACAGATAGCAGCGACCAGTGTCGGTATCGTAGCTGACGAAGAAAGACTCGATCTATGTTACGAGGACGATTTCAACGCGGACGTGGACATGAACGTTGTGATGGACGAGAACGAGAACTTCATAGAGATCCAGGCCACTGGTGAAGAAGCAGTATTCACTAGAGAACAGCACGATAGGCTATTAGATCTTGCTGAAAAAGGCATCAAGGAACTAATGGAGACGCAGAAAAAAGCATTGGAATGAGAGATCATAAGGATATCTCAAAACTTTTACCTTCTTTTTCCATATAATCGAACAACTTCTTATAAGTCTCGTGTGAAGAGAGCGTTTCCACATCACACAGAACTACCAATTTCCTTTTAGCCCTAGTCAAGCTCACGTTCAATCTTCTCAGATCTCTCAAAAATCCTATGACACCGTTCCTATTACTTCTTGTTAGAGATAATATGATCAATTCTTTCTCCCTTCCCTGAAAACCGTCTACCGTGTCCACTTCCAGTTGTTTTTGATCCATTTTTTCATTTATCAGATCCGCTTGGTCTTTGTAGGGAGTTATTATTCCTATGTCCGTGGGTTCCAACCCGGCATCCATGTACCGAGAGGCAAAATCCTCTGCAAGTACTGCTTCTCCGGGATTTTCCTTGGATGTAGAACCTGCTCTAGTCCGCTCAGGCATCTCTCCCTGAGTGTTCACCAATACTAAAGGTATCTTAGGACCAAGTGCTTCTTCAAACTTACCCGTGACTTCTTCTGCAATTAGATCTTCTAATGTGTGTTTTTTTACCATGTCGTCCGCTATCAATTCTCCGTCATAAAATTCATCCGCAGAAAAACGCATTATCTTTTCATGCATCCTGTACTGGACTTTCAACAAGCTCTTAACATCATCACCATAAAGCGCGATCAGTCTCTCGAACATCGTCTCATCTAACCCTTCCTCTTGTGCTCTTTCATTCAAAATAGTGGGAGGAAGCTGTTTATGATCTCCGGCCATCACAAGTTTTTCCGCTTTAACTGCGGGTATCAAACAGGAGGGTTCGGTCGCTTGAGTTGCTTCATCTATAACACACAGATCGAAGTTCTCCTCTTCCAACGCCTGTGAGGCAGAAGATGAATTGGTAGAACAAACTACATCAGCTCTATCCAAAACTTCTCCGACCGCCTTTTTCTCGAGCTGGTCGACCTTTTCGAAAAGTTCATCCACTTTTTCCTGAATCTCCAATGATTTAGCCATCTCTTTCATCTTATTGGGAGGTATACCTCTACTACCTTTACCTTTCTCAGCCAAGCTTTTTATGGCCTCATTGCTCAAGCCTCTCCTCCAGCGGCCGCTGGGATAAGTGTATCGATCCTGCTCGTCTTTCAAATCCAACGCTCTCTCTCTTAACTCCTGTGCTTTTTGATAGGTACCGTTCTTTTCCAATATGTAATCCAAAGTGTGCTCTCGAAGAACCGGCGTCACTCTAGCTGGATGACCGACTCTCACCACCTCTCTACCTCTAGAGACCAGATGCTCCACTAGATTATCGACGGCAACATTAGAATCCGCACAAGCTAATATCTCTTCTCCTTTTTCGATAGCCTGCTCTATTATCTCTACAGAAGTAACCGTTTTTCCTGTCCCGGGAGGACCATGTACCAGATGAAATTCTTCAGACCCTAGGGCTTTTTTGACCGCCTCTCTCTGACTTTCATTCAACTCTCTATTACAGAAATAGACCTGTTCCAAGGGGGAAAAATGCCTTTCTTTTTCCTTCAAGAGAGTCTCTATCAACCTCCTCTTCTTTCCCTCCAAATCTTCTATCCTTTCAAGAGCCTCTAACATCCTCTGGTAAGTGATATCGTTGACGTAGAGATCGACACGGACCTTGTCGTAAATCCAGTCAGGTGGGCTATCGTCGAATGCCGCTTTTATAGAATACCCTGTCTTTTCAATTACCGTTCCTGAAGGGTTATCATCGGAAAGTGGTTCGTTTTTACTGATCCGAATCAGATCCCCCACGCTTATCTCAGTCTCAGGAAGGCCGTCTTTTCTGACAAATTTCACCAAGAACTTGCCCCCAAGACCTGTACCGTCGTCTCTAGCCCGGGTGTTCAAGATCGCTCTTCCTTCATTCTCCCTTTCCCATCCTGAAAGCTGTCTCATCTCTCTCTCGTGTCTTTCCATCTCTTCCTCTCTCTCAAGTTCAACGAGTTCCCTGAAATGCTCAATATACTCTTCGACTGAATATTCCCGTCGAGTTATCGATTCTGGGCTTCTAGGTTCTACTATGCTCAGATCTTCTGGTCTTGACATGATATATGCTCTCAATCTAGGATGGCAATTTAACTCTTATCCTTCCACCTAGATGATTTTTTAGCGCGCACCGAAAATTATTTTAGAAAATTCTTTAATCCCCGCATGATGGAAAGATACGATGTAGGGAAATTTTTATTGGGACTCGGCAGTTCCATTCTAGGAATAGAGATCTCTTTATTTTGGGATATAATATTTTTGCCTGCTGGCATTGGGCTTCTCTTTATAGGGATATATCTTATCTTAATTTCTAAAGAGCGGTGGAAAGAATCTATAAAAAATATGCTTCCATTCAGGCCAGAAAATCTTTTCAGGTTCCCTAGATTGCCCTACTTTCAAACTGGTATAATGGTGCTACTCTTTCTAGCATCTATATTAATGATACTTCCTTTCAGTTATGAAGGCTTGATCATCGTACTGCTCGGCCTGGCAGTTTCTCAATCTATATTGACTATACCTAAAAAAAATATCAAAGATGAATTCAATATATTGATTACCCTTGAATTTCAACTCTTCGCATTTTTCTCAACTTTCATCTATGTGAATTTCGATAGATTTTATTTGTTCAGCAGGGGACCATTCTATCTTCCGTCTTTCTTTTTATACATCGCTTGGCTGGTACAATTTCTGTATATGTATGTAAAAATTTTCAAATGATAGGTCTACAAGAACATAATGATATCGGAAAAGTCAAATAGGCTCTTATCGCTTTTATAGATGATGTTGGACAGGTATAGAGCTATCTTAGAAGGCAAGATCGAACCATACTATATCAAGGCGAAAAAAAATGATGTAGGTAGAAACTATTCAGAGCTTAACCAGGAAGAATTATGGGGAGAGATCGATGAGTTCAGACGAGAGGATAAGATCCCGCCTCTCGATCTGAAAATCAATCTTGCCGAAGAAATGGTCAAAAGCTGTGATCTCTGCGAACGAGGTTGTGGATTGAACAGAGAAAAAGGTGAAAAAGGATATTGCAATATTGGTGAGTCAAAGATCTCGTCAGAGTTTCTCCACATGGGAGAGGAGAGAGAACTGGTTCCTTCACACACTATTTTTTTCGCAGGTTGTAATTTTGGGTGTGTTTTCTGCCAGAACTACGAGATAAGCCAGTTGAATCAGGGGAGAGAGGTTCCAGCGGATATGCTCGCGAAAAAAATAGAGTCTAGTCGAGGAAAAAATGTAAACTGGGTAGGTGGTGACCCCACGCCTAATTTACCTTATATACTTAAAGTTCTACAAAAGATGAATAAACCTGTTCCGCAGATCTGGAACAGCAACATGTATCTGAGTGAAAAATGCATGAAGATCCTGAGCCAGCTAATGGACGCATATCTTACGGATTTCAAATACGGAAACGATGACTGCGCTAGAAAACTTTCTGACGTTGAAGATTATACTTTTGTCATAAGAAGAAATCACTTGATAGCCGAAAAAACGGGAGATCTTATCATCAGACATCTGGTTTTACCCGGACATATCGAGTGCTGTACTAAACCGCTGCTCGAATGGATCGATGCCAACCTGGATGACCCTAAATTGAACATCATGACTCAATATAGACCTGTCTGGCATGCAGAGGAATATCCCGAGATAAATAGATATCTCAGCAGCGAGGAAAAGAAAGAGATAAGAACACTCCGTGAAAAATACTCCTGATAGAGAACAGAAGTATTAAAAAAGAGGCTATCAATACCGCTGTTAGCAATCAAAGATACCTAGCGTGATAAGATGGAAAAAAAAGACGACCAAAAAGACGAGAAGAACGGTAAAAAGTACGATGATTTCAACCAGTGGTATAACGAGATCGTAGAAGAAGCTGGACTTTGTGATAAAAGATATCCAGTCAAAGGTATGAACATATGGACACCTTTCGGCTGGAAGCTGATGCAGAATATAGATAGAGAGACGAGGAGATTGATGAATAACACGGGGCATCAGGAAGTAAAATTTCCTCTACTAGTACCTCAGAAAGAGTTCGAAAAAGAAGCTGACCACATAGCGGGCTTCGAAGATGAGGTATATTGGGTAACTAAAGCCGGGCGTAACGAGTTAGATATACCTCTGCTTTTGAGACCCACCAGCGAGACCGCTATGTATCCCGTTTTTGATCTATGGATCCGATCACATGCTGATCTACCACTCAAGATATATCAGATGGTCAATGTTTTCAGATACGAGACAAAACAGACCAAGGCCTTCATGAGGATGAGAGAATTTCATTTCTTTGAAGCACACACCTGTCACGCTACCGAAGAAGGAGCCGAGGGGCAGATAGAAGAAGATCTAGAGATCATGAAGAAATTAGCCAAAAAGATCTGCATGCCGTATCTACCGCTTGTCAGAACAGATTGGGATAAGTTTCCGGGAGCCGATTATACTGTTGGGGCGGACGCTTTGATGCCTACAGGCAGAACCCTCCAGATGGCTGGAATCCATCAGTACAAGACCAATTTTTCCGAAGCCTATGACATCACCTTCGAGGACAAGGATGGAAATCATAGGAACGTTCATCAAACCACCTACGGCATGGCAGAGAGGCTGGTCGGAGCTATAGCAGCGATCCACGGGGACGACAAAGGATTGGTACTTCCCCCGGAGATCGCCCCTATCCAAGTCAGGATCATACCGATAATCTACGGTGACGAAGAAAGGGTACTTGATTACTGTCAAGATATCAAGGAAAGATTGGAAAAAAGAGCTATTGACGTCGACATAGATGACAGTGAAGAAAGACCAGGGAGTAAGTTTTACGAGGCCGAGTTGAAGGGGATACCTGTTCGTCTAGACATAGGAAGTGACGAGGTGGAAGAAGAGAAGATTACACTGGTAAGAAGAGATACGGGTGAAAAACGTAGTGTGGATAAAGGAGAACTTTTAGATGAGATCACCTCAACTTTCGAGAGTATGCAGGAAAAGATGTATGAAAGAGCAAAAGAAGAGCTAGAAGATAATATCGAAGATATCGAGGATCTCTCTGAAATCCAGGAAGAGAAGATATACCGTAGTGGATGGTGCGAAAAAGAGAGTTGTGGAAAAGAGATCGAAGATATAACTGGAAGAGATATACTCGGAACACTCTATCAGGGAGAAGAGTTCGAAGGAAAATGTATCAACTGTGAAGAGAAAACCGATACTCTAGTCTATATAAGCAACACGCACTAAAAAACCAAAATTTTTTCTATTCTTCCATCGAATAAAGTAGATAACCTATTAGACCGAATGCGATCATCACCACTGATACTGCATAAACGCCTATGTCTGTCCAGGTCCCGTGAAGAAACGACCACGAAACATAGAAAGCCAGACCAGATCCCGCCAACAAAGCGTAAAATAGGCTCAATAAGTTCCGTCCGCTCTCTGTCTGGTTGTTCACTGCCATGAAATTAGGTAGAAAAAGGGGTTTATTAATATGTTTTGCCGTGCCTCAGTCCTCATAATGAGATTCTCCGAACGGTTCCGGATTGAGGCCCTTCCTTTCTCTGATCTGTGTGACTATCTCTGGTTGTAGACTTTCAGGCACCTTTTCGAATCCCGCATGTTCCGTGGACCAAAGTGCTTTTCCTCCTGTAGCGCTTCTGATATCTCCAGAAAATCCAAACATCTCTGAAACCGGACATTTAGCGACGATATGAGAATCGCTACCTTCCTGGTTCATGTCTATAACTTCGCCTCTCCTCTGCTGTATCTCGACATTGACGTTCCCCATGAGATCAGACGGCACGTCGATGAAAACTTTCTGTTTCGGTTCAAGCAAGATCCTACCTGCCTGACACAATGCCCCTGAGATGGCATCTTTGACTGCAGGTATCACCTGGGCGGGCCCACGATGGATCGTATCCTCGTGTAATTTCGCATTGACCAACTTTATCTTTACACCCTTCAAAGGTTCTCTAGCTAAGGGGCCTTCATCGCAGAGTTCCTCGAATCCCTGCTCGATCAATTCCATGGTCTCGTTCAAATACTGTATACCTTTGGTCATGTTCAAAAGAACGTTGTCTTCAGTGAAGTTTACAAAATTCTTAGTCTCCTCTTTATCCATGCCTAACTCTCTTAGACCTTTAGCCAATTCTGTCTTGTTCTTTATCTTTCCATGTACCGAAATATCTCCTTCATCGATCGCTTTCAAGACATCCTCTTCTAGGGGCTCAACATCAAAATAGAATCTATTATGTCTATTGGGAGATATCCCCATGAATGTTCCACCTTGGCCTTCGATTGCTTCCCTGTAAACCACTATAGGTTCTGAAGATACGATCGGCACTCCGTGTTCCTCTTGGATCCTATGTTCTGTGATCTCCAAATGTAATTCGCCCATCCCTGAAATCAGATGCTCACCGGTCTCCTGATCGATCTCGATATCGATCGAAGGATCGGCTTTAGCTACAGATCTAAGTACTTCGATAAGTTTGGGTAGATCGGAGGTGTTCTTTGCCTCGATAGCTTTAGTGACGACGGGTTCGGAGAAGTGCTTCATCTCTTCGAAGGGCACTACGTCCTCAACAGATGTTACGGTTGAACCAGCGATCGCATCTCTTAAACCGCCTACCGCAACTACGTTTCCGGCTTTTATCTCATCGACAGGTATCCTGTCCGCTCCAACACTCAAGGAAACTTGCTGTACTCGGTTCGTACCAGGCTGATCATCGATATGCAGCTCCATACCATCTTCTATTTTACCACCGAAGAGTCTCCCGACAGATATCTCACCAGCATGTTCATCCATCAAAATTTTAGTTACCATCATAGCCGTAGGACCATCTTCAGAGCAGTTGATCATGGTCTGACCGACTTCACTCTCTTCGTCTCCTCTCCATATATGCGGTATCCTGTATTCTTGAGCCGTTATAGGGTCTGGCATATGTCTGATAACCTGATTCAGAAGTGCCTCATGGAGAGGGGCTTTTTCCAACAATTGACGCTCCATCTCTTTTCCGCCTTCTAGATGTTTGTAGATTTCCTTAAAAGTGATACCTTTCTTCTCCATGAAAGGTACGGAGATGGCCCAGTTCTGTAAAGCGGAACCGAAAGCAACGTTTCCGTCCTCTACATTCAATCTCCATTCATCTTTGAATTCCTCTGGGGCGTTATTCTTTATGAGTTCATCTACATTCCTTATTATCTCATGGAAGCGCTGCTGCATCTCTTCTGGATTGACGTTCAACTCTTTTATCAATCGATCAACCTTGTTAATGAAAAGTATGGGTTTTACCTTTTCTTTCATGGCCTGTCTGATCACTGTTTCTGTCTGAGGCATCACGCCTTCTACAGCACAAACAACGATGATCACGCCGTCTACCGCTCTCATCGCCCTAGTAACGTCCCCACCAAAATCCACGTGACCAGGAGTGTCTACTAGATTAATCAAATACTCCTCATCTTCATAATCGTGGACCATAGAAACGTTTGCGGAGTCTATCGTGATCCCTCTTTCCTGTTCCTGTTCGTCAAAATCGAGCATCAATTGTTTGCCTGCTAGTTCTTCCGACATCATACCCGCACCGGCTATCAGATTATCGCTTAGAGTGGTCTTCCCATGATCGATGTGTGCAGCGGTGCCTATATTACGTATCTGCCTCGGTTTTTCCATCAGTTTTCTAGCTTTCTGTACGTTCTTCTCCTTTCTGCCCATAAAAATCACCAATAATATATTAATGTATTAAGCGGTTTTTGTTTCATCTAGCCGAAGCCGCCATCCTTTCAGTCTCTTCCTTTTTAGAAACACCGAAACTGTTCCTGTCCTTTCTAGATGCCATGATAAGTTCTTCCGCTAGACAAGTAGAGATATCTTTTTTATTCTTATAAGATGCTTTGACCGCGCCTTGAGTGATCTTCGAAAGTGCGAGAGAAATTCTTCTGCAAGGAGAAACATCCACAGCTTTCGGTACCGAGATGCCACCATATGTTATCTGGGTGGTCTCCTCTCTCGGGGCGCTGTTTTCAATCGCATCAATCAAAACTTGGACCGGATTTTTTTCGGTTCTTTCGTGAACGATATCTAGAGCATCTCTAACCACGTTATAAGCTTTGAGTTTCTTCCCAGTGAAATCTTCAGTTCTCATCATATTGTTTATCAGCCTTTCTATGATACTGACTTCCTCTTTCTTAAACCTCTTATTAGCGTGAGTCCCTCCACTGTGCGGGAGAAGGATAGGTAGAAGATCCATATATTTCTCTAATCCAGGATCATCCACATCTACTTCCTTCATATCATATTTTCCAAATAAAAGAGGCATATCGAGTGATTCATACAATTTTTCCCTGTCGCTTTTAACAACTTCCTGTTCTTCAGTTCCTTCTTCGGTCATATCTTCTCACCATTTCATCCCATCATCTCAAAGGTTTCTCTTTCCTACCAGCTATCAATTCTGATAGGGCAACACGGTTGACTTTCACAACTTTGTACCTGACTCCAGGAATGTCTCCTTTGGCTTTACCTCTCATACCACCTATACCCTCTATGAGCACTTCGTCGTGCTCATCTATGTAGCTTATTGCCCCCTCTCCAGGAGCGAAGGCGGTTACTTGTCTACCATTTTTTATCAACTGAACTTTAACACATTTTCGGATAGCGGAGTTAGGTTGTTTTGCTTCTATACCGACCTTTTCTAGGACGATACCTTTGCCTTGAGGAGCCCCTTCAAGTGGGTCAGTCCTTTCCCTCAGACCCAGCTCTCTTTTCTTATAATCTTTATCGCTCCATCTGAACTTCTGCCGATTCTTTTTCAATTTTCGTGCTGCATTCAATCCATTCGCCACTTTGCTCAACTCCTTAAAGTGATTGTGGTTAAATTGATGAATAGGGGTGGGCTATAAAACTTTTGCTCTTTAGGATTTGATAAATCAGATCAAGATGGGATGTCTAACCTTCATATCCTCCTCGTACTCATCTAGATCTTCCATCAATACCGCGATCAAACCGTCTAGGAATATCATCGCCGTATCTTCGAATATGGTCCCAAGAGGAGCGAGCTTTTTGTTCTTACCGCTGTCAAAACCTTCAAGAGAGATCACTACATCGCCTAGTTCGGCGAGAGGGGATCCGGGGCTCGCGGTCAAAACTATTATATGTGAATTTTCTACACGATTTTCAACTATCTCAGCTGCCTGTATCGCAGTTTGTGTCTCGCCAGTTTTAGAGACGAAAAAGACACAATCCCCCGGTTTGACAGCCGGTGTGATAGTTTCTCCGATGAAAAAGGAATCTAAACCGAGCTGCATCAGCCGCATCGCAAAAGTTCTTCCAACCAAGCCAGATCTACCAGAACCATATACAAACACGTTATCGGCAGAGGTCAACAATTCCACAGTTTTCTCTATACTTTC
>Ga0207421_10008827_pt1 | contig 10330 bp, 6 predicted proteins | sample SodLakKL_010_SED_4_FD_187542 | JGI IMG/M metagenome (GOLD analysis project Ga0207421, IMG submission 187542) | Alkaline sediment microbial communities from Lake Tanatar, Kulunda Steppe, Russia - 8KL_010_SED (SPAdes) (version 2) | ecosystem: Environmental > Aquatic > Non-marine Saline and...
GCGTGGTGCCGGCTCGCGGTCGCCGCGTTCCCCCTCGAGGAGGTGGACCGCCCTGACGGTCTGCTCGATCCGAGCTTGCTCCGCGATCCGCGCTTCCGGCTCACCGTCGCACAGGTCGACGGCCGTGCGGTCGCGGTCGGCCTCCAGGTCATCGTCAACGACACGAACGTGCTGCTGCTCGGCGCCGCGCGACCGGAGCACCGGGGCCACGGCCACTACGCGACGCTCGTCGCGGACCGCCTCGCCCACCGCACCGATCTCCCCGCGGTGACGATCGTCAGCGACGACAGCCGCCCGATCCTGGTGGAGCACTTCGGGTTCCTGCCGATCTCCCGCTTCACGCTCTGGGAGCGACCTCGCCCCTGACCGACTCCGCACGCGGCCGGCCCGACCCCGGCCACACACCGACAGCCATCCAGCCCGACGCTGCAAGGAGGAACCGATGACCACCATGACCACCCTGACCGGCGAGACCATCGAGATAGATCGCGGGCTCGACCGGCTCGCTGGCCAGCTCCAAGACGAACTGCTCCGTCCTGGTCGCGCCGGGTATGACGACGCCCGCGCCCTCTGGAACGGCATGACCGTGCGGGAGCCCGCGGCGATCGCACGCTGCGCCAGCACCGACGACGTCCGTGCCGCCGTGCGCTTCGCCACCGACCACGACCTCCTGCTCGCGGTGCGCGGTGGCGGGCACAACGTCGCCGGCACCGCCGGGGTCGACGGAGGCCTCGTGATCGACCTGTCGACGATGAACGACGTCGAGGTGGATCCTGCCACCCGCCGGGCACGGGCTGGCGGCGGCGCGACCTTCGCCGACCTCGATGCCGCGACACAGGCGCACGGCCTGGCCACACCCGGAGGCGTCGTGTCGAAGACGGGCATCGGCGGCCTCACGCTCAGTGGAGGCCTCGGTTGGCTGCGTCGCAAGCATGGCTTGACGTGCGACAACCTCGTGGCGGCCACGCTGGTCGCGGCCGACGGCACGGTCCACCAGGTCGATGAGGAGCACGATGCCGAGCTGCTGTGGGGGCTCCGTGGGGGTGGCGGCAACTTCGGGGTCGTCACCGAGCTGTCCTACCAGCTGCATCCGGTCGGTCCCGAGGTGTTCATGGGCTTGACCGTCTACCCGCTGGACGCGGCCGAGCAGGTGCTGCGCGGGTACCGGGACTGGACCGACGACCTCCCGGATGAGGTGTCGTCCCTGATCGAGTGTGGCAGCGTGCCCCAGGAGACGGACATCCCCGAGGAGCGCTGGGGTGAGCCCTGCCTGATCCTCGTGGCGTGCGCTGCCACCGACCTGGACCGCGGCACGGCCCTCACGGGGCCGCTCCGCCGGTTCGCGGAGCCGATCGCGGACCTGAGCGGGCCCGTGCCCTTCGCGGAGATGCAGCAGCTCTTCGATGCCGACTACCCGGACGGGCTCCGCTACTACTGGCGGTCGCTCCACCTCCCCGGGCTGTCGGACGAGGTCATCCCGCGCATCATCGAGTGGACGCGCACGCGGCCCTCACCGCGGACGACGCTCGACCTGTGGCATCTCGGCGGCGCGATGTCCCGGGTAGCTGCCGAGGCGACCGCCTACGGAGACCGCAGCGCACCGTTCCTGCTCGGCATCGAATCCAACTGGGAGGATCCCGAGGACGACGAGGCGAACCTGCGGTGGACCCGCGGCTGCGTCGACGCCTTCGAACCGCTGTCGACCGGCCGCGAGTATCTCAACTTCCCCGGGTTCCTCGAGGACGGCGAGGCGACCCTGCGGGCTGCCCACGGGAGCGGGAACTACGACCGCCTACGACGGCTGAAGCGCCGACTGGACCCGGAGAACCACTTCCGACTCCACCAGAACATCCCACCGGCGTGACATTGCTCTGAGAGCTACCGGGAAGCGTTGTGGGACTCGGTGACTGTCGCCCACGGAGTCCGCGGTCTTCTACGCTCGAGCCATGTGCCACCGCCGCGAGCCGCACCGTCGTCTGGTTGTTGGCGGCGACCAGTGACGGTCAGCGCCAGGGAGCTCAACCGCGCCACCTTGGCGCGCCAGCTCCTGCTGGAACGTGAGCCGCTGACCGTGCCCGAGGCGATCCGGCGCGTCGTGGCCATCCAGGCACAGGAACCCGCCTCGCCCTACCTGGCCCTCTGGAGCCGGATCTCCGACGTCGACCCCGCGGCGCTCGATGCGGCCTTCGCCGATCGCACCGTTGTCCGGTCGTCGCTGCTCCGGCTCACCCTCCACGCGGTGCATGCGGACGATCACCCCGCCGTCTACCGGGCGATGCTCCCCAGCCTTCGAGCCTCGCGTCTCAAGGACCGCCGGTTCACGGACACCGGCCTGACCGCCGAGGACCTCGATCGACTCCTCCCATCGCTCCATCGCCTGCTCGTTGAACCGCACACGCAGGCCGAGATCGAGAGCTTCCTGGAGGAGCAACTCGGGAAGCATGAGCCGCGCGCCTGGTGGGCGCTGCGGATGTACGCGCCCCTGCACCACGCGCCGACCGGCGGTCCGTGGTCGTTCGAGCGCGTGCGATCGTTCGTGGCCGCACCGGAGAACGACCTGCCGCACGACGAAGCGGTGAAGCGGCTGGTCCTCCGGTACCTGGCGGGGTTCGGCCCCGCCTCCGTCCAGGACATCGCGCAATTCACGATGCTCAGGATGAAGGTGCTGCGGGAGGCCCTGGCGACGTTGGACGACGACCTCGTCGGCCTCGACGGGCCCGAGGGCTCCGCGCTCCTCGACGTTCCGGACGGACCGCGTCCAGCGGCAGACACGCCGGCGCCTGTGCGCCTGCTGCCGATGTGGGACAGCATCCTGCTCGCCTATGCCGATCGTTCCCGGATCATCCCGCCAGAGCTCCGGCCGGAGATCATCCGCCGCAACGGCGATGTCCTGGCAACCGTGCTGGTCGACGGGTATGTCGCGGGCGTCTGGCGGCCGGTGGAGGCCGGTATCGAGGTGACCGCCCTCGGTCCGGTGGACGACGAGGCGTGGCGCCAGCTCGACACCGAAGCGCAGGCACTGGTCAGCTTCCTGGCAGATCGTGATCCCAGCGTCTACCAGCGCTACGCCCGCTGGTGGGGCTCGTTGCCCGGTGGCGAGACACGCGTCCTGCCGACCTGACCGATCCGTCCGTACTCGTGGGTCAGCAGAATGCGCATGCCCCACCGATGGCACCAGCCTGTCGACCAGTGCCTGCGGCAGGAGCTCGAGTTGACCCAGCAACTCGAAGCCGTCGCGGTAGTCCGTCGGCGCGATGCGCCACCCCGCGCGCCAGGAGGCTGGTCAGCCCTCCCGCGATGGCGCGGCAGCGGGCCGTCTCCGACCCCCGTTCCGCGTCGAGCAGGTCGATCCGCTCGGTACCCAACTCGGCGACGAGCGACTCGAGCAGCCCCAGGACGTCGTGGTCCGAACCAGGCTCGAACACGACGCCGATGGCGGCACCAGCACGCGTGCCGGCTCGCAGCAGACAGGTCGCACTCGTGCAACGACGCCGCGGCGACTATGGTGGCCGCCGGGGGACCGACGCGTGGCGATCGGAGCCTCGCGCGGACAGCTGGAGGGACACACGGCGATGAGCGGAGCCGATGGTGCCGGCGCGACACTGCGCCTGGTCCTGGCCGAGGACAGCTACCTCGTCCGCGAGGGCATCAAGCTGCTGGTCGGGTTGGAGCAGGATCTCGAACTGGTCGCCGACTGCGGCGACCTCCCCTCGTTGCTCGCCGCCGTCGACGAGCACCTACCCGACGTGGTGCTGACCGACATCCGGATGCCGCCGACCAACACCGACGAGGGCATCCGGGCCGCGGAGACGCTGCGCGACACCCACCCGCAGATCGGTGTGCTGGTCCTGTCACAGTACGTCGAACCCGGCTGGGCGCTGCACCTGCTCGAGCGTGGCTCGCAGGGCCGCGGCTACCTCCTGAAGGAGCGCGTCGGCGATCTGGCCGAGCTGACCCGCGCGATCCGGACCGTCGCGGACGGGGGTTCGGTGATCGACCCGAAGGTCGTCGACACACTGGTCGAGGCGCGCATGCGGCGCCAGAGGTCCCTGCTCGACCGCTTGACCCCCCGCGAGCTCGAGGTGCTCAGCGAGATCGCACAGGGCCGCAACAACGCGGGGATCGCCGCCTCGCTGGTCCTGTCGGAGCGAGCGGTGGAGAAGCACATCAACTCCATCTTCTCGAAGCTCGACCTCGCGGCCGCGGACGACCATCTCCATCGACGTGTGCGCGCGGTGCTGCTGTACCTGGCCGAACACGAGCTACCCAGGTCGTCGGCGTAGGGGTGGTGGCTACACCGTGAACCCGCATGCGGGCCGGTTCGCGCCGCCACGCACCGTCCGGCATCCTGAAGCCATGGCACCTCTCCCTGTCCCGACCAACCGGGTCGTCATCGTCGACGACCAGGCCGCGTTCCGCTCCGCCGCGCGGCTCGTCGTCGACATGTCCGACGGCTTCGAGGTAGCTGGCGAAGCCGAGACGGGGGAGGACGCGGTGGAGGCGGTCACCGAGCTGGATCCGGATCTGGTCCTGATGGACGTCAACCTCCCCGGGATCGATGGCCTGGAGGCCACCCGGCGGATCCTCGCCGCGGGGTCGCGAGCCCGCATCCTGGTCCTGTCGACCTACTCCGCGGGTGACTACGAGGCAGCCGCCCTCCGGGCGGGAGCGATCGGGTTCGTCGCGAAGGACCATTTCGGTCCGGACTCGCTCGAGGCAGCCGTGACCGTCTGACCCGGCCCGACCGATCAGGCCGACGCTCCGGCGGCCATCGCAACCGGCGCGGTGGACGGCAGCACACCGTCGATCCGGACACCGGACCCGGGGGCCGACGTCACCGTCAACGAGCCGCCGAGGGCCTCGATGCGATCCGCCATGTTCCGCAGACCCAGTCCCCCCGGGCTGGTGCCCCGCTCGAACCCACACCCGTCGTCGGTCAGGCTGAATCCGAGGTGGCCGTTCCGGTCCTCGAGCACGATCTCCACGGACGTCGCGGACGCGTGCCGGAGGGTGTTGCCCAACGCCTCGACGACGCAGAAGTAGATGGTCGCCTCGACGTCGCGGCTGTAGCGCTGCACGCCGTCCGCCCGGATCGACACGTGGATCGGGACACGCCCGACCTGCGCGGAGGTGGCCCGTTCCAGTCCTTCGGCTTCCAGGAGCGGCGGGTAGATGCCCCGAGCCAGGGACCGCAGGCCATCGACGGCGAGGTCAGCCGTCGCGGACAGCTCCTCGAGCCGCCCCACGACCGTGGTCCCGGCATCCTCCTTCGCGGCGATCGTCCGAGCCATGCCGAGCTTGACCTTGAGTGCGACGAGCTGCTGCTGCGCGCCGTCGTGCAGGTCGCGCTCCAGGCGACGACGGGCCTCGTCCTGGGTCGCCACGAGCCGTTGGCGCGATGCGCGCAGCTCCTCCAAGCGAGCCTGCAGACGGGCCCGCAGGCGCGCGTTGCCGAGGACCAGCGACGCCTGCCCCGCCAGCTCAGCGACCAGGCGTTGCTCGCGGGGGGTGACCGGGTCGTCACGGCGCCGTTCCAGGGACAGCGCGCCGATCGGCTCACCATCCTGATGGACGGGCTCCAGGTGGACGCTGCCTGCGGCGGACGTGGTGTGCATGTCACCTGACGGCATCGGTGGGTGCTCGGCCGGGTCGTGTGGCGGCCAGCACCCTGCCGCACGCAGGTGGTCCTCGATGGCCACCCACACGGTTGCGTGCGAGGCACCCGTACCGTCCGCGAGCAACGCGGCCATGGCCTCGAGCTGGGCGTCATCGGTGCCGGCGGAGCCCATCTCGCCGGCGATCGTCGCCAGCACCTCGTAGGGCGTCGCGCGACGGCCGTAGACCGCCACGTTCGCCCAGTGCTGAACCCTCACGCGCGCCGGCTCGAAGACTCCCGCGACCAGCGCCGTCGCTCCGACCGTCAGGGCCAGGTTGGAGGGATCGCCGAGCAAGGAGCCGAGCCCCACCACGATCGCGACATAGACCGACGTGATGAAGGCGGCGAGCGCCCCGAAGACGATCGTCCGGTTGAGTGCGACGTCGATGTTGAACAGACGGTGGCGCAGGATGGCGACCGTGACACTCGTGGGCACCAGGGCGATACCGAGGGAGATCGCCACGACCATCCCCAGGGTGGCGGACTCCCCCCGAATGAACTCGAGCAGGATGACACCGCACGCCAGCACGACCATGAGCAGCACCGCCAGCACGAGCCACCGGATCTGTCGACGCGTGACCGCATCGCTGCGGCGGTAGCGGAGCACGATGCCACCAGCACTCGCGAGCATGAGACCTGCGATCAGGCCGTGGTAGATCGGTGACAGCCCGAACCCGACCGCCGCGGGTGTCCCCTCGAAGGGCGGGCCCACGATCGTCTGGGTCTCGTCGCCACCCCAGGCCCCGGTCAGGAACGCCGCCGTGGCACCGACCACCGACGTCATCGCGCAGGCGAGCATGAACCAGCGCCAGCGAGGGGATGGGGACCGTCCGTCGGGGAAGATGACGATGGCGATCGGCAGCAGCGGCAAGTAGGCGGTGGTGGCGGCGACGCCGATGGCCGCCAACAGGCTCCGGAGCAGCAGTGAGTGGTCTGCGAAGGCTCCGAGCGCGGCGGCTGCCATCCCGTTGGCGAGTGGGGAGACGAGTCCGAGCAACAGGAACAGCGGTCCCATCACATGCTCGGGACGCTGCCACGTGATGAGCGCTCCGGTGATCGCGAAGACCGAGAACGCGAGGATCCATGGACCGCCCACCGGCCCGAGGAAGTCCAGGTCGTAGACGACGACCAGCGCGACGAAGCCCGCGAGGCTCGCGGCCCAGAGGACCATCGCCGTCGCGACCACGGACCTGTGGTGCCGCACGATCCAGGCTGGGACCACCTCACACCTCCACGGGCGCCGGCTGGACGCTCGCGGTCCGTGCGTGCGACGTGCTCACGGGGACGCGCCCACAGATGCGTGTCCCGACCCCACGCGTGGAGTGGATCTCGAGATCGCCGCCGAGCGTGTCCAGGCGGTCCGCCATGCCACGGAGCCCCGAGCCCTGCGACGCGCCCACGGACTCGAAGCCCACCCCGTCGTCAGTGACGTCGAAGGACAGGCGTCCGTCCTGAGGTTCCAAACGGACGTGGACCGACGTCGCCTCGGCGTACCTGACGGCGTTCTGGAGCGCTTCGAGGATGCAGAAGTACACCGCGCCCTCGATCTCTCGGCCGTAGCGGCCGAGCCCGGACGCATGCAACGTCACCGGGAGCGGCGAGCTTCGCGCCCGCTCGGCGAGCGCGGGACCGAGCCCTTCATCCTCGAGGAGCGGCGGGTAGATGCCCTGTGCGAGGTCCCGCACGGTGGCCACCGCGTCGTCGACCTCTCCCGCCAACTGCTCCAGGAGCGCGGCGGTCCGCTCCGCACCAGCCTCGGCAGCCTGCGCCCGGACCTCTGCGAGGCGGCGCTGGAGATCGGCCAGTTGGCGCTGCGCGCCAGCTCGGAGGTCGCGTTCGATCTTGCGACGGGCATCGTCCTGGGCGTGGACGATGCGTTGGCGTGATGCCTCGAGGTCACGGAGCCGCTCCTGCAACTCCGCCGTCAGTCGGGCGTTCCGTAGGACCAGGGCGAGACCGCTGACCAGGCGCGTCGTCAACTCCTCATCCTGGTCGGACGGTGGCTCGCTGCGCGGCTTGGTGAGCGTCACCGCTCCGAGGAGTTCACCTTCGTGCCGGACCGGGACCGCCAACGAGACCTCCAGGTCGGGCAGGTCCCCGTCCCGCAACGCCACGGGCGGTGGCTCGGCCAGACTCCCGCTGACAGCCGCGGGGCGGAGTTGCCCACCGACCCGGAGCCAGACCGTCGCCGGCAGCGCACCCGTTCCGTCAGCGAGCAGGTCCGCGATCCGCTGCAGCGTGGCGTCGTCCCCGGCGTTGGCCGCTTGTCGCGAGAAGCCCGACAGGACCTCGTAGGGGGTCGCTCGGTGACCGAGGACCAGACGATCCGCGAACCGTCGGGCTCGGACCCGCAGCGGTTGGAACGCGACGGCGACGATGGCCGTCGCCACGACCTGGAGGCCCAACTGCGGCTGCTCGCCTCGCCAGACCAGCTGGCCGATGCCGACGACGACGGTGACGTAGACGCCCCCGATGAAGGCAGCCAACACCGCGATCACCAGGGACCGGGAGATCACGACATCGATGTCGTACAGGCGGTACCGCAGGATCGCCACGGCGTAACAGGCCAGCAGCACGGGGAAGGTGATGAGGGACACCAGCCAGAAGAGCCGCTCGACCAACGCGAGGTCCACAGCCGCCCATGCCCAGACGAGGGTCGACGAGGCGAACACCGCACCACCGACCGCGATCCAGCGGATCTGGCGGCGCTCGACCCCCGATGACCGCCGGTAGCGCACGACCAGGGACGCGCCCGACAGCACCGCTGCAGCCACGATGCTCGTGCCACCGAGGGCGGCGACCACCCCGAGTGCTCCCTCCGGGTCGACGGACCCGACCGCGGCATCGCCGCTGCGTCGTGAGGCAACGGCGAACGCCGCCGAGGTGACGATGATCCCCGCCGCAGCGATCACGCTGACCGGTCGCCAGCGCCGGGACGGCGGGTGACCGTCCGGGAAGAGCAGCAGTGCGAAGGTCACGAGCAGGGCGACCGCTGGGATCCAGGTGACGTCGGCTGCGGTGTGCAACCAACCCAGCCACGTTGGAAGCTCATCGAAGGTGTAGGGCCGTGCATCACGGACCACCTCACGACCGAGTTCGTTCGAGACGCCGTACGCGATCAGCCCGAGGACGAGGGCCTGCCCGACGGCTTGGAAGACCATGGACCAACCGAGCGCCCACACGGCACCGTTGGTGGGCTTGCGCCGCACCATCGCCGCGAAGGCGAGGGCCACCGCCAGACTGCCGACCAGGTTGTGCAGCATCCAGGAGCCGGTCAACCGCCCGCCACCGGCCACGAAGAGTGCGAACCCCGCGACAGCGGCGATCGCCGACAGAACCGTGAGCGACAACCCGACGCGACGAGCCAGGTCAGGATCCTGGAAGGGCCTCATCCCGACCTCGGCGGGAACCGATGAGCGGTCACCGGAGCCTGGCGGCCCTTGACACGGGCAGGCTCGAGCGCCTCGGTCGCCGGAGCCACCGTGAGCGCACACATCGTCGGATCGCTCAGCACGGTCTCACCCGGGTCGGCCCACTGCTGGAGCCGTTGGGTGAGGTTGACGGTGTCGCCAACGACCGAGTACTCCAGACGCTCGTCGGAGCCGAGGATCGCGGCCGCGACCGGACCGGTCGAGACCCCGATGCCGAGGCCGAAGGGCGACAGGTCCTGCTCCTGCCAGGACCGGTTGATCACCGCCTGCGCCTCATGCATCCCGGTTGCCGAGGCCACGGCGCGGTCAGCGTGCTCCGCAAGCGGCACCGGCGCACCGAACACCGCCATCACCGCGTCCCCGACGAACTGCATCACGGTCCCGCCCTGGTCCACGATCGCCCGGTTCATCGCGGCCCGGTGCTCGTTGAGCTGCCGTGCAAGCAGGCTGGGGTCGGTCCGCTCGGCGATCGTCGAGTACCCCCGGATGTCGGACATCACCACGGTGACCTCCAACTCCTCGGACTCGCCGACGTGGCGTCCCTGCCGGCGCAGCAGGTCCGCGACACCACCCGGCAACAGTCGTGACAGCGACTCACCCTGCTCGTCGCGGTCGACGATCGCCTGGTGCAGCGTGCGGAGGCGTGTGAGGCTGCTCACGTTGCCGGCGGACAGTCCCTCAGCCAGCGCCACGAACAGGTTCTCGATCTGCGCGGCGACGGCGGCCGGGGTCGTGCCCCGCGCCGCGGCGATGACCTTGATCGGCCGTCCTTCGGCGATGAGGGTGAGCAGTTCCTCGTCGTCCGTGGAGAGATCACCGTCGTCGGTGACGGGACGGGTCAACGCTTCGACGATCGTCGGGTCGAGGACCGACCGGCCACCCGCGACCTCGCGGACGGCGCGAGCGAGCTGGTCGCCCTCACCGATCCGGTCCTTCAGGAGGTAGGCGTAGCCCTCCGCGCCTTCGGCCAGCAGGGACAGCGCGTATTCGGGATCGTCGTACTGCGAGAGGATGACCACGCCGGTCCCCGGGTGGCGCTTGCGCACCTCCTTGGCGGCGTCGATCCCCTCGCGGGTGAAGCTCGGTGGCATGCGGATGTCGGTGACGACCACGTTGGGTTCGGCCTCCTCCGCACCGCTGATCAGGCCGTCATAGTCATCCGCGGTCCCGACCACGACCAGGTCGTCCTCGAGCTCCAGGAGCGCCTTCACCCCTTCACGCACGATCAGGTTGTCGTCGGCCA
>Ga0207421_10008828_pt1 | contig 10329 bp, 17 predicted proteins | sample SodLakKL_010_SED_4_FD_187542 | JGI IMG/M metagenome (GOLD analysis project Ga0207421, IMG submission 187542) | Alkaline sediment microbial communities from Lake Tanatar, Kulunda Steppe, Russia - 8KL_010_SED (SPAdes) (version 2) | ecosystem: Environmental > Aquatic > Non-marine Saline and...
GATGTTTTTATGGTAAAAGAGATAGTAAAGGATGCGGTTAAACAAGTCCAAAAGAGGGAACTTAAAACAAATTTCCCTTTATCTGAAAGTAGTTTAGAGAATATAGTATCTAATTCTATAAAATATATAAAGAATAAAAAGGAGTTATAATATGGGAGAATTTACAGGGTCAGGAGATAATCATATCAAAGGTGCCTCCGATGACCAAAATAAAGCAAAATTTGGCAGTGGTGAAAATGAAGAAGGATATTCTACAGATGTTGAAGGAGTAAAGGCCGACGATATAATTAAGCAAGGCACCGAGGAATATCCTGTTTTTAAAGTATCGCCTCAAGAATTCTTTAGTAATCAAAAAGCAGACAGAAAGAAGATACGATTTAATAAAGATAGTAAAGCAGGGGAATATATGAGAAAAACAAGAAATGGAGCAAGACCGTTTTATCTAAAAACACAATCAGCAGACGGTACTGAATATGTTCGTAAAATAAGATAGTTATAAAAAGGAAATAAAAAATGTTATCTATATTAGTTGATTTTAATAATGTGAAAATGTCAAGACTGTTTTGTAAAGATGTAATGGAGAAAACAAAATATACAGTACATAACATTGATTATGATATATGGAAGTATGCGGTTTTTGAATCTATCTATAATTATGTAGTCAAGTTTTCTCCTGATGAAGTAGTGATTGCCACAGATTCAAAAATATCTTGGCGTAAATTACTTTTTCCTTTATATAAAGCAAATAGACCAGAACAAAGACAAAAATATAACATAAATTGGGATAGATATCAGGAAATATCTGATTCTTTTACTAAAGAATTAAAAGAACATTTTCCTTTTAAATTTATTGAATTAAAATATGCAGAAGCAGATGATATTATAGGGTCTATAACACTAAACAGCAATGATGACCATAAAATCATAATTGTAAGTTCGGATAATGATTATTTACAATTAACCAAAAATGGGGTACAATTATATTCAATAATGAAACAAGATTACATAAGCCACCCAAATCCTGATATGTGGCTAAAAGAGTATATATTAAGAGGTCAGCCAAAAGATAATATTTTTAATGTGGCGACCCCTTTGGATTACCCTAAAGAACTGAGAAAACCCCCATTAGGAGAAAAGGGGGCCGAAAAAATGTTAATTCAAGGATTAGATGAAGCATTGGATAAATATGTATCATATACAAAAAAATATCATGATGAAAACGGTAAAGGTCAATTATACAAATCAACAGTAAACCTTCAAGAACGATATAATTTCAACAAAAATCTTATTGATTTTAATAAGATCCCAAAATCTATATCAAAAAAAATATTAAAAATTTACAAAAATTATGAATATCCACATCCAAATCAAATACTTGTGTTCCTTCAGAAGTATGGATGACCAACTTTTATTGACAATATAACAAACGTAGAAAACCGATTATTTAACCTTTATAAAAGTGATAAAAATGGGTAGAGAAAAACTATTCTCATTAACAAAAAAAGATTTTGTCATACAAACGTTTAAGAGTGGTGGTCCCGGCGGACAGCACCAAAACAAGACAGATTCGGGAGTAAGAATTCATCATAAAGAATCTGGTGCTGTAGGAGAATCAAGGGATGGCAAAAGTCAGCATCAAAATAAACGAAAAGCATTAGAAAGATTGATAAATAGTCCAAAATTTGAATTATGAAAAAATAAAAGAGTTTTTGAAATACAAAACCAAAAAACAACCGATGATATTGTTGATGAATTAATGGATGAAAAAAATATAAAAATTGAAAAACGTGATGATAAAGGTAGATGAACTAATTACTAACAAGGAGATAAAATGTATTACATTGCTAATGGTAAAATGAACAAAAAAACTTTTGAGTATTTTAAAGACGCTTTTGAACATCAACAAAAACATTATCCAGATAAAAAAATATTTTGTTCCACAAACAATGTCATAGAAATAGTATGGCTTCCTGAATGGGAAAAGATATCCGTTGATGATTTGGAGAAAAAAGGATGTGAGTTGTAAATTTATTTATAATTATATTAATAGTTGGTATAGTGTATATATTCTTTGATAATAACGAAAATAAAGGAGATTAAGGATGTCAAGAGGTTTTGAAGTTGTAAAAGATAGGTTTAGAAAATACCCAAATAGTGATATATTATTACCAGAACGATCAACAAAATATTCTGCTGGGTATGATTTTTATACACTCATAGATGTTGAAGTCCCTTCAAACGGAAATGGAATTATAACTTTTACCGATGTAAAAGCTTATATGAAAAAGGATGAAGTATTGAAAATTTATATTCGTAGTTCATTAGCCTTAAAAAAAGGATTATATTTATTAAATAGTGTGGGCATAATAGATTCAGATTATTACAATAATCAAAAAAATGATGGAAATATAGGCATGGGGATAGGAAATTCAAATCCATTTCCGGTCATGATAAAAGCGGGAGAAAGAATAGCACAGGGAATTTTTGAAAAATATTATATTGCCGATAACGAAGAAATCAATGATGTTATAAGAGGCGGGGGTATAGGCAGTACTAATAAATAATATCAAGAAAAGGAGAATAAAAATGATTAAGGTATTGAATATAGATGAACAAAATGATGGAAGTGCAATTGTGGAAATTGAGGCATCCCAAGAGTATATTAGATTGTTAATAGAAAAAGGATTTGTGTCTCTATTAAAAGAGTATATAGATTCTGTAGAAAATGAAAAAGATAATGTACTATACGACACAGAGCCTATATATACAGGGATACTATTTGATGAATATGGGGAATATGATTTATTTATAGATCAAAAGGCATCAAACCCTACATATATGTCAATGTCATGGTATGAGGCTGAACAATTTGTATATGAATTATCCAAATCATATGATTTGCCTACTATGACTGAATTAGTATTTTTGCAATATTTTATACCAAAAAATACTTATTGGACAAAAGAATCATGTGAAGACAACCGATATGCAAGAGTTCTTGACACAAAGGTTCCACAAAAAAGAGACATTGATAAACTTCGGACGGCTATGGTATTGCCGGTAAAAAGAGTAAGGAGATAATCATGGATCAAAAATTACTAAACAATATTAATTATGATAAATTTGTAGAAACAACCGACACGATCAAGAAAAATTATAATATATCTGAGCAAGAAGCAGAAGAATATTTGATATCACTAGGGCCGAAAAAACTAACAAAATTAGGTGTGCTAGACAATTCCTTTTCATGGAGAGACGGATATACTAAAAAGTCCGTAGATAAAAGAGTTAAAGAAAGACGTAAAAAAAATAAAATGGCTCAAAAATCAAAAAAACAACAACGATAGATTATAAATATCTATATGTAAAAATGGGCAGTTAAGAGATGCTTAAATGCTCATTTCATATTTTATGGGGGTAGAATTATATGTTTAAAGAAATAAATTTTGATGATGTAAAAGATATAAAAGCAGAGGAATATTTTAAAGATAATCAATATGCTGTAAATATGTTCAATTCTAAATATGCTGTTACTAAAGATGATGGAGAAAAAGAAACGCCAGCAGAAGTTTTTTATAGAATTTCAGATGGTCTATCAAAATATGAAAATGATAATAAAGAATATTATAGAGATATATGATTTTCTTTAATGTATGATGGGTGGTTTAGGCCCGGCGGTAGCATTATTAGTACAATAGGGATAAATAAAAAATGTAGTACAATGAACTGTACAACCATACCTATAGAAGACGATTCTTTGGAATCTATAGCAAAAGCAGAATATACACTTATGAAATGTGCTGCTTATAGACAAGGTATGGGAATAGATTTATCAAATTTAAGACCTAGAGGATCAAAACTTGGAAACGCAGCTGAAGAATCCACGGGCGTTGTTCCATGAGTAGAAAAATTTAATAATGTAGGAGAATATGTAGGACAAAAAGGCAGAATTCCAGCAATTTTGGAATCTTTAAGAGTACATCATCCAGACATTGAAGAATTTATTAATTGCAAACGTACTGGAAATAAAATAAAAAATGCTAATATATCTGTTCAAATAACAGATTCTTTTATGGAACATTTAAAGTCCGAAAGACCTTGGACACTATGGTTTGATACAAATCACGAAGAGATAAGAAAAGAAGTAGATCCTGAATATATAATTAACATGATTGCTGATGCCGCATGCAATTCAGCTGAACCGGGTGTTCAATTTATTGATAGGTTACGAAAGGGCACATTAGCCCATGCCATTTATGAACATACAGGGAATCCTATATATAAAATTATAAGTTCAAATGCCTGTTCAGAAAAAATTCTCCCTCCATATGGCGTTTGTTTATTACTTTCTATAAATATGGAAAAATTTTCTACTGATAAAAAAACTTATAAAAAAGAATTAGAATATATAGTACCATATTTAGTACGTTTATGTGATAATGTGACCGAATATGAATTAGAAAATGATTTGTCGCCTGTTCCCGAACAAAGAAATATACTTGAAAAATTAAGAGAAATAGGAATGGGAATTACTAATTTACATGGATGGTTGTTAAAAGACAATATACAATATGATTCTGATCAAGCATTAGAAATGTCAGAAAATTTTATGAAACATTATTCTTATAATGTTTTTAAAACATCTGTAGATTTAGGAAAAGAAAAAGGTAACGCTCCAGCATTCGATGAAATAAAAGATAAATCAATATTGATGAATTCTATATATTTCAGAAATATTATTAATGGATTTTATGAAGGCGATTATAATAAAATCACAACTTTACGTAATATATCTAATATGTCATGTGCTCCTGTTGGCAGTATATCCAATTCTTTCCCAACCCCATGTATTTCATCTGGGGGAGAGCCTATTATTGGCCCTTATTATTGGAGAAAAACAAAAGCAATAAGTAAAAATGATTGGGATTATTACTTTACTATTCCATTGAGAGTAAAAGAGTATATACTTAATTTTATTCCTAAAGATACTGAGGATTATAATAGATTATATAACTTTAGTGGATCAGAATTAGACAATGATGGGAAAATAGGATTAGAATTAATTGAAATTATAGAAAAATATATTACCAAAGGGTTTTTTAAACCCGCACATGAAATAGATCCTATGAAAAAACTTGATCTGTTAGCGGGCCTATATAAATGGGTAGATGCTGCAATATCATGCACATTCAACCTTCCTGTATCTGCTACTAAAGAAGATGTAAAAAATATATACTTACAGGCATATGAAAAAGGTGTTAGGGCCGTATCTGTATATAGAGAAGGGTGTAGAGAAGGGGTATTAATATTTGAAGATCCTATAACAAATAAAAAGAAATATGATAAAGAAAATTTATTATGTATGCAAAGACCCGAAAATATCAAATATTCATGTGCTCCAGTAAGACCACAAGAATTATCATGTAATATACATCATACAACAGTAAAGGGTGAAAAATGGCTTGTTATCATAGGTCTTTTGAATGGACTTCCTTATGAATTATTTGCTGGCCCACAGGAAGATTTATACTTGCCAAAATCAGTTGAAAATGGTATAATAACTAAAAATGGTGGTGGACTATATAATCTAAATATAAAAATAAAGAAAATGGATGTTGAATATAAAGACATTGCGGATATATTGATGGGGCCGAATGAACGTTCAATGACAAGATTAATTTCTACAGGACTAAGACATGGAGTTCCTGTAGAATTTATAAGTCAGCAATTGAAAAAAACAAGAGCTGATATTACTGAATTTGCAAGTGCTGTTTCAAGAATATTAGGAAAATATGAAACTATGGAACTTTCTGTAAAAAGTAAATGTCCTAATTGTGGAGAACCTATGGTAAATAGTGAAGGTTGTATTAAATGTATTAATGAAGAATGTGGATATTCAAGGTGTGGATAAAATACTTGACAATAAAAAATATGTGTGGTAATATTATTTGGAGACTAAAAATGAAGCTGTGTAAAGATTGTGTACATTATAGATGATTTGCAATTAAATGCAAACATCCTAATAATATTAAAATTGATGTTATAGATGGATGTATATCAAGTATACTTGATATATATACATTAAGGGCTCATAATTGTAATGAACTGTGTGGCAAAAATGCTAAATGGTTTGAGTCAAAAAGAAAAGGCATTCGTGAAAGATACAAAGGATGATATAATAATGAATAGAAAATTTAAATTTAGAGCATGGTGGACTGATACAATGGCGCCTATTTATGATTTTATGGACGAATATCTTATAAATGTCCTTGATGGTGAAGATGATAATCCTTTTATTTATTCTCAATGGACAGGCTTGACAGATATTAATGGTTGTGATATATATGAAGATGATATTGTTTCTCGTGATGGTGGATATTCAGGAGATCATTATGAAGATTATTGTCATTGTTTAGTAGTATGGGAAGATGGGTGTTTTATTCTTATAAATAATAATCTTACTTTTCCATTTGTATCAGAACTTAACTCCACAGAAATAAACAATAGAAGAATCAAATCCATCGGTAATATACACGAAAATCCAGAACTAAAAAAGGATGTTAATTATGGTAAAGAGATTTATGAGTCAGACGGAAATTGCTAAAGAACTTGGATGTACAAGAGCCAATGTAGGACAAACCCTACGAAGGGCTATTAAAAAAATGTATAAAGAAATACTTGAAAAACAGGTGGCCGATTCATCCTATGAAGCTTTTCAGGCGATGTCAGTAATGTTAAATGCAACAGACCAAAAAGATGTAGATGAACTATTTAATAAAATGCCTACTGAATTACAAAAGGATATCCAAAAAGATGCCAAAAAAGTCCATTATATGTAAACATTGCCTTAATTTTATTCAAGAAAATGACAAAAATGAATTTTCTTGTGATTTTGAACATTGAGAAAAGGAAACTTATTGAACAGCTATACTAAATACACCAGAAATGTATGGATGTATCCATTTTGAGTATGAACTTGAGGATTAATATGTTATGATAGATTTCAATAAAGTTATTGATGTCACTCAATGGCTTAATCTACCCAAAATCAACTATCAAAAAAGTCATATAGAATCGCGCTGTCCTTTTTGCGGGGATAGTAAAACCAAAAAAAGAGTAACAAGATTTCATATTGATTTTTATGCCCCTTATAACACCTACATTTATAAATGTCATAGATGTGGCGAAAGTGGTAATATTATATCTCTTTATTCTTATTTTGCGGGCGTTAGTTATAAAGAGGCTTATAGATTCTTATCAAATACCAAATATGACCCTTCTGTTGCCTTAAAAACACTCAATGGATATAAAGAAGAGACCAAACAAGATGTGGATAAAGACCTTGATATAAACATTGACGAAGAATGTTATTCAGATAGTTATATCCCTACCTCAAATTTTGAACTTAAATTGATTCAAAAATTATGGAATTTTAGAATTGATAGGAAAATCCCCAATTCCCTGCCTTTATATATAGCCCATTCAGGTAATTATAGTGGAAGAATTATTATACCTATATTCATAGATAATAAAATGGTGTATTTTCAAGGACGTGCTTTATATGATGATGTTATACCTAAGTATTTAAATCCAAAGGTAGAAAAAAGTGATGTCATACTTAATATTGATAAATTTGAAAAGGATAAATGGATAGTAATAACAGAAGGAACGCTTGATGCTTATTCACTTAATAATAATCAAGGAACGTGTGTTATCGGTGGTTATATAGACATAAATTTTATAAATACCGTAATGACATATACAAAAAAGGGCGTTATAATATGTTTAGATAATTATAAAAAAGATGATAATTCTCTTAATGTATTGAAAAAATTAATAAATGAAAATATAAATAGATACAGTAACAATATAAAGTTTTTTAATATGCCTGACGGATATGATGCCAAAGACCTTAATCAACTGGCTGTAAATTATGACATTGATGACCTCTATACATTCATATTGGAAAATTCTATAAGTATACTAAAGATGAAGATGTTACTTCATCTACATAATGAAAGGAGTTAATGTGGAAAATGATAATCACAAGACCCGGAATTGACATCATAAAAATAGATGATCAAACAGTCAAAGATAAGAATATAAACAATAAAAAAATACATCTTATAGAGATTGATTTTGAATATCCTTCTCACGAATTGCTTGAAATGGTTGTAGAAAAATGACCATCAACAAAAAGATTTATAATTAAAGACCATATATCTATATACAATGATTTTTTTAAAAGTAATATGAAAAAATATTATGTAAGTAATAAGAAAGGACAAAATTCTATAGTATCTTTCATTAAGAAAAACAACAAAATATTATTAGATTTTAATAATTTAAATTATATAGCACTTACCTTTTTTCTTGATGATAATATTTTTCAAGATTTACTTAGAAACCTTGAAATAATAAGAGTTAGTAAAGAAATTTATTTAAATAAAAAAAATATATTGGCTAATTGAACAGGCAATATAATTATAGAATAAACTTATGAATAACAATGATTACAAAACAGAAAACAAGATTGTATTATTTGGGCCATATATAGGTGACTGAAAAGAAGAAATTTTTTCTTTTCGACCATTTATAAAATGAATATATAATAATATTGAATTCAAGGACTATTATATTGCAACACATTTTAATCGTTCTTTTCTTTATAATTTTATTGAACCAAATAATTTTTTTTCTATATATGAATCACTTACAAGAGATGAGTTAAAACAGGAAAATGCTATACACAAAGATATAGAAACCAAAGAATATTCATCTATCATCCTTAAAAATATAAGAGAAGAAATAGCACAATCTACATCTACGTTGAAAAAAAATATAGTACATTATGGGCTTTCATATATAAAATCAACCCCAAATTTTTCTGTGCTTAATAAAACCTTTGATAAGATAGACTATACCATAGATAAAGAAAAAAATAAAATTATATTTATACCTGATATGTCAGGCAATAAAAAAGTTTTAGAAACAATACTAAATCATTTAGAAAAAAATTACAAGGATGAATATTATGTCATAGGGGATAATAAAACATATTTTCAAGACGAAAACGTTATCCATAAACGTATAGATTATCTTGAAATAGTATATCAATTTATAATTGATTATATATCAAATGCCGAAATTGTTATATGCCCTTGTAGTCATTGAACATTATTGGCAAATCAACAAAATTCATATGTTTTTTCTTGAGGTCATAAAAACTTGTCTCATTTTAAAACCAAAGGAGCATATGGATTTAATAATGATAACTATATAGTAGAAATAAATAAAGGGGTTATAGATAAACAAATAACGAAGAATATAGACCACGTAATTAATTATGTTAGGAGGAATAAAGATGTATAAAGTATATGATGTAGTATGCGAAGAGTGCGGAAAAATTCAAGAACAATGAATAGACAGCTCAGATGATCAATTATTTTTTGATGATTGTGAAGATTGTGGCGGGGAGACTAAAAGAATATTTTCTAAATTTAGTTTCAAGCTTCTCTATGATAACAAAAAAGATACGGTTGGTTGGTCATTTAATAATTATGAAAGATCAAGATACTGAGATGATGTAAAAAAAGAACGTGAAAAAGGAAAGGATGTAATTCCTTATAATGAAAAATAAAAATATTGAAATTATTGAAAACAAAAATGGACTACCTATTTCAGTAATAATACCGTTATCTAAACATAGAGAGTGATTTTTTAATGAACACGTGCTTCCAATGATTCAAATTAATCAGCCCTCAGAAATAATCATAAACAGAAACAAAGGAACAGCGCCAACAAAGAGAAATCACGGATTTAAACGTTCAAAGAAAAAATATGTATTTTTTTGTGATGATGATATAGTATTGCCCAAATCATTATTAAAAACATTTTATGATGTCCTTGAAAGAAACAAAGATGTGGGATATGCATATTGTGGCTATACAGGAATCGTATTTGACCCTAAAAATCATCCGATGAAAGGGAATTTTTCTATCAATTCAACCGATTTTGATTCTGAAAAGCTGAAAAAGGGGAATTATATATCAACAATGTCATTAATGAGAAGAGAAGTGTTTCCTAAATTCGATGAATCTTTAAATAGATTACAAGATTGAGATCTTTATTTAACTATGATGAATAAAGGAATCACAGGAAAATTTGTTAAAAATATGAGATTTATGGCGTTTTATCTAGATCAGGGAATAACAAACAATACTAATGATATACATTTAGCTCATCATAAAATTAAAGAAAAGCATTCTATATAGGAGATTTGTAATAGATGGAAAAGAAAAATATATATGTATATGCAAGTAAAGAGTG
>Ga0207421_10008830_pt1 | contig 10326 bp, 6 predicted proteins | sample SodLakKL_010_SED_4_FD_187542 | JGI IMG/M metagenome (GOLD analysis project Ga0207421, IMG submission 187542) | Alkaline sediment microbial communities from Lake Tanatar, Kulunda Steppe, Russia - 8KL_010_SED (SPAdes) (version 2) | ecosystem: Environmental > Aquatic > Non-marine Saline and...
GGCACCTGGCTGAATGCCCGTGGCAAAACGCGACATGTGCAGGTATTGCGTTTCATAGACTGATGTATGGCGGATGCGCACATAGTTGCCGTTTCCACTTGTGTATGAGGCTCTTGTGACCACGCCGTCACCCACTGCCAGGATAGGTGTGCCGTGGGGTGCTGCGTAATCGGTGCCCAGATGTGGCCTGCGATCTCCATGAATGGGATGCAGCCGGCTATGGGAATAACGGCTGGTAATGCGTCCAAATTCCAGTGGCGCCCGCAAAAACGCCTTTCGCACATTGTTGCCTTCGCGGTCATAATATCCTGTCAGTGTATCGGATTCAAAGCGAAAAGCCTCTATCTCCCTGCCCCGATGAACAAAACGCACCGCATCCACCTGGGCAACACCGTGCCTTTGATCGCCAATATACTCTTCTGTATACAAAACCTGGAAACTATCTCCTTCTCTGACACGATGAAAGTCGACTGACCAGGCAAGCACACGGGACATGTGCAGCACCAGCTCCGGATGGATGTTATTGTTGACCACAGTATTCCATAATGAAGTCCGTATCACCCCGCCGGCTTCAGCGCTGGCTGTGGTCACCGGACGCGACCCACGTTCCACATGCAAAGAGTCGGTAAAGTCAAACAACAAATAATCCACGTCATTGATCTCATAGACCAGGTAGTCCAGCACCTGCGCACTGTCGCCCCTGGTATAGGTATGATACGCATTGCCCTGGCGGATGCGGGAGGGGCGGAAAACAGGCGCCATCCTGTTGGAGATGTCGTGAATCTGCCGGGGACTGAAGCCAAGATTGCCAAAGATGTGCGACAGGGTGGCACCACGGCCCACCCTTGCCTTTACAGGCAGGTATCCATCCACTGGCAGGCCAAAGATATCCCTCTCAGGCTCCTGTTGCGCCTCTGCAAGGCTTTCTTTCTTGTCGCGGGCATGCGACTTGTCCTGAACACCGCCACCGGAAAACCTGAACCAGGCTGCCACGATCAAAAAGAGTGCAACGCTGACGCCCAGCAACAGAAAACGTGTATTTATGGCTGTCATCATCCATGTTTTTGGTTGTGGGGCAGGTTCCCTACAGCCGAACCTGCCATCCTGATTGTTGCAAAATAAAATGTCTTCGTGTGCAAAAGAAAGCAGATCACGGCCCCGGACTGGGTGCGAGGCCGGCAATGAACAGTCCCGCAAGCAGCAAATAACTGACGTGCGCAATGCCAAAAAGCACAAAAAAGCCGATCAGCGCAAAACCAACGGTATGTTTGTTCGGCGTGTCCAGCATGGGCCCCAGGCCTTTGCCAAGAATAAATACGGCATACATCAGCCCGATGAGGGCCAGCGGATCCATCCCGGTGCCAATGGCAGCAAGTGGTTGCGCGATCATATAAGGCGTATAGGCCGTCATGCAAAGCAATATCGCACGGTCTGCATCCATCCGGCTGCCGAATGACTTTGCAAGCCTGCTGATTATCAGTCCGCCCAGCCACACGGATAATACATAGCCAATGAGGCTCACGATAAATATGCCGGCCAGCTGATCCCCATACACCTCCACATCCCGGCTGATGTGCCTCATCAGCTCACGCGTCATCCGGCCTGCCGCGCCAAGGACCATCAAGGGAAGCCCGTAAGCAAAGAAAAATGACCGAACCTGGGGTAAGTCACTGACAAACTCCTTGTAAAATGCCTCCGGACGGATAAGCAAATCGCGAATGATCTGAAAATTCTTGCTTTTTTTCATAGGGGTTGATCTGATGATGTCCGGCCAATGGCAAGGACGCCCCAAAATTAGTGATTTTGTTGCATCAATGGATAAAAGGCACGTGATCATGTGTTCATAATTTTGCAAAATTCAAGCAGTCAATGTTTTGTAGTTTAATTTTCTCGCTGAGGTTTGCTGATGGTTTTACTGAGGTTCGCAGAGCTAAATACCCACGGGCAATGATCATCTTCCTGTGTGTCTTAAATCCTGTAATGAGGCATTTTCTTCGCCGAGTTCGCAAGTGCCCACTTCATCTGCAAAATAATGGGCAAAAAGTTGCCGGGACCACAGGGTATCGATTTATCTGGCAAGACGCGTTTCCGCATATATCTTATTAACTTTGTAAGATAAAAATAACCGCCTGCTTAATGGCAGCTATCCCATAATACCTGCACATGAGCCGTGTCAGCTGGATCCGTGGCTTTGAAATGTACCTGCGACTGGAGCGCTCCTTGTCGGAAAACTCCATTTCCGCCTACCTGCATGATGTGGAAAAGCTGGTTGAATATCTCAATCAACGGGGCGACCAAAAGTCGCTTTTGGCCTTAAGCCGGGCAGAACTGCACGACTTCCTGCATTGGATCCACCGCATGGGCATAGGCGAGCGCACACAGGCCAGGATTATTTCCGGCATCCGCGCATTTTATAATTATCTGCTGATTGAAAGCGCCATTGACCACGACCCAAGTGCAGCACTCGACCTGCCACGCACAGGACGGAAACTTCCTGAGGTGCTTACCATTGATGAGGTAGACCGGATGCTCGCAGCCGTTAATTTAAGTCAGCCACAAGGGCAGCGCAACAGGGCCATCCTGGAAACACTATACGGTTGCGGCCTAAGGGTGTCCGAGCTGCTTCACCTGAAAATATCCGATATTTTTGAAAAAGACGAATTCATCAGGGTCAGCGGCAAGGGAAATAAACAACGCATCGTGCCCATAGGAAGGGAGGCGCTGAGGCATATGTTAATCTACCAACGTAACAATAGAAATCAGATCCCGGTGGCACCGGGGTTTGAGGATCACCTTTTTCTAAATCGCCGGGGGAAAGCCCTGTCGAGGGTGATGGTATTTTACATCATCAGGGAGTCATGTAAAACTGCCGGGATACAAAAAAAAGTGAGTCCGCATACGCTGCGGCACAGTTTTGCCACACATCTTGTGGAAGGGGGCGCAGACCTGAGGGCCGTGCAGGACATGCTGGGACACGAGTCCATCACCACCACCGAGATATACACGCACCTGAGCAGGGAATATTTGCGGGAAAACCTGCTTTCCTATCACCCCAGGGCAAAGTAGAGTCAAACTTCCAGCCTCACATCTCTGCCGCACAAAGACCACCCAACCACTCCAGGTTCACCGCGTACCCCGACTTTTTGTCCTTTCGTCCTTTCCATTCACACAAAAAGCGCAGCAGCAATGCCATCGGTAAAAAACTTACCTTGATGGGTCACCAGCAAATGGTTGCCTGATCGATGAAGCATCCCCTGCTGCAGATGCCGTGCCGCATTATTCTCCACCTGCCGGGCCAGGTCTTCACCATATCGATCGCGGATGCGGCCAAGGTCACAGCCCCACATTGTGCGCAGGGAAGTCATCACATATTCGTTGCAGCCTTGCTCATTGGAGAGGGTTTCGCCCGAAGCCGGCATGTTGCCCTCCTGCATCGATTGCACATACAGGGCAGTATTGGGCGGATTCCATAAGCGCCGCCTACCCGTAAAGCTATGTGCAGAAGGTCCCAGCCCGAGGTATGGCCTGCCGGTCCAGTAAGACAGGTTATGTAACCCATAGTGCCCGGGGCGTCCAAAGTTAGAAACCTCATAATGGGCATAGCCGACAGAAGAAAGTTGCGTACACATCAGCTCAAACTGCCTGGCGCTTTGTTCCTCGGAGACATCTTCAATGCGGCCTTTTTTAATCAGATAATGCAATACGGTCTTCTCCTCAACCGTCAGTGCATATGCTGATATGTGCGGGATACCCATGTTGACAATCCGACTCAGGTTTTCTTGCCACCGGCGATCATCCATGGTGGGCGTACCATAGATCAGGTCCGCAGTGAGCCTGTCAAAACCCAACTGCTGAGCCAGTTCAATGGATTCCACGGCCTGTGCCGGACTGTGCAGGCGGTTCATATACCGGAGGTCGTCGTCATGAAAACTTTGCACGCCAATGCTCAGCCTGTTGACAGGTGTATCTCGCAAAAAAAGCAGCTTTTCGCGATCCAGGTCGTCGGGGTTGGCTTCCAGGGTGACCTCTTCTGCCCCGGCAATCGAAAAAACCCTTCCGAGGTGCTCAAAAAGTCTGTAAAGTTCATGGTTCTCAAGAACCGAGGGTGTGCCCCCTCCCAGATATACCGTGCTGATCTCACCACCCTCCCCGATATTCTTGAAAAAATCTGCCTGCATCGATATTTCCAGCAAAAGGGCATCCAGAAAAGCCAACCTGTTGCGATGCGACACCGAAAAGTGAAAGTTGCAGTAGTGGCAGGCCTGCCGGCAGTAAGGGATGTGGATATAGATGCCAGCCATGGGAATAAAAGGTTTGAGGTATGAGGTTACCCGAGGCGATTAGAAAATCCACAAATAAACACAAATGGTTGCACAAATGCACACACAAATGCCTCGGTTACATTCTTACTTCTTACTTCCTGCTTCTTGCTTCACCGCAGGTCAACTGCTGCGGGTACGGGTTTGCATGCCTTCCATTATGTATTCAAAGATAAAAAAGATATGATTGGGTTGGTTGAAGATTATTCATAATCGGAATTTTCTTAAATTTGATGGATAAACAATAGCATCACCCATGCGCTATCACCACCATGGAGCCATAACTGCCGGAACGTTTGAACAGCTTTCGGGGTTCGATCGTCTTTTACACTTCGTATCCACGCGTGAAGGTGGAATCAGCAGCGGCAATTTTTCATCTCTGAACATCGGTTTCCACGTCGGAGATGACAACTTCAGGGTGTTAAAGAACCGCCGCATTCTTGCAGACGAACTGCGCACGGACCTTTCCAGGTTCACTTTTGCCAACCAGTGTCACAGTGCCAATGTAGCTGTCGTAAATGAAGCCTGCAAGGGCCGCGGTGCGATGGAGCTGGAATCTGCCCTGCCTCATACGGATGGGATGATCACCAACGTGAAAAACATTTGCCTGTGCGTCCAGGTTGCCGATTGTGTGCCCATATTGCTTTATGATCCGGTGCGCCAGGTGATCGCTGCCTTGCATGCGGGCTGGAAAGGGACACTGAGAAAGATCGTGACCGCAGTTGTGGGAAAAATGGTCCAGCATTACGACAGCCGTGCTGAAAACATGCTGGCCGCGCTGGGTCCGTCGAATGGCCCCTGCTGCTATGAAGTAGGTGATGACGTGTTCAGGGAAGCCAGAATGGCACTTGGAAACCTGAAAGACGTCATAAAACCATCTTCCAAACCTGGAAAGCATATTTTCGACCAATGGGCTGCCAACATCCGGCAATTAAAAGATGCCGGGGTAAAAGAAGAAAACATCGAGAACTCGGGCGTTTGCTGCCAGTGCAACAACTCCCTCTTCTATTCCTCGCGAGCTGACAACGGCCATACAGGGCGCTTTATGGCCGGAATCATGCTTAAAAAACGCTGATCTCTCCTCAGATCAGTTCCACGAGCATCTGAGCAGCCCATAGAAACAGATGTTTGAAGCCTTATCCGGATAACCTTTACTTATATCCTGCCCGGCGGCTTGTTAGCATGGCAGCCAATCTGCCGTATATTCCCCCCCTTTGGAATGATTGTGCAATCAGGAATTTAATAAGACTTACCTTTGCAAAAAAACAAACAGCATGGCCAAAGACATCCGGATTGATCGCCAAGCCCTCACCGACCGTTTTTTTCGTTACATCGCTGTCGACACGCAAAGTGACCCAGCCAGCAAGGAAAGCCCCAGTACACCCGGCCAGTTTGACCTCGCCCACATGTTGGCTGATGAGCTAAAAGCACTTGGAGTGCTAGATGTTGAGGTGGATGACCATGCCTACGTAATGGGGCGCTTGCCTGCCAACACCAGTGCCCGGGTTCCGGTAATCGGTTTCATTGCCCACCTGGATACCAGTCCTGACATGGCGGGACAAGATGTACGCCCGCAGATCCATAAAAACTATGATGGAGGCGAGCTGATTCTGCACAAGGAGAAAGGTTTCGTGATGAAACCTTCCGATTTTCCTTCCCTGAAAAAATACAAGGGACAGACGCTGATCACCTCTGATGGCACCACCCTGCTGGGTGCTGATGACAAAGCAGGCATCGCAGAGATCATGACAGCCCTCCATGTCCTGCAAGAGCATCCTGAAATACAGCACGGTGAGATCCGGATAGGTTTTACTCCGGACGAGGAGATTGGCAGGGGGGCAGACCATTTCGACGTGAAGCGCTTTGGGGCAGATTTTGCCTATACCATGGATGGTGGCGAGCTTGGTGAGTTGCAGTTCGAAAACTTCAATGCGGCCTATGCGAAAATCCACATAGAAGGGAGAAACATCCACCCGGGAGAGGCCAAGGACAAGATGCTCAATGCCAGCCTGGTGGGCATGGAGCTGAACCATTTGTTGCCTGCCGAAGAGCGACCCGAATATACCACTAACTACGAGGGCTTTTATCATCTCACCTCTTTTCAGGGAACAGTAGGACAGGCATCCCTGGAGTACATCATCCGCGACCATAACCAACAACGGTTCGAAAGCCGGAAATCCCATCTCAGGCACAGCGTCAACCAACTCAAAGAGCGCTATGGAGAGCAACGCATCAAGCTTGACATGAAAGACCAGTATTACAACATGCATGCACGTATCCATGATCAGATGCACATCATTGACCTGGCCAGGGAGGCCATGGAGAGAATCGGTGTCGAACCCCTGATCAGACCCATCAGGGGCGGTACCGACGGGGCCCGGTTATCTTACATGGGACTCCCCTGCCCCAACCTGTTTGCCGGCGGACACCATTTTCACGGAAGCTATGAATACATCCCGCTGGAAAGCATGGTGAAAGCTACCCAAATCATCCTGGAAATTGTAAAACTGGCAGCAAACAAAAAGTAAAGCGCCCTTCGTTGGCTGGTCGTCAACTTCAACAATCGCCAATTCCGGCAAGGATAAAACAGTTTGAAAGCAAGCATGCGTGTCTCGCCCAATGCGTTTTTGCCCATCCGGATCACGTCTTGTGTTGCGATCCTGTGTTTATAAAAGCTTCGAAAGGCCTAAGGGTTTAAGTCTAGCATACATGCATAATACAGGCTAGTGTCATGTCAAGGCTAGATGTCCAGATCCAACCTGATCTGCTTCTCTTTATCTCCGGGAGCACCGGCATCACGAGGCTTCTCCTCACGATCCCCTTTGGGTTGCTCTTCACTGCCCACGTTGATATCTTCATTGTCCACGGCTGCATCTTCATGCGGCTCTGTCTTCGAGGCTTCCTGCTGCGCATCTTTTTGTCCCTCCTCTGCTGACTTCTGCTGTTCTTCCACTATATGGGGTTCCAGCCACTCCACCTTCTCGATTTCCGTATTGGAAAGCCTTTTGCCACGAGCACGCATGCTCTTGACAGCAATGAACTCCTGCACAGCGATCTCTTCGTCTGTCTTCTGTCGACGCGCGGATTCCGGAAAGCACACCTTCACGCGCGGATACGCATCCGTGGTGACAAGCACGAGCCTGTTATCCTGATGATCACCTATGAATCCGTGCACTTTTCCATTGGCTTCCGGTTCAAAGCGTTTGATGTAATGATAACCCTGCTCAGCGTCATAATAGATGGCCGTGATGATGATACCAGGATGCAGCTTTTGCAAGATAAGCGGGTTTTCTTCAAAATGGTTGGAAAGGTCGAAATTCATCACCCTGTAATTCCCCGCGGCATATACGGCAATGATCTTCTCATCGCCCTTGAAGTCGCCCAGGAATTTTCCACGGTTATCTGAATTCAGACGCAACACGGTATCATCAAACCAGATGCCAATGGCACCCAGCGTGGAAACGCCCTGATCCTTCAACACGATGCGCCTGACGGCATGCTTGGTCAGGATGTTGCCGGCAGCCCCCCGGCCTTTGATGGCCAATTCGCTAAAGTCCAAATCAAACACTGTTTTTTTCAGCCGCGGCTTATGGCGCAGATAGACAGTGACCACCTCGGCCTCACCATTGGGATTGGCAGTAAAATAAAGCAACTTGCTGCCTTTGGTGCCCCGGCTCAGGTCATATTCCTTGTCACGGGTGACACCCTTGACGGGGAAGCGCTTCATGTAAGTGGCCCCACCAGTCCCATCACGGTAGATGGCATTATAGATCGTACGTTCATCATTGCGTTCAAAAACACCAATATGCAGGATGTTCTTCCCCACGTAGGATTTCTCGGTCACCTTGGTAACCAGATAAGTACCATCTTCCCTGAACACGATGATGTCATCCAGGTCAGAACATTCACAGACAAACTCATCCTTTTTCAATCCGGTACCTGCAAAACCTTCTTCCCGGTTCACATACAGCTTCGCATTGGCAACCGCCACGCGGGAGGCATCGATGCTGTCAAAATACCTGATCTCCGTCTTTCTTTCACGGCCAGCACCAAACTTTTTCTTTATACCTTTGAAATAGGTGATGGCATGATCTACAAGGTGCCCCAGGCTATTACGGACCTGCTCAAGGCGTTTTTCAAGCTTACCGATCTCCTTATCCGCATTAAAACTATCATATTTCGAAATCCGTTTAATCCTGATTTCGGTAAGATGAATGATGTCGTCATTGGTGATCTTGCGGTAAAATTGAGGTTTGAATGGCTCCAAACCCTTGTCAATGGTTTTGATGACTGCATCCCAGGTTGTACACTGTTCAATCTTCCGATAGATCCGGTTTTCTATGAAGATTTTCTCCAGGCTGGCATACAACAGTTTTTCCATGAGCTCATCACGCTCAATTTCCAGCTCCTTCCTGAGCAGATCCACGGTATGGTCTGCAGAGATTTTAAGCACTTCATTCACACTTAAAAAGCGGGGTTTCCCTCTTTCGATCACACAGCAATTCGGAGAAATGCCCACCTCGCAGTCGGTAAAAAGATACAGGGCATCGATGGCCTGATCGGGGGAGATGCCAGTGGCCAGGTGGATCACGATCTCCACATGCTCGGCTGTATTGTCTTCTATCTTTTTGATCTTGATCTTCCCTTTGTCGTTGGCCGCTACGATGCTGTCCATCAAGCTCACGGTCGTCGTGCCAAATGGGATTTCGTTGATCACCAATGTTTTCTTGTCCTGGATATTGATCCTGGCACGGATGCGCACCTTGCCTCCGCGCTGGCCGCCGTTGTATTTAGAGAAGTCGGCATAGCCGCCCGACTGAAAATCCGGGAGGATGTCGGGCTCTTCTCCACGCAGGTAGGCGATGGATGCATCGATCAGTTCATTGAAGTTGTGCGGCAATATCTTGGAGGCCAGTCCAACGGCTATGCCTTCCACGCCCTGTGCAAGCAGCAGGGGAAATTTGACGGGAAGGTAACGCGGCTCTTTGTTACGACCATCATAACTGGTTTTCCAGGTGGTGGTTTTGGGGTTATACAGCACGTCAAGGGCAAACTTGGAAGGTCGGGCCTCGATGTATCGGGGTGCCGCGGCGCTGTCGCCAGTCAGGATGTTTCCCCAGTTGCCCTGGGTGTCAATGAGCAGGTCTTTCTGGCCAAGCTGCACAAGTGCATCTCCGATGGAGGCATCGCCGTGCGGATGATACTTCATGGTATGACCAATGATGTTGGCCACCTTATTGTACCGCCCATCGTCCAGCTCCTTCATCGCATGCAAAATGCGGCGCTGTACCGGCTTCAATCCATCGCGGATTTCCGGAACAGCCCTCTCGAGAATCACATATGAAGCATAATCCAGGAACCAATCCTGGTACATGCCCGACAGGCGAGTTGCCTTTCCGGTATCACCTCCGGCTGATTCCCGGTCATCAGGAGAATCATCCTGAGAAAAACCGGAGCTCAATTGCTCATCATCTTGTATGTTATCTTCCTCAAACATATTAAAGTATTCACCTGTAATTAAAAGAAAATGCAACCAGGAATCACTAAATTATATCCTTGTTTATGATGTTGCACCTATGGATTATTTTGATGCATGTGATTTGACAAAAGTTCTGATGTTAATGAGTTAAGGGGTTTTGGGGTTAACGGGTTTTGGCAAAATCCACAGAAACAGGCAAATGGTTTCAGGAAGCAAATAAATGCTTGTTTCAGCCCGAATAAAGTCCTGTTTTAAGAATGCGGGTTAATTGCTGCAAATTTATAAAATAAATGCAGAGAAGGCGGCATGCATGCCATCTATTTCGAGAGCCGTAACACTATTTCCAGAACCGGATCAGAAGCACCTCAAACAAAATAAACAGCAGGGCAAGAATCAGGAAGAGCCGCCAAAGTTGCTGACCCATGCCCATCTCATGAAGCACCTGATCCATGGGTTTTCCGGCAACATCCACTATTTGAATTCCTTCAAGCTGCAAGTCGGTTAGTTTCTCTTCAAGCTCATCCTGTT
>Ga0207421_10008832_pt1 | contig 10324 bp, 4 predicted proteins | sample SodLakKL_010_SED_4_FD_187542 | JGI IMG/M metagenome (GOLD analysis project Ga0207421, IMG submission 187542) | Alkaline sediment microbial communities from Lake Tanatar, Kulunda Steppe, Russia - 8KL_010_SED (SPAdes) (version 2) | ecosystem: Environmental > Aquatic > Non-marine Saline and...
GGTAGGGTTGTGGGATACAGTTGCCTTTGACGAAGTCGCTGGGATCACCTTTAAAGACAGAGATGCCCTGCAGATATTGAAAGATTATATGGAATCTGGGAGTTTTTCAAGAGGCACGGAAGAGATAAGTGCGAGAGCATCCATGGTATATGTGGGAAATATAGATTTAGAGGTCGAAAAAATATTGAAGACTTCACATCTGTTTTCTCCATTCCCAGAGGATATGCAGGATCTAGCGTTCATCGATAGATATCATTTTTACCATCCTGGATGGGAAATACCGAAGATGAAATCAGAATACTTCAGTGATAAATACGGTTTTATTGTGGATTATTTAGCCGAATTTTTGAGAAAACTGCGAAGAGAAAATTTCAGTGATGCTGTTCATGAACATTTCAATCTAGGGAACCAACTAAACAAAAGGGATACACGAGCGGTGAAGAAGACTCTCAGTGGATACTTGAAGATATTACATCCTGATGGAGATTACACTAAGGAACAATTAGAAGAGTATCTAAAGTATGCAATGGAAGGCAGACGAAGAGTGAAAGAACAGCTAAAAAGAATTGGTGGATTGGAGTACAGGTCAGTTGACTTTTCCTATATCGATTTAGAAACAGAACAGGAAAAATTTGTTGAAGTACCAGAAGAGGCTGAAGAAAAGATCATACCTAAAGACACACCGAATCCTGGTACAGTTTACACTATCGGAAAGGAGGGGATGGAAAACCATCTTTTTAGAATAGAGACTCAATCGATATCCGGTAAAGGAAAAAAGAGTATGATGGGGTCTCCCGGTAAAAAGATGAAGGAATGTTTCAAAACTGCATATGATTATCTGACTGCAAATATGAGAAAGTTCTCAAAAGACGACACCTTAGATGATTACAATATAAATGTCCAAATAGTAAACCCTACACAGGGGGATGAAGGGGCAGAGACAAGTGTTGCATTTTTAGTAGGTATGATATCAAGTATTCTTGATAAGCCCGTTAGGCCACAGTTAGTGGTACTTGGAGATATGAGTATAATGGGTGAATTGAGCCCCGTAGCTTCTATAACCGAGCAATTACAATTAGCTATTGATTCTGGAGCTAAAAGAGTACTCATCCCTGCAAAAAATAGAAAGGATTTTGATAAGATACCTCCGGAGATACTAGATGAACTAGAATTGAGCTTCTACAAGAATGCTGAAAAAGCGGTGGAGAAGGCATTGGATTTGGGATGAAAAAGTAATTTAGTTTAGATGAAAATCATTTAAAAGAACCGCTATATAATATTATGAGGAAGAAATAGTGATACAGTCATTTATTTCCGTTTTCACCCAATTTTCCCAGCTTTTAATCTTAATTCTCTACGTTTATTATTTCAAATTGATATTCAGATGACCTAAACTTAAAGGTAATACCGTCATATTCATAAAGATCCTCGCCCTGTTCTATTATGTTTTCTAAATTGAATATCTGGATACTATCCGTTTTGCGTGGAACATAAAATATCTTATATTGATCTCCTTTTCCCTTAGAAGTTTTATATTCATTTCTTGAGAGGTCAAATTTTATTGGTGATTTTTTTGGTCCAGTCTTTACTTCTACAAGGTATTCCTTATTACCTTTTTTGTATTTAATATCATATCCCAAGCTATCATTTCCTTTTCCATATCCTGCCCTTTCTGCATTTTTTGAGATCCATTGTACGTCTTCATATTTATTGCTTAAAGTTCTAAAAACCACTAATTCACCTATAAATCCAAATAATTCTTTCTTTTCATCACTAATGTCCTCGGATTTCCTAGGAGCACCACCGCCCCCTCCTCCTGTTTTTTTATCACTTTCAGTGACAGTTGATTTTGTTATAGAAATATTTTTTTCATTAATTAGTTCAGATATCTCGCCCCCTATTTTTTCATACGGCCTTTTAGGATTATATGAAATTGTATTTCCAGAAAAGTTTACGTTTTTTTTCTTTTCTTTTTGTTCCTTCTCTGTTGAAGAAAGAGGTGTTGATTTCTTCCCATTCTTTTTCCCTTCAATCCTATTTGTTTCTTTCCAGTCTTTCTCGGTAACACTTCTTAAACATTCAAATTGATTTTTCAAAAGTTTGAAAGATTCCCAATTTTCTTCAAAGGTCATCAAACTCCAAAATTCACCTTTTTTATTCAAATACTCCTCCATTTCTTCATATTTCTCAGTTGGAAGATCATCTTTGGTTTCTAAGAGATTTATCAGTCTATTTCTAAATTTATTTACATTTTCCTTTCGAATTTCTTTAGTATCTTGATCTATTTCAGGCACCTCATCAATTTGTCCTATATTTTCAGAAAGCCAATCTTCTACTTTTTTTTCTGGATCAAAATGCAAATCCTTACCATCTAGCTCTTTTTCTAGATTTTTATATTCTTTTATTTTTTCTTCAAATTTTCTTTTTTCCTCAATATCTTCATCATTCATCATTTTAAACAAAATCGGCTTTAGGTTCTTTTCTAAGAGCATGTTTTTCTTAGCCTGTTTAATCTCATCTTTATATTTTTCATAGTATGATATATCTTCCTTTAAAAATTCATTTAATCGCTCTAAAGGTATGTCCTTGATATCACAAACTTCTTTTATAAAATCATAATTTTTGTCAGCAGAAAGATCCTCAGGACGCCGGAGTTTTTTCCAATTGATTTCTCTATTATATTTCTCCTGGACATATTCATTTATATTTTCTTTGATGGTCTCTATATCCTTATTTATTTCATCATCAAGATTGATTTTTTCATCAGGAACGTTGAATACATCATATGCTATGCGTTTATAATTATCTAATTTTAATTCTTCTTCTTTTTTTAACTCTTCCTTAGCATCTTTTAGGTCTCTTTCAGCGTCTTCACCTTTTATTTGTTTTAGTAATTGTTTTCTAGAATCGGGTGAGCAGGTTAGAAGTCTCGCAATAGGTTCCTTTATTTCCTTCACCCCTAAAAGATCAGATATAATTTCCCCAATATATCCACCTAAAACTTCGTCTAATTTCCTTTGATGTTCTCCAAAAATTTCTTTAGATGACCATAATAAATAGTATTCATCATTCTCGTTTGAATCTTTTTTAAATCTACCATCCTTATCGAATGTTATTATTTCGTCTTCTTGCCGTTTAATTTTTAACTCATCGCATAAGGAAATTTCAATATTCTCTAATTTTTTCCTTTCACCTTTTTCAGCCTTTCTAATTCTGAGTGCGTAAATATAAGGGATAATACTTTTCATAAAGTCATCGAATTCGTTTTGATCGTCTCTTACAGAAAAACTATGAACTTTTGAATTGTCCACGAATTTTTCGACACCAAATATATCTTTTACCTGTTTAACACCTTTCTTTTCACCAAGGTCTAGGATCTTAGCTTTCTCCATTATTTTCTCATTAAATTTCCTTTCAGCATAGTAAATATCATCTACAGGATAATAATCACCAGAGCCATCCTTTTTAGCAAACAATTTTCCTTTTCTTATGAATTCCGTCCTCTTTTCACTTCTTGATTTTATTTTATCATCTATTTGTTTGTTTTCTATGATAGAACGATATAAATTTCTAGCATTTTTTCCCTCTGGATCTATTTCTGGGTATTTTAAAAGCAAACTATAAATGGAATCCCAATCAATGTTTTTTAGATTCTGGCCAACGCCTAATTTTCTTAAAACAGTCTGGATTCGTATATTATCTATATCAAACTTATCAAAATGTTCGTAATCATAGTTAATTGATGGTGATGGAAAAACATCTTGTAGGTTACTTGGTAAGTTTGTTTTTAATACGCATTCAGAGGGTTTTACTTTGTCTTTCTTTCCATCTTGGTTTTCTATTGGTATCCATTGTATTTTTTTGGTTAATAAGTACCAAGCGTAACTTGGCACGCCATTTTTAGGGTATTCATCATCGTCCATATTTCTATAACTTTGTTTCTTAGGTGGTTTAAATATTACTTTAGAGTCTTTATTAGAATTTTTGATTTCATCTAAATTTACTTTATTACTTTTACTTTCTAGAAATGCTAACCAACATATAATTTCATTCGGATCAGCCCTGTTTAAAACTTCATCCAATTTATCAAAATTATAAACATCTTCAATTCTAACTTTTTGTTGGTCTTTAAAATCCGAAAAATCATCGATTTTAGAACCACTATCTAAGCGAATTGGAAAATCGACATTTCTAAATACGAATTTAAAGTAATCCTCATTGGATGAAAAATCATAATCGGACTTCTTCAGGATAGGAGAATTATTAACTCCTAACCAACATAGAAAATCCTTGATTTCATCTACTCTTTTTTCAATACCCTCAAAATCAATCCTCTTCAAAAAAGAAACATCCTCTACTTCACGATATAATTCCTCTAAAAACAAACCTTCATCAAAAAAGTCGTTTAAGTAAATCTTATCTGCTTCAATGAAGTCTTTTTGAGAAGTAGGTAGTTTCGGTGATTTTACACCTTTCTTGAAAATGTCACTTCTTTCCCCTGAAAAGTATAGCTTGCTTAATTGCTTTATTAATTCGTTAGTTTTTTCTAACTTTTTATCATAATCATTGATATCGTCTATCCTTTTTTCATGATCATTAACAATTGCTCTGACTATTTCTCGGAATTCATATCTCTTCACATCCCAAGCGTTAAGGTATTCAGTCAAACTACTCCTTTCATTCAAATTAAATTTCTCTTTTAATTTTTTAGTAAATTTTGAATTCAAAATGGAGATTGAAGTCCATCCCATCATCTCAAATTCTTCCTCTTCAGGAGGTAAAAAGGGCGAATCTTCAACATCTATTAATTTTTCATCCTGATCTATTAATAATTTAGGGACACAGTAGTCTTTAAGTAGGTTATTTTTATATAATTTATAAATCAATCCCCCTCTCTTTTCAATATTTAATTCTTTGTTTATTTTATTGAGTTCTTTTTTTATTTTAATTGGTTTTACTTCATCTATCTGAAACTTTTTAAAAAAGTGATTAACCGAAGGTTTGATATCCAAAGCTGCGTTTTTAAAAACTTCTTGAGGTAGAATTTCATCATATTGTCCAGGTAGAATATACAAATCATTCGAGTTTGGGCGTAAAAACGAATCATCAGGTCCTTTTGTTGGAATAATTTTCTTATCTTTCGTTTTTTCAGTCAATAATTCATTAAAACTTGCAAAGTTCGTTTCGCCTTTTAAAACCTTATCAATCTTTTGTCCTATGTTTTTTTGTTTACCCGGGGTAATTAATGAGAGTGCTAACCACGGATTTTTTTCAGTAGTATACTCTTCAGCAACATCCGCCATTTTTTTAGCTATCTCTTTTAATATGTGTGCGTTAATGGAATTTTCAACTATATCATTTCTATTACCTGTTAAATCTAGATTAGCATGTACTAAAATAGGAAACGGGAAAGATATTTCAGTTGGAAAATATGAGTATAAATTATTATTTTTTTCTAAATTTTTTATTTTATAAGATTTTTTAACAGGAAGAGCTATTTGAACTTCAAATTTGTTTTTGTCCCTCTGAAGTTCATCATCCATCTCATAATCTTTTATATCATATTGTTCAACTTTAATATCCCAAATTTTTTCTTTACCTAACCCATCCTGTAAAATCACCCTTTTTTCCTCATTATCATTTTTAAGGTAATCTTTAACCCAATCACGCCGATAATTATCTTTACTGTCTTCTTCAATTTCGAGTTTCAGTTCTTTTAAATTTTTCAAAAACAGGAGTGACTCTTTATCTAATTTTTCTATTTTCCGAGCTACTTCTCTTTTTACATCATCTCTCAGGGATAAACATATAACAGTATCATATTCTTCAATTAAGTCTTCTAATGTTTTTTGACCTTTTGGATCCAACGAAAGTTCTTTTTTATTATCAATCCATTTAGGGAAAGAAAGAATAGGGATAGGATATCTGCCTATTTTTTTCTTTTTCTCTTTAATTTTAGAATGATTCTTAAATTTATCCCAATTTTCTCCTTCAACCAAATCTTTCTCAACATATCTTCTATCGAAATGTATTTTTAGGCCACCACTATATATAATTATATCGTTTGTCCAATCTATTATAGATCTAAATCCTAATCCTTTATAACCAATAAGTTCAGTTTTACTGAATTCTTTAGGACTGTTGTGATGGAGCATTAAGGACTTAACTCCTTCTTTGGAGAACTTTTCACCAGTATTAGCAATATATAGGTTATTTTCAATTAATTTAATCTCCAATTTTTTTTCATCATCTTCAGATAAAGTATGCATGGCGTCTTCAGCATTTTGGATTAATTCAAATAGTTCTCTACCGGAATAATCTTCAATTTTTTCTTGATTAGTATTATAATCTGATATTGCCCTTTCTGGTGTTTTATTATATTCTTCTCTTCTCTTCTCTTTCTGCTCATTCATCCATTTTTTCCAGTTTTCTGGGCGATTTTTTTCCATTCCCAAACCCTCTATAATTAACAAGCACTATTTTCTTTTTGCATATAAAAATTTTGTCTGAAAAATAAACTGTGCTATTCAATAATCAGTAATATTTTTCTCCTTCTACTCATTATCTCACTTCTAGAACCATTCCTTAAAATATTGAAGAAGATTTTCAGGAGGGAATTTTCGATAAAGAGGCTAAAGGGGAAAAACTTAGGTAGTTAGTGAGAAACTGAGAAGTTTTAGGAGCGAGAATGTATTGTTAAAAATTTAAATCTTTGATTATTTGGTAGTACACAAATTCCTTCATCTGAAAGAAAAGAAATATACAGATAACTTTTTGAGGGTAAGTGAGAGAGTTACGAGTGAATGGTCCAAAGTCAGTGTTTTAATCGGTCACTTTCACTGTTCCCTCTCTTGTAAAGGGTTTAATAATAATTTATCTAATATGGCATTGCTAAAAATGAAAAGGAGAGGGAAATATGGGGAATATCAAACTTGATGAGAGAGATTTGAATGAATTAAAAAATGGAAAAAAAGTTGAAACTGTTGCTGAAGTAAAGCGAATTTGGACTCCGAATACATATAAAATAAAGAAAAAAGGAATTTTAAAAACTGAAGGGGGTGAGATTCAATTCAATGCCTGGTGCGATGTTGATTTTGAGGAAAAAGATACAGTTTATTTAAAAGGAGCTTTAATAAAAAAGTTTAGAGGAGATATGAGATTAAACATTAATAATGGTAATACTGTAAAAATTAATCCTTTGGAAATTCCAAAAAGTATGAAGAAGAAGGGTGAATTAGGAAGATTGGTTAAAGAAATAACACCTGACGATCTGGTCGAGAGTAAATCAAAAAAGCGCAAGAAGGATAAAAAGAGTTCCAGTTATAAAGAAAAATCAGATTTGATTGATGATATTTTATCCAATTGGAAATAATACAGGTGATTATAAAATGAAAGAAGAAACTTGGAACGCCATAAAAAACGGAAAAAAGCCATGGAAAACAGAAGAATGGAAAGAAAAAAGAGAAGAAATTTTAGACAAAAAAGGAAGAATATGTGAATGGTGCGGTTCTAAAGAAAATATATGTATTCATCATCCATCAGAAAGTTATCCAAAGGCACAAAATTTTAATAAATTAGCGTATAAATTTTTTCTTAAAAGCGATCGATATAAGTCCCTACTTGAGAAAGATTCTTCTAAATATAAAGAAATTTGTCCTGAGTGCGGTAAAGGAACAATATATAAGAGGAAAACAAAAACACCCAAGTGGAGATGTTCTAATTGTAATAATACTTTCACTAAGCCTGATAAAAAACAAAAAATGACTAAAAGAGTAGATAAAAAAATATTTAGAAAACACTTGCAAATATTCAAAAATTCAAACGAAGAAAAAATAGAAAAGATTCGTAAGAAAAAATTTAAAGAAAGCATGCAAGAATATTTTGAAATGAATTCTGTAAAAGTACTTTGTAAATCCTGTCACAATGCAATTGAAAATGATAAAACATTGTGTAGTAAATGTGGTAAAAATTATCATTCTAAGAGGTACAATGTTTGTCAGAAATGTAATAGCGGGTAAATTATACTATATATGTTATTTTAAATATAAATTCAAATTCATTATGTTTTAAGTCTATTAATTAAAAACATCTCAAGCTCACTAACTGCTTAAATCTCACAAATCTATCAACTTACTAGTTGATCGAGCAATACACCAAGTTAGATAAGAAAACTGAGCGACCGGACCCCTCTCTCCATAATACAACCCAATTTCGCAAAGGACAGCAGACAGATGCCATCCTTCGCACGCAAAAGATGGCAGGTCGCCCTGGATCCAGTAAGTTAAAACAATAGTTTTATCTCCTTAGTTGGTTATGGTTGTGTCTTTCTATTATTTGTGCAATTTTCGGCAGTTTTGATCAGATTTTTTGCAAAATCCGGCAGGTAAATTGCATGCGATCTTTCGGAAAATCTTCGATTTTTCGAACGATATCGGGAACGAGTTCCCGAAATAAAGATAGCAGGTCGACCTTTCCTATACTCACAAAAATTACTTATCTCCATGACCCCATAAAAACGGGAGTCAAGATGAGTTCAGATGAAAGATTAAAAGAACTCGAAGAGAACGTAGATTCATTAGAACACTTCATCGAGCAATACACCAAGTTAGATAAGAAAACTGAGCGTCCAAAAAACATCTTCTCCATACTGAGAGGTCCTAGAGAGGGAAAGTATCAATCTGCACTTGCTTACTTTTTAGATCCTGCTCAGCCTCATGGATTTAAAGATGCGATCTTGAAAACTTTTCTACAATTGATAGAGGAAAAAAGTGGCGATCCTCTCGAAACTTTTTCCTCAAGAGTCAAAAATGATCATATCGAGATCAACACAGAGGTCAATATCAAAGGTCAAGAGGACGAGTATGGAAGGATCGATCTAATCATAGCTGGAGGGCCTTCCTCGAAAGAACATCCGGAATGGGCTATCTTCATCGAGTTGAAAGCTGGAGCCTCAGAAGGTGAAGAACAGACAAATAGATATGCGAGTGCTGAATCCTGGAACTTCAACTGGTTCGGTAACAACACTTTGAGCATAAACAGATTGGAAGAATATGAGTACGTTTACATTAAGAAGGAAAGGGAAAAGGAAGCTAAAAGCGACGTGTTTGAATCGATATCATGGGCTGATCTCGTCAGGGTTTTTGAGAATAAAATCGAGAAGGGTGTATTTGATTATCCTCACAGAAGTGTAGTTCAATTTTTGGACTTTTTACGTTCTTTGAAGGAAGTGGAAGATATGGGAGATGAATCTAAAGAAAAAGAATTAGAGCTTATTGAGAAGCGTTTAAAACTATACTTTGGTCAAAAGGAGCTTATCGAGAAGGTAGAAGAAGCGAATAGACAGTTCCAGAAAGATTTTGATGAATTATCCCAACATCTACATGAAACCTGGCAAGATAGATTGGATGAGATATACGATTTTGCTGGTTCTGATTGGGCAGTTCGTCCAGGTGGACGCCGTAAAAGAAAATATGAAAAAATATATCCCAAATATTGGTTCCGAGAACCTATAGAAGAAAGTGATAATACGGTGATAGTTTTCTTCAGACACTCAACAACTACTGATCAATTGCGGAAAAAAGAACTAGGCTTTCGCCTCAGACTTCCACCAGCAAGGAAAATGCACATAAATTCATTTCATTCAGAAAGGTCGTTTAACGATCTGTTTGGCGACAAACTTGTAGCGAAAAAGGAAAGCTTGGAAAGAACGCTTGAAGATGTTAGAGGTACTGAGTTTTCTCTTGGGACCGCTAGTGCCTTAATAGAAAAGAAATATGAACTGGATGAGAAAAATCTGTACAACTCCTACCTGAAAAATCTCGAAAGGGCTTGCGAGGAATTTTGTGAAAATGAAGGATTGATCGAAGTTGTGAATGAATGTTTTGAAGAGGCTTTTAGAGAAGCATTCGGTAAGGAACCTAAAGGCGAGAAACCTAACGCCCTTAACAAGAGTTAAATTCACTAGCAATTGATGCCTTTGTGTTTTCAAAGATATAGAATAATTGTGAAACAAGTATATTCCTCATATCGGAATAGTCGATCAGTAAAGGAAAGATTCCCCCAAAGATGCGAAAACAGGACTTGAAGAAGACAATGACTACTAAAAATCAGAATTCCAGAGGTATTAAAAGAAAAAGTGAAAGTGGGCCATGATTGATTAGCTTATTCTAAATTTTTGGTTTTTTCTTCGTCTGAATCTTGTCTTAGACCTTCCCCACATTGATAACAGAAATTTGCTACTTTCGGGTTGCGAGCTTTACAGTTCGGACAAATTACTTTTTTTTCGTCTTCAGGTTCTAAATATAGTTCATTCGCTTTCATAATA
>Ga0207421_10008833_pt1 | contig 10323 bp, 7 predicted proteins | sample SodLakKL_010_SED_4_FD_187542 | JGI IMG/M metagenome (GOLD analysis project Ga0207421, IMG submission 187542) | Alkaline sediment microbial communities from Lake Tanatar, Kulunda Steppe, Russia - 8KL_010_SED (SPAdes) (version 2) | ecosystem: Environmental > Aquatic > Non-marine Saline and...
TCAGCACCCTCATGGGTCGGGTATACCTGCGCCTCATTAACCATTGACCGCATTTTTTCCGGCCTGTCGATTAGCGGGCATGGCCTGAGCATATTTTCGCTGAATGGATGATGTTTTCGGTATTCCATGAAAAACGGGTTTTTTAGGACTTCTTTCAGTGACTTTTCTTTAATGGTATCTGCCGCGAAATGAACAAAAGCGCATGGTTCTACATCGCCGCGGGCATTAATATGGAAGTAGCGCCTGCCCCCGGCGATACAGCCACCGGTCAGTTCACCGTCATTCCAAAAATCGGCTACCATGATCGGCTTGGTATTACGTACTTCACGAACCCTTTCTGCCATTCTTGCCCGCTGTGCCGGGCTCAACATTCTTGAAAAGTCAGGATCGCTGCCAATAGGGATGTAATGGAAAGACCAGCCGTAAATTGCTCCCTTATCAATCATGGAGTCAATAAACTGATCTGAAAAGATTTCTTCACAGTTTTCATTTGTAGCTGTTACGCTGAAGCCAAAAGCTATTCCATTATTTTTCAGGTTGTCCATAGATTCCATGATAGTATCATAGACTCCATCACCACGGCGCAGATCGGTTGTTTCCCGGTCGCCCTCAATGCTGATTGCCGGGCTGATATTGCCGACTTCTTTCATCCATTTAGCGGTATCTTCATCAATTAATGTTCCGTTGGTGTAGGTCATGAAAGCCACATCACTGTGTTTCCGACATAAGTCTTCCAGGTGAGGCCACATAAAGGGCTCACCGCCCGACATGGCTATGAAGTAAATGCCAAGGTCTTTTGCTTCAGTTACGATTCGGTCAACTTCTTCAAAACCGAGACTGTCATGTTTGCTGTATTCTCCAGCCCAGCAGCCGGTGCAACTCAAGTTACATTTGCTGGTCGGGTCAATTAAAATGGTATATGGAACATTGCAACCCAACTCTTCTGCAGCTTTCATCTGCCTGGGCAGGCCAACCAGGGATGCATTAACGAAAAAGTTTACCATAAAATGATTTTGTACATTTTCATCCAGCTCGGTCAGGAGACGGTGGATATACTGCCTGATGGCCGGATTTGTTTCCATACTTCTTTTAATGCCCCGTGCGTACTCTTTGTGATCTTCGGTCACAGGGGCCTTTTCCACCATCTCAACAGCCCGGTAAATGTTTGCTTCCGGGTCTTTTTTCAGGTACTCCACGATCTTTTCAAATATCTTTTCGCCAAAAAACCTTTTTCCTATATCCATGCTTTTAGGCATCATTTAACATTCCTCCTTCACTTATGCTGTTTTGGTTTGCCTTTTTCAAGCTTTTCATGAAAAAACAATCTTACCGGCGGCTCTCCATTTCCAGCTGTGGAAGACGAATATTTCTAGTGGATAAAGTTTTGTTTTATTATGAGATTAGGCTAATTGCAGCAATTAACATTACTAGCCTGAATTGACCATATTCTTGTTACAACCATACTTATTCTCAAAGATTTGCTTCAACCGCTTCAAATCATCGTTGATAACATCGGAAGATATATCTCTAACTGCATTTAATAAGGTTTGTTTAAAACTAACATCATCTTTTAGCTGATAATATATCCAACGTCCTTGTCTGCTGCCTTTTACCAGGTCAGATTCCTGCAATATTTTCAGATGTCGTGATACTTTATATTGATTTTCCTGCAGGGCTTCGACTAGATCGCTAACACAAATTTCACTTGTCTGAAGCAGGAGAGCCAAAATCCTGACTCTTGTTGATTCAGTCAAACTTTTAATAGTTTTTAAATACTCCTCCATTCTTCCCCTCCTTTTCTATAACTGCTGCCTCCTTTATTTATACATGCGATCTTTCACATGTATTATAGCAACATATGCGTTTTGATGTCAACAGTCAGGGAGGGGATTTTTGCAGGCAAGGAGAATTTTTGCTTGACGGAATAATCTTAATAGAATATAATCTTTTTGACAAATGGGACTGCAAAAGGCAAATCTGTCGAAAGACAGCGACGCAAAGCCAATGGGGCTAAAGTGCATTTAAAATGGACCATGCCGGCCAGGCTGTCTGTTCTTATAGGCAAACAGAGATCCCATCAAACATGTTTGATGGGTTTTTTTGACTTAGGATTTAGCTATATTAGCTACTTCACTACCCGGGCACCCAGATACTTGTTAACACAAATAACAGTGGAGTCATCTCGGGGGGAAGCTTTTAGATGTCTTTAAGATTCCGCATCCTGGTTATCATCGGCACAGCTCTTTTACTAATGTATGTCCTTTTTACAGTATATAGTATTCAGCAGGATAGGATTGCCATGGTTGATGCCGAGAAAGAACGCTGCCAGGTGCTTTGCCAGGCAGTGCAATCTGAAATTAAAAACCGGTTTTATAGTGATTTCAGTGGCGAGCCACCCGGCATTGACAGTATTTATGGCAGCTCGGGAAGGTTCTTTCTGGAATACCTGCAGAGCAATTATGGTTCAGAATACTCCCTGTATGATATCACCGTTGATGGAGATGAATTGCTATTTTCGACAACCCGTCCTGATGTATTTCCACGACCGGAAATTGATCAGAAAAAGCTCCTGGATGGTGAAACTGTTTGCAGCTACCTGGAGGAGGGAGTTTTCAGCTTTCTTTACATTCCCCTGCAGGATCGGAATCAAAGTGTTATCGGTTACCTGGAGATTATATCTGATCGTAGTGAAATGGTTTCAGGTTTTGTTACAAAACAGGTAAGTATGGCAGCCCTTCTTGCCATTTCACTGTTGATGACCGGTACTTTAATAATGCTTCTAATTCAGGCTGCCATTGTAAGCCCATTAAACAACATTAAAAATTTTCTTCGCAGGGTTTCTGATTTAGATCTTCATACACGGCTCCCTGTTAAGGGCAGTGATGAAGTGAGCGAAATGGCTTTATATTTAAATCATACGGTCGATGTTATTCGTGATAACACGGATCAGTTAACAAGATCACATGAACAGACTATGGCTATCCTCGATAAAATTAATGCTCTTGTTTATGCAGTAGACATGCAAACCTTTGAACTGCTCTTTATTAACAAGTATGGCCGGGACATTTATGGCGATGTAGCAGGAAAGACCTGCTGGAAGGTGCTGCAAAAAGGCCAGGAAGGCCCCTGTAGCTTTTGTTACATGGAGAAATCGGATGAGTACAAAAATACCCGGAATAAAAATATGATCTGTGAATTTAGAAGCACTTATAACCAGAGGTATTATGAGTACAGGAAAACAGTAATAACATGGCTGGACGGACGGGAAGTAATGCTTGCGATCGGATCAGATATAACCGAGCGAAAAGAAAAAGAGGAACAGCTTAAATTTTTAAGTTTGCATGATTCTTTGACCGGCCTTTACAACAAAACATATATTGATAGCGAATTGCGCAGGCTGGAAGGCGGCAGGGAATATCCTGTTGCGATCATGGTTGGAGACCTGGATAACCTTAAGAAAATTAATGATACCTACGGGCATCATATTGGTGACCAGATGATTATTGATACAGCGGAAGTTATGAGAAAAGCTATTCGCAAAAGTGATATCCTGGCCCGGGTTGGCGGAGATGAGTTTGTCGCTGTTATGCCAAGGACAGATCGGGAAGCAGCCCAGGGCGTGTTGTGGAGAATATACTCTGAACTATCAAAGCATAACAAGGGTAGCAGTGTAGCGCCGATTTCTATTTCCTTTGGCCTGGCTGTATGCGATGAGCCCGAAAAAGCCCTTGATGATACGTTCATTGAAGCTGATCATTATATGTACCGCCAAAAAAATGAACGGCAGTAAGCTTGCGTAAAACAAACCAACTTTTATAAAGGAAGTGCAGCCCCTTTGGTAGAACTTATAGAGCAGTTGTTAATTAGTTCTAAGAAGGAGGGCTTTCATTGACTGTTGATCAATTAAGCTTCCCTGATAAAATGCAAAAGATTTTAGCAGTGGCCCGGCAGGATAGCCCGGCAGATTTGCTTTTAAAAAACTGCCGCCTGATAGATGTTCTTAACAGCGAAATCATAGAAACTAACCTGGCAGTACAGGATAGTATAATTGCAGCCGTCGGCAGTGAATATACTTCCGCCCGGAAAATTATAGATCTTGAAGGAAAATACGCGGCCCCCGGTTTAATTGATGCTCATCTCCATATCGAAAGCACCCTGTTGTTTCCTCCTGAACTGGCCCGTGTGCTGATCGTAAACGGAACGACCTGCGTGATCAATGACCCCCATGAAATAGCCAACGTTCTTGGCATAGAAGGAGTTAAGCTGATGCTCGATGCAGCCCCGGGGTTGCCCTGCGACTTTTACTCAACTGCTCCTTCATGTGTGCCGGCGACAGACTTGGAAACCAGCGGCGGGAAAGTGACGGCAGCTCAGGTTGATGAACTCTTAAATCATGCCCGGGTAGTCGGTTTGGGTGAAATGATGAATTATCCGGGAATTATTAATGGTGAGGAAGAGGTTTTAGCCAAGGTTGCTGCTGCTCATCAAAAGGGCAAGGTAGTTGACGGTCATGCCCCGGGCCTTACCGGAACAGATCTGCAGACCTATTTAAGTGCCGGAATCAGTACCGATCATGAATGTATTACCGCTGCTGAAGCCGAAGAAAAAATACGCAGCGGGATGAAGGTTATTATCAGGCATGGTTCAGCATCTTCGAGCCTGGCCGAACTGCTGCCCCTGGTAAACAGTCAAAGTGTTGACGCTTTTATGTTTGGCAGTGATGACAGGGAAGCGGGTGAACTTTTAAACAGGGGCCACCTGAATGAGCTTTTAAAAACTGCGGTATCACTGGGGGCAGATCCCCTGCAGCTATTAAAGATAGCAACAGTAAATGCAGCAAAGCACTACCGATTGTTTGATCGTGGATTGCTGGCGCCTGGTTTTCTGGCAGACCTGGTTGTTTTTGAGGATTTAAAAGACTTCAAAGCAGAACTGGTTATAAAGAATGGCCGGGTTGTCGCTGAATCGGGCAAGTTGACGGTGAATGTTCCTGCAGCTACACTGCCAGAAAAAGCTTTGAATACAGTTAACCTGGGTCGCAACCTGGAAGGCAATGATTTTAAACTGCCTGCCGGTAAAGATAAGCTGCCCGTAATTGGAGTAGTTCCCGGTCAGCTGGCCACTGAAAAATTAATGCTTCAGTTAACCGCAGATGAAAATGATCAACTAAATGCTGATCCTGATCAGGATATTATAAAAATTGCAGTAGTAGAGAGGCATAAGGCGAGTGGGAGATTGGCCGTTGCCCTGGTGAAAGGGATGGGCCTTAGGGAAGGCGCAATTGCTTCGAGTGTAGCGCATGATTCCCATAATATCCTCGTTGCCGGAGTGGAAGAAAAGGCAATGGCTGCTGCGGTTAATGAACTGGCCCGAACTGGTGGTGGCTTCACTGTTGTAAATGGCAGCGGCCATGTTCAAGCGACCCTGCCCCTCCCTGTAGCAGGACTGATGTCGGATCAGCCGGCTGCCGTGGTTGCGGCGGAAATGGATAAGATCCTGTCTGCGGCAAAGGAGCTCGGAACAAAGCTGGATCAGCCTTTTTTAACACTTGCTTTTTTGGCACTGCCGGTGATACCGTCGCTTAAAATAACCGATCACGGTTTATTTGATGTTGATAATTTTAGGTTTATATAACTATAATATGAAACAGCACTTATAAATGCAGATATTTTAGAGAGGTGAATTTGCTGAAATGGAGAGTAGTATGCTTAGTGGTAAAAAAATTGTTGTCATGGGTGTAGCAAACAAGCGCAGTATTGCCTGGGCTATAGCCAGGGCTTTTCATGGTGCGGGAGCCGAGCTGATCTTTACTTATCAGAATGGCCGGTTTAAGGATAAAGTGGAAAAACTGGTAGGGGAAGATATGCCGGGCTCGCTGTTGCTGCCTTGCGATGTATCTGAAGATGCTGAACTGGACAACCTGGCAGCAGAACTTAAAAGCAGGTGCGGTCGGGTACATGGTGTGGTCCATAGTATAGCCTATGCTAAAAAGGAAGAGCTGGATGGGCTTTTTGCCGATACGAGCCGTGATGGTTTTTTACTGGCTCACAATGTCAGCGCTTACTCACTGGTTGCTGTAACCCAGCGCCTTTACCCGGTAATGGATGAAGGCGGCAGCATAATTACCCTGACCTTTCAGGGCTCGCAAAGAGTTGTGCCAAATTATAATGTAATGGGAGTGGCCAAAGCCTCCCTGGAAGCAAGCGTCCGTTACCTGGCAGCGGATCTGGGCCCTTATGGAATCAGGGTCAATGCAATCTCAGCGGGACCAATCAAAACCCTTTCAGCCAAGGGAGTTAAAAATTTCAACCGTTTGCTGGATGGAATAGAGGAAAAAACTCCGCTGCGCCGCCTGGCAACGGCAGAGGATGTTGCGGAAACAGCGCTTTATCTTGCTGCTGATATGTCGAGTGCAGTAACGGGTACTATACACTACGTGGATTGCGGATATCATATTATGGGTACTTAAATAATAAATGGGGGAGGTATTTTAAAATGATCGGTCTGGTAGCAGTTCTTAGAATAAAACCCGGCATGGAGGAAAAAGTTAAAGAGGCAGCAGTTAAAATGGCGGAGAATGTTAGAAAAAAGGAAAAGGAGTGCCTGCTCTATGATCCTTTTATCGCGCAGGATAAACCTTCGGAACTGTATATACTTGAAAAATATACTAGCGCTGAGGCTCTTGATGAACACCGTAAGCTGCCGCATTATCTTGAATTCAGGGAAGCGATACAGGATGCAGTAACCGGCCCGCCCGAGGTAACCTTGCTAGATTTTCTTGGTTGATATAACAATTTATTGTAACTGCAAAACATGTTTATAGTTTGCTACAGTCATCGGCGGTGCTTTCGAGGTGTTTTAGACGTTCCCCTTAAGAACAGTTCATGCTGCTTCCTTTACCGAATGAACACTTCGGAAAAGTGCAGGTTTCACAGCGCTGGCACAAGCCTCCGTGCCCGAGGGCAGCAATATCTTCAGCCGTTATTGTTTCACCGGCCAGCATGCGGGGCAGCAGGATATCAAGGATGGTATTTTCAAAGTACATCGCGCATGCCGGCAAGCCGATTACCGGAACCTGCCCCAGGTAGGCAAGCATAAACATCGCTCCTGGAAGGGCGGGTGCCCCGTACTTTACTATTTCTGCGCCTGTTCTATTTATAGCGGTGGGAGTTACGTCGTCAGGATCAACTGACATACCCCCTGTAACAATGATCATATTGCTTCCTGCCTGTACCTGGCCATGTATGAGGTTCATTATCTGATTGATATCGTCAGGGCAGTAGTAGATTTCCGGCTCAGCCTGGCCGAAACGGGCGGCTTTTTGAGCCAAAACCGGGGCGAAACCGTCTTTTATGCGCCCTTCAAAAACTTCCCTACCGGTGATAATTCCGCTAATTCTAAAGGCCTGGTAGGGTTTAACCTCCATGAGAGGCGGCTTTTCAGCGCAGATTTCTTCTACAGCGGCAACGGTTTCTTCTTTAACGGCCAGGGGTATAACTTTTGCCCCGGCAACTTTTTCGCCTTTTTCAAGTGGTGTATTGTTATGAAGGGTTGCAGCCACGACGTTTGGAATGCTGTTAATCCTTAAGAGACGTGTACTGTCCACCTTTAAAAGACCGTTATATTCGGCAGTCAGATCAAGGCGTCCCTCGGAAGGGTTGCCCACAATAAGTCCCGGTCCTGCTAATGCTTCAGCTAGTCGCAATCCGGCTTCATCTTCATGCAGTTCATCTTCTTCAAGCTCCAGGGTGAAAATATGGTTTTTGCCAAGGTCAAGAAGGGTATCTATATCTTCTTCCCTGATGCGGTGCCCTCTTTTGAAGATAGCTCCCTTAAAAACACCTTTTTCAATTTTCGTAATATCATGGCAGATTAACTGCCCGATAGCTTTCCTGGTTTCTATCTGTTTTTTTTCCAAGTTGACACCTGCTTTTAGATAAATTATTTGAAACTAATGCTGCATTCTATTACTGCTGCTTGCAGAGAAAAACTGTGCTCGCTTCAGGATGCATTACATTAATTATAGGTATTGGAGAACCCTAAAGTCAACGGGAAAGTATTTGTCAGAATAATGATAATATGCAATCTTGCAGGATTGTTGACAGATATGGAGAACTATTTAAAATTAGCTGAAGAAGTTTTATTCGTCGGGTTTTGGTTATTATAATAATCTGGCATTAAGCAGCTTTTAAAAAAACAAAGGGACAGGTGATTGCAGAAGATGTGGACTTATGAAAAGCCGGACAACTTGGTCGAATGGTGGAAAGAAAGTGAAAAAAAGTTTAGTGATAATGTTTTGTTTTGGGTACATGACGGTCAGGGGGGACTTAACCCGATTAAGTATGAGGAAATCGGGCGGCGGATTGCCAATGCCAGGGGTGGTTTGGCCCAACTGGGTATCGGTAAAGGCGATGCTGTTGGGATAATTGCGCCAAACTGCCCGGAGTGGGCAGTGCTTTCTTATGCAACCTACGGACGTAACGGGCGCTACATTCCCATGTACGAAAAGGAACTGCTGCAAACCTGGAAGTACATTATTAATGATAGCTCAGTAAAGTTTTTGCTGGTTTCTTCCAAAGAGATTTATGAACAGGTTAAAGATTTTACCAGCGAAATTGACTCCCTGGAAAATATTTACCTGATTGAGGGCAGCGGTGAAAACAGCATGGCTGAACTGGAGAGACTGGGAGAAGCAAATCCGGTCGAGCCGGAAGTGCCACATTACGATGACATCGCTATATTAATCTACACTTCGGGCACCACTGCTGAACCGAAGGGCGTTTTACTAACTCACGGAAACCTGACTTATTGTTCCCGGACCGGTCTCAGTTTGTTCCCGAACCTGGATGAGAGCCAGCGAGGAATTTCAATGCTGCCCTGGGCACACTCATATGCTTTCAGTGCCGAACTAAACGGGTGGATCAACATTGGCGGTTCCCTGGGCTTCATGCGTGATGTGACGACCCTGGCTGAAGATCTTACTATTGTTAAGCCAACTTATGTTATATCGGTGCCTCGCGTTTTTAATAAAATATATGACGGTATCAATATGAAAATGGCTGATGCCGGCGGTGTGAAAAAGAAGCTGTTTGATGCTGCCTGTGCAACGGCGAAGCAAAGAAGGGAAATGGCAGATGAAGGGCGCTCCAGCGCCGGTGTTAATCTGAAACATGCCCTGCTGGATAAGCTGGTCTTCTCCAAGGTAAGGGATGCTATGGGCGGCAGGGTGGAAGGATCACTCACGGCCAGTGCTGCCATGAACAAGGAGATTGCCGAATTCTTTTATGACATTGGTATTCCTATTTACGACTGCTACGGTTTAACCGAAACTGCGCCGGCAGTTACCATGAACAGTCCCGGGGCCTGGCGGATTGGGAGTGTAGGAAAGGTGCTGCCCGGCCAGCGGGTAGAAATCGATAAGTCTGTGTCAGAAGAAGGCTCAGATGACGGGGAAATCATTGTTTATGGTCCCAATGTAATGAAAGGTTATCATAATAAGCCGGAAGAAACAGCTGCCGTAATAATGCCTGACGGCGGTTTTCGCACCGGTGACCGGGGCAGGTTTGATGAGGACGGATTCCTCTGGATTACCGGCAGGATCAAGGAACAGTACAAACTGACCAATGGAAAATATGTGTTCCCTGCAGTAATAGAGGAAGAAATAAAGTTAATCCCCGAGGTTGCCAATGCAATGGTTTATGGAGATGGCAAGCCATATAATATCTGCCTGGTTCTTCCTGACTTTGAAGTGGCAAAAAGGTGGGCTGCTGCACAGAATGTTTCTGCCGATCCTGATGGACTGCTTGAAAATGAAAAATTCAAGGCAGATCTTACCGAAAAAATAAAAATGTACCTCAGGGACACATTCGGCGGTTATGAGATTCCCGAAAAGTACCTGTTCCTGAGGGAAGATTTTACCGTGGAAAATAAAATGCTTACCCAGACCATGAAGTTGAAGCGGCGGGTTGTGATCGATAATTATGCTGAGGAAATTGAAAAACTATACAGTTGAGGCATTCCAATTAACCGGGAGACCGGCTGTGTAAATAAAAGATAGTAATGTTACAGAAAAAGGGAGCGGGCCGAATGGGCCCGCTCTGTGTTATATCTTCCTTCCATTATGCGGGCAGAGCAATTACATTAGAATTTAAAATATGTACTATGTGCCCATTATTAAAGAGATGATCAGGCTTACAACAGCAGAAATATAAATTTCATAAAATAAAATGTTGTAATATATTTAACAGTTTGGTATAGTGTAATAAATATTACTCGACTTTGTTAACGAATGATTTCCCAAAGGCAGGTTTTATTTGTGGCGCC
>Ga0207421_10008835_pt1 | contig 10322 bp, 8 predicted proteins | sample SodLakKL_010_SED_4_FD_187542 | JGI IMG/M metagenome (GOLD analysis project Ga0207421, IMG submission 187542) | Alkaline sediment microbial communities from Lake Tanatar, Kulunda Steppe, Russia - 8KL_010_SED (SPAdes) (version 2) | ecosystem: Environmental > Aquatic > Non-marine Saline and...
CGGGTGCTGGGGGGTTGGGGAAGCTGGGCCCCGGAAGGCGGGGGTGGGGTTCCCCAACCCACTCCTGGGCGGTGCGGGCCGCCCCGGCCGGCGCGGTGCAGCCGCGCGGTGAGGTCAGGCCGGCTGGACGTCCACGCCGGCCTCGCGCAGCGCCTCCAGCGCGGCCTCGCCGTCGCCCGGTTCCATCTCGACCATGCGGGTCGCCGCCACGGGCAGGACGACCTCGTAGCCGAGCTCCCGGGCGTCCAGCGCCGTGGCCTTGACACACACGTCACCCGCCAGCCCGACGACCACCACGCGCCGGGTGCCGGCCTGCTCGAGATGGCGTCCGAGCTCGGTAGCCGACTCCTCGCCGCTGACGGGGTCGCGGACCGAGAACCCGGAGTAGCCGTCCCCGCCGTCGACGCCCTTGCGCACGACCGGGGCATCGTCCACCACCTCGAGGTCCGGGTGCAGCTCCGCGCCCCAGGTGTCGCGGACGCAGTGCACCGGCCAGTCCCCGCCGTCCTTGGCGAAGTGTGGGGTCTCGGGTGGGTGCCAGTCCTGGGTGTAGGAGATGAAGGCGCCGGCCTCGCGGGCGGCGGCGATCTCGCGGTTGACGACCGGGACCACCTCCTCCCCTCCGGTCACGTAGAGGCCGCCCTCGGGGTCGGCGAAGTCGTTCTGGACGTCGACGACGACCAGGGCGGTGGTGGGGTCGTAGCGGTCGGTCGCGGTGGTGTCTGCTGCGGTCATGTGTGGACCTCCTCCTCGGTTCGCCACGCGGGCTCGCCCGGCTGCAGGTCCCGAGCGTGGTCGGGCAACTCGGCCCGTGCTGCGCGGTGGTGGGCGCGGATCGTCGCCAGGTCGGGATCGTGGACAACCTCGCCGTCCACCAGGACGGGGATCTGCAGCGGCCGCTCGTCGCCCGGTGGCACCTGTTCCCACGCCCGCAGCACCTCGGCGACCGCTCGGCCGCCCACAAGCCGGCGGCTAGCGGCCTTGCGGCCCCCGATCGTCGCCTTGCGGCCGCCTGCCTTCGCCACGGGGACACAGGGGGCGCCGGGGGCGGGCGCCCGGGCGACCAGCTTGTAGACGAACCCCGCGGTCGGGGCGCCGCTGCCGGTGACCAGCCGCGTCCCGACCCCGTAGCTGTCGATCGGCGCGTCGGCGAGTTCGGCGATCCGGTGCTCGTCGAGGTCGCCCGACACCACGATGCGGGTCCCCGTCGCGCCGGCGGCGTCCAGCTGGCGGCGGGCGGCGCGGGCCTCCTCGGCGAGGTCGCCGGAGTCGATGCGGATGCCGCCCAGCGAGCTCCCGGCGACCTCGAGGGCGAGGTCGATGCCGCGGGTGGTGTCGTTGGTGTCGACCAGGATGGTGGTGTCGGGCCCGGACGCCTTGACCTGCGCTTCGAAGGCGCTGCGCTCGTCGTCGTGGAGCAGCACGAAGGCGTGGGCGGTGGTGCCCCTGGTCGGGACGCCGTGCCGGGCGCCAGCCGCGAGGTTGGAGGTGCCGTCGAACCCGACGAGATAGGCCGCACGGGCGGCGGCGACCGCGGCCTCCTCCTGGGCGCGACGGCTCCCGAACTCGAGCAGTCCTCGGCCGTCGGCCGCCGACACCACCCTCGCTGCGGCGGCGGCGATCGCCGAGTCGTGGTTGAGCACGCTCAGTACCAGCGTCTCGATGAGGACTCCCTCGGCGAAGGGTGCCGAGACCGTCAGCACCGGTGACCCTGCGACGTACAGCTCACCCTCTGGGTAGGCGTGGAGTTCGCCCCGGAAGCGGTAGGCGGCGAGCCAGGTGAGTGTGTCGGGGCTGACCACATGGGTTTCATCGAGCCAGGCCAGGGTGTCGTCATCGAACCGGAAGGTCGCGAGTGCCCGGACCAGGCGGCTCAGCCCCGCGACCACGCCGTAGCGTCGACCGGGTGGCAGCTGGCGGGCGAACACCTCGAACACGCACGGTCGGTCCGCCACCTCGCTCTGGAGCGCCGCATCGAGCATGGTGAGCTCGTAGCGGTCGGTCAGCAGTCCGGTCGACACGGTGGGGCCTCGGGGTGGGGCCTCGGGCTGGGGCCTCGGGGTGGGGCCTCGGGCTGGGGCTTCGGGGTGGGGCGGACACCTCGACGCTAACCGCCGGGGTGGGTCACTGTCACCGTGGCCATCGGGCCCCGGACCGAGCCGGGGGACCGACCGTGGAGCGCTAGCCTCGGCGCCGTCCGTGTCCCGCTGCTGCAGGAGGCCCGCCGTGGCCCTGTCCGAAGACGAGGTCCGCCACGTCGCGCGGCTCGCTCGCCTCGCCCTCACCGACGACGAGGTGGCGGCGTTGGCGCCGCAGCTGTCCGCCATCCTCGGCTACGCCGAACAGGTCGGCGAGGTGGCGGCAGGCGAGGTCGTGCCGACCACCCACCCCTTCGCGCTGGCTGACGTGACCCGGCCGGACGAGCGGGCGCCGTCCCTGTCACGCGAGGAGGTGCTGGCCGGAGCACCCGCCGTGGAGCAGGACCGCTTCGCCGTGCCGCGGATCGTGGCGGAGGAGGGCTGAGATGGCGGAGCTGACGGAGCTGACCGCGGCACAGCTGGCGGCCCGGCTCAGCGCCGAAGAGGTCACCGCGCGCGAGGTCGTGGACGCCCACCTCGACCGCATCGCCGGGCTCGACGGGGTCGTGGCCGACGGCGACATCTGGGCGGCCAAGCCCGCCGCTGAGCTCGGCGCCGACGAGCCCCACGCCTACCTCGCCGTCACCGCCGCTGCCGCGCGCGAGCACGCCGATGACATCGACGCTCGGCGGGCGGCCGGAGCAGCCCTCGGGCCGCTGGCCGGCGTGCCGCTGGCGCTGAAGGACGTGCTCACCATGCGGGGCGCGCCGACCACCTGCGGCTCGCGGATGCTCGAGGGGTGGGTCCCGCCCTACGACGCCACCGTGACCGAGCGGCTCCGGGCCGCCGACGTCGTGGTGCTGGGCAAGACCAACATGGACGAGTTCGCCATGGGCTCGTCCACGGAGAACTCCGCCTTCGGCCTGACCCGCAACCCGTGGGATCTCGACCGGGTCCCGGGTGGCTCCTCCGGGGGGTCGGCGACCGCCGTCGCCGGGCTCATGGCGCCCCTGGCCATCGGGACCGACACCGGCGGCTCGATCCGCCAGCCCGCGGCGCTGACGGGGCTGGTCGGGGTCAAGCCCACCTACGGCACGATGTCGCGGTACGGGCTCGTGGCCTTCGCCTCCTCGCTCGATCAGGCCGGGCCCTTCGCCCGGACCGTCGAGGACGCGGCGCTGCTGCAGTCGGTGACCTGGGGGCACGACCCCCGCGATGCCACCTCGGTCCCCGGGGCGGTCCCGGATCTGCTCGGCGGGCTGAAGGGCGGCGTGGCGGGGCTGAAGGTCGGCGTGGTGCGCGAGCTCCAGGGGGAGGGCTACGAGCCGGGGGTCGAGGTGGTGTTCGCCGCGGCCCTGGAGCGGCTCGCCGACCTCGGTGCGGAGATCGTCGAGGTGTCCCTGCCCCACGCGTCCTACGGACTGCCCGCGTACTACCTCATCGCCCCGAGCGAGGCGTCCTCGAACCTCGCCCGTTTCGACGGGGTGCGCTACGGCCTGCGGGTCGACGCGCCCACGGCGGAGGAGATGAACGCCGCGACCCGGGCGGCCGGCTTCGGGCCGGAGGTCAAGCGGCGCATCATGATCGGCACGCACGCCCTGTCCAGCGGGTACTACGACGCCTACTACCTGCAGGCGTCCAAGATCCGCACCCTGATCGCCGACGACTTCCGGGCGGCCTTCGAGCAGGTCGATGTGCTGATCAGCCCCACCTCGCCGTCGGTGGCCTTCCGGCTGGGGGACAAGACGGCGGACCCGATGGCGATGTACCTCAACGACGTGGCGACCGTGCCGGCGTCGCTGGCCGGCATCCCGGCGCTGTCCCTGCCGGCCGGGTTGGCCTCGGCACCCGACGACCCGTCCACCTCGCTGCCCGTGGGGTTGCAGGTGATGGCGCCGCTCAAGCGTGACGACGTCATGTACCGGGCCGCCTGGGCCTTCGAGCAGGCGACCGGGTTCACCCCGGAGCCCGCCGGACCCCGCGCGGTCGCGACGCCGGTCGCGACGCCGGTCGCGACGCAGGAGGTGCGCTGATGGCGACCGACACGCCGCTGCCGGAGGGCTGGGAGCTGGTCGTGGGGCTCGAGGTCCACGTCGAGCTGCACACCGCCACCAAGATGTGGTGCGGTTGCGGGACGCAGTTCGGGGACGCCCCCAACACCAACGTCTGTCCCGTGTGCACCGGTCAGCCCGGGGCGCTGCCCGTCGCCAACGCCCGGGCTATCGAGGACGCCACGCTGCTCGGGCTGGCGCTGGCCGGGCAGGTCGCCGAGCGGTGCTGGTTCCACCGCAAGAACTACTTCTACCCCGACCTGGCCAAGAACTACCAGATCAGCCAGTACGACGTCCCCCTGATCCACGACGGCCACCTCGACGTCGAGGTGGAGCTCGCGGACGGCAGCGTCGAGACCCGCCGGGTCGGCATCGAGCGCCTTCACATGGAGGAGGACACCGGCAAGTCGCTGCACGTCGGCGACACCGGCCGCCTCCACGGCGCCGACCGCTCCCTGATCGACTACAACCGGTGCGGGATCCCCCTGCTGGAGATCGTGTCCCACCCCGACATCCGCGACCCAGAGACCGCCCAGGCCTACCTCCGCGAGCTGCAGGCCATCGTGCGGGCCGTGGACGTCTCCGACGCGCGCATGGACCAGGGCTCGATCCGCTGCGACGCCAACGTCTCCGTGCGACGGGTCGGGGCGCCCCTGGGCACCCGCACGGAGATCAAGAACCTCAACTCCGTGCGTTCGGTCGGGCGCGCGATCGCCTACGAGGCACGCCGGCAGGTCGCCGTGCTCGAGGACGGCGGTGCGATCCGGATGGAGACGCGCCACTGGGACGAGGGCCGCGGGGTCACCGAGACGCTGCGGGTGAAGGAGTCGGTGACCGACTACCGCTACTTCCCCGACCCGGACCTGGTGGCCGTCACCTCGCCGCCCGCGGCGGTGGAGCAGATCCGCGCCCGGCTCCCCGAGCTGCCCACGGCCACCAGGGCGCGGTTGCTGGAGGCGGGGCTGCCCCGACCCCAGGCCGTCGCGCTGGTGGGCACCGATGCGCTGGGGGTGTACGACGATGCGGTCGAGCGGGGCGCCGACCCGGTCATCGCGGCGAACTGGCTGGTCGGCGACGTGGCCGGGCAGCTGGCCGCCGAGGGCCTCGAGCTGGCCGAGAGCGGGTTCACCGGCGCCCACCTCTCCGAGCTCGTCCGCCTGATCGACGACGGCACGCTGTCCACCAAGCTCGCCAAGCAGGTCCTGGCCGGGGTCATCGCCGGACGGGGTGGCAAGGGGCCCGCCGAGGTGGCCGAGGCGCAGGGCCTCCAGCAGGTCTCCGACGAAGGTGAGCTGCGCGCGATCGTGGAGCGGGTGGTGACCGACAACGCCCGCACCGTCGACGACATCCGCGGCGGCAACACCAAGGCGATCGGCGCGCTGGTCGGGCAGGTCATGAAGGCTACGCGCGGGCAGGCAGATCCCCGCAAGACCAACGAACTGCTGCGGGAGCTGATCGGCTGAGCGGTGCGGGGCGGACCGGCGGAGGCGGCGACGGTCGGTGGAAAGCTCACCCCGACCCAGCCGAACGGTTGGGTCGGCTCCGAAGCTCCTTCGCGTACGCTGGCCCCGGTGGTAGGCGGGAAGTGAGGGACGACGTGGTGCTGGAGCAGATCGACGGACCGGCCGACCTGCGAGCGCTCCCTGACGAGGAGCTGCCGCTGCTCGCCGAGGACCTGCGGCAGGCGATCGTCGAGGCCGTCGCCAAGGTCGGGGGGCACCTCGGTTCCAACCTCGGGGTCGTGGAGCTCACGATCGCCCTGCACCGGGTGTTCGAGTCACCTCGCGACCTCATCGTCTGGGACACCGGGCACCAGGCCTACGTGCACAAGATGCTCACCGGCCGCCGGGACGCTTTCGGGGCCCTGCGGCAGGCGGGTGGCCTGTCCGGTTACCCCTCGCGGGCCGAGTCGGCCCACGACGTGGTCGAGAACAGCCACGCGTCCACGGCCCTGTCGTGGGTCTCGGGACTGGCTCGCGGCCAGGCGGAGCTGCCCGCCGAGGACCGACGCCGGCTCGTCGCGGTCGTCGGCGACGGCGCGCTGACCGGAGGGATGGCCTACGAGGCGCTCAACAACCTCGGGCACCACCAGCAGCCGGCCATCATCGTGCTCAACGACAACGGGCGCTCCTACGCTGAGACCGTGAGCCGGCTGTCGGAGCGCGTGGCCGACCTGCGCAGCGATCCGCGGTACCGGACCTTCAAGGATCGGATCGACACCGCCTTGAGCCGACTGCCCTTCGTGGAACGCCTCACCGAGGCGGGGCTGGAGGCGATCAAGTCGGCGGTGTCCGAAGCGCCAGCGCTGCAGTCCTTCGTCGAGGCGCTCGGCGTCCGCTACCTCGGACCCTACGACGGTCACGACCTCGCCAAGCTCGAGCACGCCCTGCGCCACGCGGCGAGGTTGCAGACGCCGGTCCTGGTGCACGTGCTCACCCAGAAGGGCAAGGGCTATGCCCCGGCCGAGACCGACCCCGAGAAGAAGCTGCACGACACCTCGGCCTTCGACGTCGAGACCGGGCGGGCCAACGGTGGGGACAGCGGCCCCTCGTGGACCTCGGTGTTCAGCGCGTCGCTGCTGGAGGTCGCTGAGGAGCGTGAGGGCCTGGTCGCGATCACCGCGGCGATGCCGGGCTCCACGGGCCTGCTGCCGCTGGCCTCGCGTCATCCCGGGAGGGTGCTCGACGTCGGGATCGCCGAGCAGCACGCCGTGACCGCGGCGGCCGGGATGGCCCACGCCGGCAAGCTCCCCGTGGTGGCGCTGTACTCGACCTTCTTCTCGCGGGCGTTCGATCAGGCCAACCTCGACGTCGGGTTGCACGACGAACACGTGGTGTTCGTCCTCGACCGGGCCGGGATCACCGGCGACGACGGTCCGAGCCACCACGGCATCCTCGATCTGGGCCTGAGCCTGCGCATCGCCAGCTCGACCGTGCTGGCTCCCTCCTGCGCGGAGGACGTCGACGCGCTGCTGCGCACGGCCCTGGAGCTCCAGGGCCCGGTGTTCCTGCGTTTCCCGAAGGGTCGCGCGGTCACGACCGAACAGCTCGGGCTCGACCCCGACGCCGAGGTGGCAGGGCTGGCCGCGCGCCGACTCCGCGACGGCGCGGACGTGTGCGTGCTGGCCATCGGTGACCGGGTGCTGCCGTCGTTGGAAGCAGCGGCGCTGCTGGCCGCCGACGGGTTCGACGCCGAGGTGTGGGACGTTCGCAGCGTCCGGCCGGCGGACGCGACGATGCTGGCCGCGGCCGCGGAGGCCCCGCTGGTCGTCACCGTGGAGAACGGTCTGGTCGGGGGCGGCGGTGGCGCCGAGTTGGCGGACCGTCTGGTCGAGCGGGCCGGGGTCCGCCATGCCCCACCGGTGCTCCGCCTCGGTGTGCCCGCGACGTACCTCCCCCACGGCGCACCGGACCGGATCCTCGCTGAGATCGGCCTCGACGCCGCCGGCATCGCCGCTGCGACGCGCAAGGCGCTGACCGACGATCGCTGAGCGTCGTCGGGACGTGGGGGGTCGTCCGTGCGGACGTTTCTGATCTCCGACTTGACCTGGAGCCTTCGACGCGCAACCATCACCGCGTCGTCCGGGCGGACGGCAGGACAACCGACACCAAGGCAGCGCACGTGCTACGGAACCTGGGGAGCGGCGAAGGCGTGACGGCACGCCCGCGCGGCCGCGTCCTCGTCGTCGTTCCATAGCGCGTGCTCGCTCCGAGCACGCGCGAACCTCCCGGGCCCCGGGAGGTTCTCTCGTAGGAGGGGCGGGCGTCACGCGGAGGATCCCGCGGGCGGGCTCGACACGGAGGACACCAATGGAGATCACCGGCGCACAGGCTGTGATGAAGAGCCTGGAGATGCTCGACGTCGACACCGTCTTCGGGTACCCGGGGGGCGCGATCCTCCCGGCCTACGACCCGATGATCGAGGCCGGCTTCGAGCACGTCCTGGTCCGCCACGAGCAGGGCGCGATCCACATGGCCGAGGGCTACGCCCACGCCACGAACCGGGTCGGGGTCTGCATCGTGACCTCCGGGCCCGCTGCGACCAACCTCGTGACCGGTCTGACCGACGCGATGATGGACTCCGTGCCCGTCCTGGCCATCACCGGACAGGTCGCCAGCACCGCCATCGGTTCGGACGCCTTCCAGGAGGCCGACGTCACCGGCATCACCATGCCGATCACCAAGCACAACGAACTGGTCACCAGCGCCGAGCGGATCCCGGAGGCCATCAAGGAGGCCTTCCACGTGGCACGCTCCGGCCGCCCGGGCCCCGTGCTGGTGGACATCCCGAAGGACATCCTCAGCGCCACCTTCGAGTGGCACTGGGACGACCGGGTGGACCTTCCCGGCTACAAGCCGACCGTCCGTGGCCACGGGAAGATGGTGCGCGAGGCGCTCGATCTCATCGCCAGCGCCGAGCGCCCCGTGATCTACGCCGGTGGCGGCCTGGTCCGCGCCCGGGCAGCGGTCGAGCTGGAGCGGTTCGCGAGCCTGCTCGGCCTCCCCGTGGTCACCACGCTGATGGCCCGCGGTGTGTTGCCGGATACCCACGAGCTGTTCGTCGGCATGCCCGGGATGCACGGGCACTACGCCGGGGTCCGCGCGCTGCAGGAGTCGGACCTCCTGATCACGCTCGGTGCCCGGTTCGACGACCGTGTGACCGGCAAGCTGGACGCCTTCGCCCCGGAGGCCAAGATCATCCACGTCGACGTCGACCCGGCCGAGATCGGCAAGAACCGCGAGGTGGACATCCCGATCGTCGGCGACGTGAAGGTGGTGCTCGAGCAGCTGCTGACGGTGCTGGAGGACAAGCAGCGCAAGGGCCAGTTCGAGGAGCTCGTCCCCGACGCCACGGCCTGGCGCGCCCACCTCGGTGCCCTCAAGAGCCAGCACCCGCTCCGCGTCGACCAGCCCGAGCAGGGAGTGCTCAAGCCGCAGTCGGCGATCCGTGCGGTCTACGACGTGTGGGGCGACGAGGCCGTGTACGTCGCCGGCGTCGGCCAGCACCAGATGTGGGCCGCGCAGCACATCCCCTACACCCGCGCCGGGCAGTGGATCAACTCCGGCGGGCTCGGGACCATGGGCTTCGCGGTGCCGGCAGCGATCGGCGCCAAGGCGGGGGTCGGTCGGGACGTGCCGGTCGTCGCGATCGACGGTGACGGCTGCTTCCAGATGACCTTCCAGGAGATCGCGGCGGCGGTGCAGCACGACATCCCCGTCGTGTTCGTGGTCATCAACAACGGTTACCTCGGCATGGTGCGCCAGTGGCAGTCGCTGTTCTACGAGGACCGCCTGTCACAGGTGGCGCTTCCCCAGGACCTGCCCGACCTGCTCAAGCTGGCGGACGCCTACGGCATCCCTGGCTTCCGGATCGATCGGATCGAGGACCTCTACACCACCCTCGAGAAGGCCCACGCGATCACCGATCAGCCGGTGCTGGTCGAGTGCCGCGTCCACCCCGACGAGATGGTGTTCCCGATGGTGCCCTCTGGGGCCAGCAACGAGGAGCTCATCGAGTCGGCGGAGGAGTGGTACGCCCGCGTCGCCGAGCAGCAGGCCTGAGAGGACCCGATATGAATCATCGCCACACGCTGTCCGTGCTCGTCGAGAACAAGCCGGGTGTGCTCACGCGCATCGCCGGCATGTTCGCGCGGCGCGGCTACAACATCCACTCTCTGGCCGTCGGCCCGACCGAGGACGAGCGGGTCTCCCGGCTCACCCTGGTCGTCGGGACCGAGGCCGTCCAGCTCGAGCAGATCATCAAGCAACTCAACAAGCTCGTCCACGTGCTCAAGATCGTCGAGCTCGAGGAGAACGCGGCGATCGAGCGCGAGATGCAGCTCGTGAAGGTCAACGCCGACCCTGCGATCCGCTCCCAGATCATCGAGATCGCCGAGGTGTTCCGGGCCAAGATCGTCGACGTCGACCACGACTCCATCACCATCGAGGTGGCCGGCAACCCCAGCAAGCTCGAGGCGATCGTCGAGCTGCTGCAGCCCTACGGGATCCGCGAGCTGGTCCGCAGTGGCACCATCGCGCTGGCCCGTGGGACGCGCTCGATCAGTGACGGCTCCAAGCTGAGGATGCGTCAGGTCTCCTGACCCCGTGCCGCGGGCGGCCGGGTGCCGGCGCGCGGCCGTGCGGGTATCGGCGCGGGTGTCGGCGCGCGGGTGTCGGCGCGCGGTCGTGCGGGT
>Ga0207421_10008836_pt1 | contig 10322 bp, 10 predicted proteins | sample SodLakKL_010_SED_4_FD_187542 | JGI IMG/M metagenome (GOLD analysis project Ga0207421, IMG submission 187542) | Alkaline sediment microbial communities from Lake Tanatar, Kulunda Steppe, Russia - 8KL_010_SED (SPAdes) (version 2) | ecosystem: Environmental > Aquatic > Non-marine Saline and...
GCCGTGATCGTCAGATCATAAAGCGGTTGATCCCCCTGCCCTGCAGGCCACCAAAGATCGGGGTTCTGGATGCTGACACGCAGCTTGGCAGTGCCGTTATCACATTGGACAGACATTGTTTGTCCCGCAATCGTCGCCGTCACATCGCCAGTGTGATGGGCGGTCGTGACCGTCACATCCAGCGTCACCCCATCATCGCCATGTGTCTGCGCGACCATCACACTGGCGATCCGTGCGGCATCCGTTGGCACCACCTGCATCGCGCCGTAAATCCCGAACGGGGCCAGTGCAATGTTCCAGTCCCAACCAAAATCGCAGGCGGGTTTGCGCAGCATATTGCCATTGGGTATCGGGCAATTGTCGGGATGATGCGGCACGGTGAACGGCAAGGCCGCCTGCTTTTCGACGCCCACCCTGACGGGGGAATGAAAGGTCACGCTGATCGTATTGCGCCCGATCTGTGCCACATCGGCCAAAGGCACGCGATAGCTGCGAAAAGCGTTTTCCGCCCGCAACACGACCTGATCATTCACCCGCACGGTGGCAACGCAATCGACCTCCGACAGCACCAGATCAACATCTGTGTCATCCAGATCAACGTCGCGCGTCGCGGTCCAGTCGCGTTCGCAAATCCAGCGCAGATCATATTCGTTGCGCCCGAAATACGGATCAGGGATCAGGCCCGCCGCATGTAGCGCAGAAATCCCGTCTGTTGGCATCTGCATCGCGCAGGTATGGGTGCCGCTGTCGTCAGACAGCGACCATTCCCCTGCAAGATCGTGTGACATTACAAGCGGTCCTCTGTCGCCTTGTCGAACAGCGACGCGCGCGACGGGTCGATCCCGATCGGCAGAACCTCGCCCGATTTGACACGCGCCTGTCCATCCATCCGGATGCGGAACGGATGCTGCCCCAGCTTGGCATAGATCAGCGTATCGGACCCCATCGGTTCCACCAGATCGACATCGACGTCGAATTGCAGCGGTGCCTTCTGCGCCAATTCGCCTGTCACGACATGTTCGGGCCGGATGCCGATCACCGCAGGGCGATCCGCCACCTGAGGCGACGTAAACTCATAGCCGGTCATCGGCATGACCATGTCATCGACTTTGAACTGACCACCTACCAATTCCCCATGCAGGAAATTCATCGACGGGCTGCCGATGAAATCCGCGACATACAGATTGCGAGGCCGGTTATAAATCTCGTCGGGGCTACCCAATTGCATGATCTTGCCGCCCTTCATCACGGCAATGCGGTCGGCCAGTGTCATTGCCTCGATCTGGTCGTGGGTGACGTAGATCATCGTGTTCTGGAGCTGGTTGTGCAGGCGTTTCAGTTCGACACGCAGATCGACTCGCAGCTTGGCGTCAAGGTTGGACAGGGGTTCGTCGAACAGGAACACATCGACATCCCGCACCAGCGCGCGACCAATGGCAACGCGCTGGCGCTGGCCACCGGACAAGGCACCGGGCTTGCGGTCCAAAAGCGGTTCAATCTGCAGGATCGACGCGGCACGGGCAACGCGCTGTTCGATCTCAGCCTTGGGCAGGCGGGCGTTCTTCAGGCCAAATGACAGGTTCCCCCGCACCGTCATCTGCGGATAAAGCGCGTAAGACTGGAACACCATGCCGATCCCGCGTTCGGACGGCTCTGCCCAAGTCACGTTCCGGCCCTTGATGAAGATCTGGCCATCGCTGACCTCCAACAGGCCCGCAATGCAGTTCAGCAAGGTGGATTTGCCGCAGCCGGATGACCCCAGCAGGACCAGAAATTCGCCTTCGTGGATGTTCAGGTCCAGATTTTGCAGGACATTCACCGCCCCGAAGTTCAGTTGCAGTTCTTTGATTTCAACAGAATAGGTCATAGATCAGCCTTTGACTGCGCCGGCGGCGATACCGCGGACAAAAAGTTTGCCAGAGGCAAAGTAGATAACAAGAGGCACAAGGCCGGTCAGAAGGGTCGCCGCCATATTGACGTTGTATTCCTTCACGCCCTGCACCGAATTGACGATGTTATTGAGCTGCACCGTCATCGGATAGGTGGACGGCTTGGTATAGATCACGCCGAACAGGAAATCGTTCCAGATACCCGTGACCTGCAAAATGATCGCCACCACAAAGATCGGCAACGCCATCGGCAGCATGATCTGGAAATAGATCCGCCAGAACCCCGCGCCATCGACACGCGCCGCCTTGAACAATTCTTCCGGCACAGAGGCGAAATAATTGCGGAACAGCAGCGTCAGAATGGGCATACCGAACACCGTATGCACCAGCACCAGCCCCGACAATTCGCCCATCAGCCCGATTTCACGCAGCAGGATCACGATGGGGTACAACATCGTCTGATAGGGAATGAAGGCGCCGATGATGAGGATGGTAAAGAACACCTCTGACCCTTTGAACTTCCAGTTCGACAGCGCATAGCCATTCACAGACGCGATCCCGATCGACAGGATCACGGACGGGATCAGAATGTTCACCGAATTCCAGAAACCGCGGCTTAGACCGTCACAATTGATGCCGGTGCAGGCCTGTGACCATGCCTTGACCCAAGGCTCGAACGTCACCTCCATTGGCGGGCCAAACACATTGCCCATGCGGATTTCGGGCATGCCTTTCAGCGATGTGACGATCATCACGTAAAGCGGCAGCAGATAATAGACGCTGACCAGCAGCAAGGTGCCATAGATAAAGATATTGGCACGGGTAAAGGCGCGTTTCGGCTTTGGCCCGCGCGGGCCGTTCTGCAAGGTCATGTCAACCACGTTTCTTGCCTCCAAATTCAAGGTAAGCCCAAGGGACAAGGATAATCAGCACCGACACCAGCATCATCGTCGAGGCGGCAAAGCCCTGCCCCAAATTCTGCGCGCGGAACATATAGTCGATGACGTATTTCGCAGGCACTTCGGACGAAATCCCCGGCCCGCCATTGGTTTGGGCGACGACCAGATCATAAAGCTTGATGATACCGGACGCGATCAGGACAAGTGCGGTGACAAAAACAGGCCGCATCATCGGAATGATGATCCGCACATAGGTTTTCACCGTGCCGATCCCGTCCACGCGGGCCGCTTTCCAGATGTCTTCGTCAATCCCGCGCAGACCGGCCAGCATGATACACATAATCAACCCCGATCCTTGCCAGATACCTGCGATCAGCAGGCCGAACATCACGGTGTCGGGGTCATTCAGCGGGTTGAAGGTAAAACTGGTCCAGCCCCATTCACGCACAAGGTTTTGCAGGCCGAAATCGGGGTTCAAAATCCACTGCCATGCCACGCCCGTCACAACAAAGGACAGCGCGAAGGGATACAGGAAAATGGTGCGAAACGCGCCTTCGAACCGGATTTTTCGATCCAGCAATGCGGCCAGCGTAAAGCCGATCACCAGCGACAGGATCATGCTTAGAAAACCATAAAGCGCAAGGTTCTGGATCGACACAATCCAGCGTGCGGTGGACCAAAGCCGTTCGTATTGGTCAAACCCCACGAATTCAAGACGCGGCAACAGGCGCGAATTGGTAAAGGAGTAGACGACAGTCCAGGCGGTGCCGCCGACAAAGATGACCAAGGCGGTCAGGATCATCGGGACGAGCGCGATTTTGGACATCAGGTTGCGAAACAGCCGGACCGGCCTTTTCGCGGCGCGCGCTTGTGGTGGCGCAAGTGTAGTGGTCATTGTCCGTTTCCCCCCGGCATGACTTTTTCTTTTTGGGCTGAAAACGGGCCCGGCCAATCAGCCGGACCCGCCCTTCGGGAGAAAGATCAGTCCGCGCTGGCGATGATCGACGCGTAACGCGCCTGAGCATCTGCGGCAGACATGCTACCAGACCAGAATTCGGCCATCAGATCCTCGATCTGGGTCTGGCTGTCAGGTGTCAGAGACTGGTCACCCGATGGCAGGACGCCGCCACTTGCCAAAATCTCGAGACCTTGCTGCATGCAGCCATTGGCCGACGCCATGTCGATATCACCACGCACCGGCAACGATCCCTTGGCAAGGTTGAAGTCCACCTGCACTTCTGGCGAGATCAGCAATGCAGCCAGCTCTAACTGGGCTGCGGTGATTTCTGGGCTACGGTTCACAGGGAAATAGAATGCATCCCCGCCAGTATCCAGAATGGCGTTCAGGCCCAAGCCCGGCAGGCAGGAATAATCGACACCTTCCTCCAAGCCCGCGACAGCGAATTCGCCCTGCGCCCAGTCACCCATCAGTTGCGCACCGGCCGTACCGGTGATCACCATGTTGGTTGCCTGATTCCAGTCCTGCACGTTCGATCCACGCGCGAGTTCGCGCGCATCGACGACAGCCTCGAACACGGCGGCATATTCAGGGCCTGCGGCCACTTCGGCGTTCTTGTTGATGGTCACTTCGCTCCATGGCTCCAGACCGGCCACGGCCAGCGTGATCGCACCGAATGCAAGGTTCTGCTGCCAGCCCTGCTGACCCATGGCCAAAGGCTGCAATCCTGCTTCGCGCAAGGCGGGGGCGGTATCGACAAACTCGGTCCAGTTTGTCGGAACAGGCACGCCTGCGGTTTCATATGCCGCATGGCTCAGCCAAAGCCACTGGGTGGAATGGATGTTTACAGGCACGCAGTAAATGCGGCCGTCCAGCGTGCAGCTATCCAGCAAAGATGGCGGATTGACGATCTCGGCCCAGTTGCCGGCCTCTGCCACTTCGGTCAGGTCCAGCATCAGGCCCGCTTCGATCAGTTCTTCCGCCTGACGTCCGTGGTTCAGCTGGGTCGCGGCCATCGGGTCGCCGCCCAGAATACGTGAAATGATGATCGGGCGCGCAGTGCCGCCTGACCCTGCAATCGCGCCGTCGAGCCAAGTATTGCCCGTCGCGTTCCATGCTTCTGCGAATTTGGTGACAGCAGCGGCTTCACCACCGGATGTCCACCAATGTGTGACCTCCAGCTCGATTGCCGATGCGGCCGATGCGCTGACGATACACGTCGCCGCAAGCAGTTTTGTTGTCAGTTTCACGATTCTTTCCTCCCTGGTCCTAAATCGTTATAGGAAAGCCTATATCGATTTAGATTGACCTGGCAACAAAAAATACGAAAGTATCTGACAAGAACATATGGCGCGGGCGACACCTTGTCATCGCAGGGTTTTTGGGCGATGCGAACGCAAGGCGGGGACAGTATAATCTTTTCTTCCTGACGCCAGAATAGGATGGCCGTCGATGGCAACGAACAAAACCAGCGCGGAAATTGCGGCCTCGACAGCGGCGGTTAGCGGCAAGCCCACGCTCAAGACTATCGCGCGGATCAGCGGGCTGGCCGTGCCCACCGTATCGCGCGCCCTGAACGACGCACCCGATATCGGCGTCGAGACGAAAAAGCTGATCCGCAAGATCGCCAGCGACATCGGCTATGTGCCGAATCGCGCGGGCGTGCGTTTGCGGACGGGGCGGACCAATGTCATCAGCCTGGTCATGTCCACCGAGATGGATTTGATGAGCCATACCGCAAGGCTGATTTCATCCGTCGCAGGGGCGCTGCGCGACACGCCTTACCATCTGATCGTCACACCCTATTTCCCCGATCAGGACCCGATGGAACCGGTGCGCTATATCGTGGAAACCGGATCGGCGGATGCGATCATCCTGAACCAGATCCGGCCCGAGGACCCACGCGTCAGATATATGATGGACCGCAAGTTTCCTTTTGCGACACATGGCCGGACTGCACAGGCCAGCCAGCACCCGTATTACGATTACGACAACGAAGCCTTTGGCACGATTGCCGCCCAGCGCCTGATTGCGCGCGGGCGCAAGCACATCCTGCTGATTGCCCCGCCGCCCGAACAAAACTACGCCCAGCACATGATCGCCGGCGCAAGCCGTGCCGCGCAGGAAGGCGGGATCAACCTGACAGTGTCCGATACCGTATCAAGCGACAACAAAAGCCCGCAGGTCGTGGCCTACGTCATCGACACTTTGACCCGCAATCCGGCCATTGATGCAGTCATTGTGGGGTCCACGACATCGGCCATGGCAGCGGTGTCGGGGATCGAACATTGCGGCAAAACAGTCGGCAAAGAAGTCGACGTCTTCGCCAAAGAGGCTGTGCCGTTCCTGAAACTGTTTCGCGCCGATATTTTGACGCTGGCCGAAAAGGTCGGGATTGCTGGCGAATTTCTGGCCAAAGCCGCGATGCAGGCGATCCGCGACCCTGACGCGCCGCCGATGCAATCGCTGGAAATGCCGTCAGACGACCCGCTATAGCGCCGTTCTACCGTCCCGGAATAGCGCCGCGTTTCGTGCCTTTGCCGTCCCAATTGTCGATGACGTCGATCGCCTCTTGCGCGGTTTCGACAAAGCGGAACAAGGCCAGATCATCAGGTGAAATCGTGCCGGCATCGGCCAGGGCTTCCCAGTTGATGATCTTTTCCCAAAATGCCTGCCCGAACAGCAGGAATGGCACCTGCCCCATGCGGCCGGTTTGAATCAGCGTCAGCGCCTCGAACATTTCGTCCAGCGTGCCAAACCCACCCGGAAACACGCAAACCGCAGAAGCACGCATCAGGAAATGCATTTTGCGGATCGCGAAATAGTGGAAATTGAAACACAGATCGGGTGTCACATAGGGGTTAGGCGCCTGTTCATGCGGCAGCACGATATTCAACCCGATGGACACACCACCCGCATCCTGCGCACCGCGATTTCCCGCCTCCATCACACCCGGCCCGCCACCGGTGACGATGACATCTTCGCCGCCACCTTTTTGTATCGACCGTTCGGTCATCAGGCGGGCGAATGTGCGGGCCTCGTCATAGTATTTTGACAGATCAGCCAAGGTTTTGGACTTCGCTGTGTCCTTTTTTGATGGTTCGGGAATGCGCGCACCACCGAACAGGACAACGGTAGATTTGATCCCCGCCTCGTTCATCAGCAATTCGGGCTTGAGCAATTCCAGCTGCAACCGCACCGGACGCAATTCCTCGCGCAGCAGGAATTCCTGATCGGCGAATGCCAGCGCATAAGACGGCGCGCGTGTTTGCGGCGTGTCGGGGATATGGCTGGCGGCCTCGCGGTCCTGTTGGCTGTCACGGAACGGATGGCGGCGGTCGTCTTTCATCATTCTTCCTCGCATTGCGCAATCGGGCTGTTCCGGTCTATAGCCCCTTGCAACCATAGACCACACCTTATCCGGAGAATCCCATGTCAAACGCCGCCCTTGAGACCGCCATCGAAGCCGCATGGGACGTGCGCGACACGATCACCCCCGACACCAAGGGCGAGGTCCGCGATGCGATTGAAACCACGCTGAACGCGCTGGACGGCGGCAGCTTGCGGGTGGCAGAGCGTCAGGATGACGGCAACTGGCATGTGAACCAATGGGCGAAAAAGGCCGTGCTGCTGTCGTTTCGCCTGAACGACATGGCCCCGATTTCGGGCGGCAACGGCGACACGACATGGTGGGACAAGGTGCCATCGAAATTCGCAGGCTGGGGCGCGGCTGAATGGCGCGCTGCCGGTTTCCGCGCCGTGCCCGGGTCCATCGTGCGCAGGTCCGCGTTCATCGGCAAAGGCGTGGTGCTGATGCCGTCCTTTGTGAACCTTGGTGCCTATGTCGACGAAGGCACGATGGTTGACGGTTGGGCCACGGTCGGGTCTTGTGCCCAGATCGGCAAGAATGTGCATCTGTCGGGCGGCGTCGGCATCGGCGGCGTGCTGGAACCGATGCAGGCAGGCCCCACGATCATCGAGGATAACTGCTTTATCGGTGCCCGTTCCGAAGTCGTCGAAGGCTGCATCATCCGTGAAGGGTCTGTGCTGGGCATGGGTGTGTTCATCGGTCAGTCCACCAAAATCGTGGACCGCGCCACCGGCGAAGTCACCTATGGCGAAGTGCCGCCCTATTCCGTTGTCGTCGCAGGCACCATGCCATCGACCAACGGCGTCAGCCTTTACTGCGCCGTGATCGTGAAACGCGTTGACGAAAAGACGCGGTCCAAGACCGGCATCAACGAATTGCTGCGCGACTAAGATGATCCTCAGCCGGATCATCGCCCGCCGCCGCATCGCTGCGGGCACGCAGCCTTCGTTTGTGGCGGCATGGTGGCCGGTTGCGGCTGACATCGCCATCATCTCATTGGTGCTGGCGATGCTTTGGCAACCGCTGCTGACATTGGTCTATGTCGCAAGCCTGCCGCTATACGGAACCATTCTGGTTCTGCTTTTTGCCATCTACCTGCCGTTCCAGATTGTCGTCATCATCGCGACCATCTGGGCCATCAAATCCCGCTGGATCGAGGAAGACAGTAAATGACCACCAAGGAAAGCCGCCAAAAGGTATTCACCCTGCTGGTCGAAGTCGGCCGCAGCACCGATGACGGCCTGCCCGACGGTGCCACGGGTGCCGCGCTAATGTGCTATGCCTCAGGCGTGGACGAGGCAGAGGCCGTACGCGAAACCGTCGCGATCCTGAAACAGGCCGACCTCGCACCGTTGGACGTCTCGGGCTATGGCACGCTGGAAGAACGGCTGGCCGAAGGCCACGACATCCCCGACGAGGAACGCGAATTGATGCAGCGCGCGCTGGATGAAAACAGCGTCATCGTCGCCCAGATGACGCCGTTCTACGACAAGGCCAGCTGAAACCTTCCCCGCGGGGAAGATATCATGCGACCTTCCCCGCGGGGAAGGTTTTCACACGGCGACCTTGCGGCTTTCGTCCAGATAGATCTCGCGCAGGCGCGCAGCCACCGGGCCGGGTGTGCCACTGCCGATGGCTGTACCGTCGATTTCCACCACCGGCATGACGAATGCACTGGCCGAGGTAATGAACGCCTCATCCGCCTCTTGCGCCTCTTCAATCGAAAAACTGCGTTCCTCGACCTGCATCTGCGCCTCGCGCGCGAAACGCAGCACGGCGGCGCGGGTGATGCCATGCAGGATTTCATTGCCCAGATGGCGCGTGATGATCGTGTTGCCCTTCACGATATAGGCATTGTTGGACGTGCCTTCAGTGACCATCCCGTCCTCGACCATCCATGCATCATCGACACCGGCGGCCTTGGCCATCATCTTGCCCATCGACGGATACAGCAGCTGCACCGTCTTGATATCGCGTCGCGCCCAACGCTGGTCGGCGACGGAAATCACCTTGATCCCCTTTTTCGCGGCAGGGCTGTCGGCAAGGCCGGGTTTGTTTTGGGTAAACAGCACGACTGTGGGCGTGCAGGTTTCGGGATCAGGAAAGGCGAAATCGCGATCACCGGGCGCGCCACGTGTGATCTGCAGATAGATCATCCCTTCCTCAATCCCGTTCAGGCGCACCAGTTCGCGGTGGATCTCCAGCAGGTCGGGCAGACATTCGGGGTGCGGCATGTCCAACTCATTCAACGACCGTTCCAGCCTTTTGGCATGACCGGCGAAATCGATCAGTTTGCCGTCCAGCACAGACGTCACTTCATAAACGCCATCAGCCATCAGAAAGCCGCGGTCAAAGATCGAAATCGTGGCTTCGTTTTCGGGCAGATAGCTGCCGTTGACATAAACTGTGCGCATATTCATCCCCAAAGGTCAGCGGCGGGCGGATGCACGCCTTGGTCATCAAAGTGCAAAGGTGTTGCGCGGTCTTCGGCCAATAACAGCGGCCCGTCAAGATCCGTAAATGCCACGCCCTGCGCAAGGATCGTCGCAGGCGCCATCGCCAGCGACGACCCCACCATGCAGCCGACCATGATGCCATACCCTTCCGCCTGTGCTGCCGCCTTCAGCGCAAGCGCCTCGGTCAGGCCACCAGTCTTGTCCAGCTTGATATTCACCATGTCATATTTGCCGCGCAAGGCGGGCAGGCTGGCGCGGTCATGGCAGCTTTCATCAGCGCAAACAGGCAAGGGCCGGGCAATCTCGGCCAGCATATCATCGGCGCCCGCTGGCAGAGGCTGTTCAACCATCTGCACACCCAGCCGGATCAGATGCGGCGCAAGTTCGGCATAAACTTCGGCTGTCCAGCCTTCATTGGCATCGACAATAATGCGTGCATCAGGGGCGCCACGGCGCACCGCCTCCAGCCGTGCCATGTCGTCGGGCGTGCCCAGCTTGATCTTCAGCAAAGGACGATGGGCATTCCGAGCAGCCTGCACCTGCATCGCGTCGGGCGTATCAAGCGACAAGGTATAGGCCGTGATTTCCGGACCCGGCGCAGGCAGCCCAAGCAGGTCCCAAACCCGCTTGCCTGCCTTTTTCGCCGCATGATCCCAGAACGCACAATCCAGCGCATTGCGGGCAGCGCCTGCAGGCAAGGCATCAGGCAAACCGGTCCAATCCCCGGCAAAACCCTTGATCTGCGCTGCA
>Ga0207421_10008837_pt1 | contig 10321 bp, 13 predicted proteins | sample SodLakKL_010_SED_4_FD_187542 | JGI IMG/M metagenome (GOLD analysis project Ga0207421, IMG submission 187542) | Alkaline sediment microbial communities from Lake Tanatar, Kulunda Steppe, Russia - 8KL_010_SED (SPAdes) (version 2) | ecosystem: Environmental > Aquatic > Non-marine Saline and...
GATTTCAACCGATTAAAAAATAAATTTTGCAACATATTCCCGTTGCCCGTATATTAAAAGACAATTAAGTCTTAAATAGGATATGTTACTTTCAAAAGCTTGTATTTACGGAATCCGGGCGTCACTTTATATGGCGGCCATGCATGAGCAGAAACGACAGTTTGTGCCCATCAGAGAAGTGAGCGACAGCCTCGATCTGTCGTTTCATTTTCTCACCAAGATTCTGCAGCAGCTTACAGCTGCCAAGTTGATGGAGTCGTATAAAGGGCCAAAGGGAGGAATTGCCCTTACCAGAAAGCCTAAGGAAATCATGCTTATTGAAATCGTGGCGGCAATAGATGGTAACGGTCTTTTCACAGAATGTGTGCTTGGCCTTCCGGGCTGCGGACACAAAAAAGCGTGCCCGCTGCACGATAAATGGGCTTATACCAGAGAGGCAATTCAGATTATGTTCAACTCGACCAGCCTTGAAGAAATGGCCAGCAAAGGCAAGCGTATGAACCTGAGACTTTCTGATACTCTCAGTATGGAAGACCTGATTACAAGCAGCTAATCATTTTTTTAAACATTAAATATAAGATAGAATAGTCTTAATACTTCTAATAAACAGATAAAATACTCTTAAAAACGATACCATGAGACTCCCCGTAATTATTTTTTCGTTTATGCTCTCAGCAACCCTCATTGCCTGCGGAAATGGCAATGGCAATGGCGGGGATGCATCATCCCGGAGCGCTTCATCCGGAGCAGCACAGGAAGCCGGACTCAGTGATTTTGAGCTCGAGCACGGCATCGGTCCCATCACATCACCCATGACCATGGGCGATTTCGACATTGAGATGGCCGCCAGAGGTCAGGACATATTCGAATCCAAGTGCGCGGCCTGTCATCAAATGGAAAACCGTTTGGTTGGTCCTCCGATTGAGGGTCTCACCGAAAGACGCTCGCCGGAATTCCTCATGAACATGATCCTGAATCCTAACGACATGGCCAGAAAACATCCTGAAGGCCAGAAAATGATGCAGGAATATATGATGGTGATGCCTTTTCAGAACGTGAGTGAAAATGAGGCGCGCGAGATTGTAGAATACTTCCGACAAATTGATAAAGGGCTCTGATGCCCGCCAATGTGCAATAAATAACCTATCCAACAATAAAACCGACCGGCGGCAGCCATAGCGGCCGGTAAAGAAATAAACCAATAAATGGAGTAACCAATGACGAATCTCTTAACATTAAAAAACACCATAATCGGTATAGCTGTGCTCGTGGGCTCGGCTCTGCTGCTGACGGGCTGCCCGTCGGGGCAGGGCAATCTGCTCGATCGCGGTGATGCAGCTCAGAAAACCTATGTAGCACCGGGAGAATACGACGAATTTTACGCCTTCTTCTCCGGTGGTTACAGCGGTCAGATGAGCGTTTGGGGGCTGCCTTCGGGCCGGATGTTCAAAAATATTCCTGTATTCAGCCAGGATCCGGAAACCGGGTACGGCTACTACGAGGAATCCAAGCCTATGCTTCAGACATCGTATGGATTCATTCCGTGGGATGATTCCCACCATCCGCATCTATCACAAACCGACGGTATAGCAGACGGGCGATGGATCTTCATTAATGCTAACAACACGCCTCGTATTGCGCGTCTCGATCTGGAATTGTTTGAGACCGTGGAAATACTCGAGCTGCCAAACACCGGCGGTAACCACGCTTCTTCTTTCGTAACTACGAACACCGAATATATTGTTGGCGCAACCCGCTTTTCAATTCCTTACGAAACTGATCTGGATGTGCCAATCGATTCGTATTCTGAAAATTTTAACGGCGCTTTCAGCCTTATAAAGATTGATGAAAACACCGGTGAAATGAGTCTGGATTTCCAGATAATCGTACCTCCGTACAACTACGATCTGGCCCGCCCGGGTAAAGGTCCGTCGGCTGACTGGATTTTCTTCACCACGTATAACACAGAAGAAGCACATACGCTGCTTGAGATTAATGCCTCTGCCTACGATAAAGATTATGTAGCTGCCCTCAACTGGAGAAAAGCCGCTGAATTTGTTGCTGAAGGCCGCGCCGAATTGATAGATGCGGAGTACTACCACAACTACTACGACAAGAGTCAGGGTATGGCTGTTTCTGAAGTAAAGGACAAGGTCTTGCTTCTGGATCCTAAAGATGCACCGGGCATTCTTTACTTTATGCCTACACCTAAATCACCGCACGGCGTGGACGTAGATCCATCTGGTGAGTACCTCGTTGCCGGTGGTAAACTTGCCACCGTTATTCCGGTGCACAGTTTCAGCCGTATGATTGATGCCATCGAAAACGAGCGTTTTGTTGATGAAGTCGACGGTATTCCGGTGCTCGATTACGATGCAACCATCGTCGGCGAAGTTGAAAACCCGGGTCTTGGTCCGCTTCACACGGAGTTCGACGGAAACGGATATGCCTATACTTCGGTATACATTTCTTCTGAAATCGTAAAATGGTCGCTCGAAACCTTCGAAGTGGTAGACCGCATCGATGCTTACTACTCTATCGGTCACCTGATGATTCCCGGTGGCGATACCGTAGATCCGTACGGCAAGTACATGGTTGGCCTCACCAAAACAGCCAAAGACCGCTACCTGCCAACCGGGCCAAAGCAAAATCACCCGGCACAGCTGTACGACATCAGCGGCGACCGCATGCAGCTGCTGCTCGACTTCCCGACTCTTGGCGAGCCGCACTATGCGCAGGCCATCAGCCGTGACAAGATTATGCCGAACGCACGCCGCATTTACGAACTATCTGAAAACAACCATCCGCACGCCATCAAACGCGTGGCCGATGCCCGTGTGGAGCGCGAGGGTGATGTGGTTCGTGTGTACATGGCGAACATCAGAAGCCATTTCCGCCCTGATAATATTGAAGGGGTTAAAGTAGGTGATACGGTGTACTTCCACCTCACCAACCTCGAGCAGGAGTGGGATGTGGTGCACGGATTTGCCATCAAAGGGATGAACAACGCCGAGGTGCTTCTTGCCCCGGGCCAGACCAAAACCCTGAAGTGGGAGCCAAAGCGTACGGGAATATTCCCGTTCTACTGCACGGCTTTCTGCTCGGCCCTTCACCAGGAAATGCAGGGATACGTTCGCGTATCGGCAGCAGATTCTGATGTTGAGCTCACCTGGAGAACCGGCGATCTCTAAGCGCCGAAACTGAATAAACAGATTTAAATCAAGGGTGATGGTCTCCGAGTCCATCGCGGGCGCCATCACCCTGAATCTGCACCCAAAAACTGAAGTAAAAAAAACATTTTTAAACAGGTTCTGATATGAACATCCGGTCGCGACTCCTCATTATTTTTGCCGGCATTATCCTGGTAGGGCTCTGGCACGTGCCGTTCTGGAGCATCAGTATGAGTGCTCCTCAGTATCCGGAGGGTATTGGTATGTACATTTCGATTAATGATATACAGGGGCATAACCGCCACGACCTGCAGAGTATCAACACGCTGAACCATTACATCGGGATGAAGGAAATCCATAAAGAGGAAATTCCCGAGCTTCGCATTATCCCCTGGATTGTGATTGCGATGATCGGTTTTGCCATTATCGTCGGACTTACGGGAAGCCAAAAGCTGCTCATAACATGGGTGGTGCTTTTCATCCTGCTTTCGATTGCCGGAATTGTGGATTACTGGTGGTGGGGCTACGATTACGGGCATAATCTGAATCCTCAGGCTCCCATAAAAGTGCCGGGCATGAGCTATCAGCCGCCCCTTATCGGGAGTAAACAACTACTGAATATCAAAGCTACGTCCTGGCCATACTGGGGCTCCGCTTTCCTTGCGATCTCTTTCATAAGCGCAAGCGCCGCCGGCTGGCTCAACAAAAAAGCCGGTACAAAGAACGAAGACGAAAACTGAAATTTTAAAAACCATGAAGCGGATTCCCCTTACCCTTATTGCTTTACTTTGCCTGCTGCTGCCGGTGCTTTATTCCTGTGGTGCTGTAAAGGATGATGCGACTAATTCACAGAATTCATCTGCAGCCTCGAATGAAGCCGAACAGATGGTTTACAACGAGTTGATCTGCGACTGGAGCGGCGAGCTGATTCGCAACGCCCGCTATGGCGCACGGGCCGTAAACGGAACCGACGTCTGGCATTTTCGCAGCGTGGAGGATCTGGTACACTGGCTCAAAAGTGAAGACCGCTTAGCTGAAAACTACGAACTCCATGTAGTCGATTTTATCGATGGCAAAGAATTCATCGGTGTTCACGATGCCGTGTATCTGCACAGCAAACTGCGCCCGAGCCCGGGAGGCCATCATCTTTCGGCCCTCGACAAAACCAACGAACACATGAAAAACCGCGTCTACGAAGCCTACCCCGGCCCGTACCTGAGCTGGGAAGAAATGCTCGAGCTTTTTGAAGACGCCTGATGCCGCCGGCCGCGCGGTATGAAGGAGCGGCCACAACGAAACACCTTTTAGACTTTGAGAACTGATATGAAAACACGTGTTAATTTAATCCTCGCTCTGGCCTTTGCCATTTTATTTCTGGCCGCCTGTGAGCCCGCACCCAAAGATATTATGATTGGTCACGACGAATGTGCCTACTGCCGTATGACCATCAGCGATAAGCCGTACGGATCGCAAATCGTGAGTACGACAGGCAAGACCTGGTTCTTCGATTCGGTCGAATGCCTGGCCGCCTACGAGCTAACCGACGGACTAGAGCAGGACCGTATCCATTCGCGCTGGGTGCCGGATTTCGAAAATCCGGACGTCTGGGTAAATGCACAGCATGCACACTATTTGTACAGTGAAGAGCTCCGGAGCCCGATGGGCCTCAACCTGTCGGCTTATGACTCCCGCGCAGATGCGGAAGTTAACCGGAACAGCTACGGTGGGGAAGTAAAAGCATGGCGCGGTGTGATGGAGCTGGTGAACGAAGCCTGGCTGGACGGTCTGCGCACAATTCCTGAAACCAATTAACAGAGCCGTAATGAAAAACCTCAGAAAACGACTCATCCTTCTTATTTCGCTGATGCTGATTCTTTCGGTAAGTCTGCTTGCGGCCGATCGCGAAATCCGCGTTACCGGAAGCATTCAGCAGGCGGTTGATGCAGCCCGGCCCGGCGATATGCTCATCATCCCGGCCGGTGTTTACGACGAGAGCGGCATCACCATAGAAACGAACCGCATCACGCTTCGGGGCGAAAACGGCGCTATTATCGACGGAGGTGAATCGGGGCACATCATCATAGTTAAATCCGACTCCGTGCGGATTGAGGGCCTCACGCTGCGCAATACCGGGCAGAGCCACATCCGCGACTGGTCTGCCGTTCGGGTGGAGAGCGCATCACACGCGAGCATCAAGGACAATGTGTTCGAAAACAATATGTTTAGTATTTATCTCTCTCGTACGAAGGACAGCCTGGTGCAGGGTAACCGCATCAGCGGGGGAGGCGACCGGGAGTCGAATTCGGGCAACGGAATTCATCTTTTCGACACGGAGCGCATTACCGTAAAAGACAATTTTATACAGCAGCACCGCGACGGAATCTATCTGGAATTCGCCAAAGGGGTAAGCATAACCGATAACGTAGCCATCGACAACCGCCGCTACGGGTTGCACTATATGTTTTCGAAAGACTCGGAGTATTCGCGTAACGAATTTCGCCGGAACAACGCCGGAGTGGCCGTGATGTACTCGCAGGACGTGGACATGTCGGGCAATATTTTCGCCGATAATCTGGGCCCGGCATCCTACGGAATTCTGCTCAAGGATATCGACAACAGCCTGATATCCGGCAATCAGTTTTTGAATAATACCACCGGCATTTACTCGGAAGGTTCGAACAACGTTCGCATTGAGAAAAACAAGTTTGAGCGCAACGGATGGGCGGTAAAACTCTGGGCCAACAGCACGCGAAACGTGTTTTCGGCCAACGCCTTCATCGATAACACCTTCGATGTTTCTACCAACAGTCGTCAGCACTACAACACCTTCGAGCGTAATTACTGGAGCAAATACGACGGGTACGATCTGGAGGGTGATGGCATCGGAGACGTGCCGCACCGCCCGGTCCGCCTGTACTCCATTATCGTGGAGCGCAACCCGATTTCGCTCATGCTGCACAGAAGCCTTTTTATTGATGTACTCGATCTGGCCGAGCGCGTAATGCCGGCTCTTACTCCGGAAACCCTGGTCGACGAGTATCCACTCATGAAATCCCCCTTACAATGATTCAGATAGAACAAATTCGCAAATCCTTCGGCAAGCTGGAGGTCCTTCGCGGGCTGGATTTAACCATCAACCCGCATGAAATTACGGCCGTGCTTGGCCCGAACGGAGCAGGCAAGACTACCCTGATTAAAAGCCTGCTCGGACTGGTGAAGCCCGATTCGGGTGTCATCACCATTAACGGAAAGCGCATAAACGGTGATGCTTCCTATCGCAGCGGAATCGGCTATATGCCGCAAAACGCCCGCTATCCCGATAACCTGACCGTTCAGGAAATCATCGATATGGTGCGCGACGTGCGCGGCAATCCGGAGGATACTGATGAAGAGCTTTTTCACGCCTTCAACCTGAAGACCGAATTAGGCAAGAAGTTCAAGACGCTTTCGGGCGGAAATCGTCAGAAGGTAAGCGCGGTGCTGGCGTTTCTGTTTCGTCCGCCGGTGGTGTTTCTGGATGAGCCCTCTGCCGGCCTCGACCCGGTTTCGAGCAGCTGTCTGAAGGACAAAATTGCCCGGGAAAGAGAAGCCGGCAAAACCATCATCCTGACCTCACACATTATGAGCGAAATCCAGGAGCTGGCTGATAAAGTGGTGTACATACTCGACGGGGTAATCCACTTCGAAATGACCGTTAACGAACTGCTTGAAACCACCGGTGAGCGCACCCTCGAGCGCGCCATTGCCCGAAAAATGAAAGGAGCCGCCTGATGAAAACCAACACGCTAAAACTCATTAAATACCAGCTCCGCGACGTAATGCGCAGCCGCTGGGTGCTTTTTTACCTCGCCTTTTTCATTCTGATAACCGACGCGCTGTTCCGTTTCGGCGGCTCGGGCGACCGGGTGATTCTCAGCCTTATGAACGTGGTGCTTCTGGTGATTCCGCTGGTGAGCATTATGCTGGGCACCATGTACGTGTACAATTCGCGCGAATACACCGAATTGATGCTCTCTCAGCCCGTAAAAAGGGGTGAGATGTTCAGCGCGCTTTTTGCCGGCCTCATGTTGCCTTTATCGGCAACCGTGGCTGTGGGCATAGCGCTGCCGTTCATCTGGAACGGGGTGCTGTTTACGCATCTGGCGGCATTAGGCTACCTGATTGGCACGGCCATCATCCTTACCACCATTTTCTCGGCCCTGGCGTTTATGATTGCGCTGCTTACCGAGGATAAAACCAAAGGACTCGGCCTGGCCGTGGTAATGTGGCTGTTTTTTGCCGTGATTTATGATGGCCTCATTCTGGTCGTAATCTACATGTTTTCCGATTATCCGCTGCAGCAGCCGGTGCTGATTATGTCTATGCTCAATCCGCTTGACCTGGCCAGAATAGCCCTGCTTATCGAGTTTGAAGCCTCCACACTGATGGGTTTCACCGGAGCATTGTTCCAGCGTTTTCTTGGCAGTACGGGCGGACTGCTCACCATTGCGGGCGTGCTTCTGATGTGGATTGCGCTGCCGCTTTCATGGGGCGCAAGACGCTTCGTAACCAAAGACTTTTAAAACCGATCTTTTGCCCGTCTTCTGCCATGTCTCAAAAATTAAATCCTTACGCAGATGAACTGTGCTGCGGTTTAATTTTTGATCCGGCGTTAAATACGACCACCCTGATATGAGAAATAACATGAACACGACTTTTACCCTGAACTCAAATTCACAAGCTATGAACCACGAAATTGATATTGAAAAGGTGCCTCAGCCAGACCGGCACCGCCTTATTTTTGAGACTTTCGATAAAGTTTTGCTTCACGAAGCGGTAGTGCTGAATATTAACCACGATCCCAAGCCGCTGTACTTTCAGTTTTTATTTGAGCGGTCCGGTCAGTTTTCATGGGACAAAACGTCCATGCCCGACGGGACCTTCCGGATTGAAATAACCCGTATTAACAAGCCGGGTGGTGATCAGCGGAGCGCTGAAGACATGTCGGGCTGCAGCTGTAAACACGGAAAAGACGACGTGAATTAATGCCGTAACTGACCATGCCGCAGGTTTCCAGATACTTTATATTTTCATCTTTTGTATGGCTTCTGCTCTACACCGGTTTGCCGTTGGTGGCCGGGATGGCAGAATCTCCGGCACTGGATTACCTTGCAGCTATGTCGCTGCACATGTTTACCCTCGGATTCCTCACTCAGATGATTTTAGGAGTGGCACTATGGATGTTCCCACGGTCCAAAAAGGCTATGCCAAGAGAGCGAGCAGAGATGCTCGGAGTATTCGCGTTCATACTGCTCAACTCCGGGCTCCTGCTCCGGCATGCCGTATATTTTCTGGCTCCGGGAGATGCAGCCTGGCAGGCCATAGCCGGAATCACCCAGTTTTCTGCGCTGCTGCTGTTTACAGCCATTATATGGAACCGCATGCAGCCGCTTAAACCTAAACGTGCCGGTGCAAACTGATGCCAAACGCAAGTATCTGGATTATTCGCCTGTCGCTGCTATGGATGCTCGCCGGAGCTGTTTCCGGCGCTTTCATGCATCTGAGCACAGGTGAAGTCAGCTGGATGCCGGGCTTCCGCGAGGTTCACATTCCGGCTATGATTTTCGGCTGGATGCTCAGCTTCACAATGGGCGTGGCCTGGTGGATATTCCCGCGGGTGAACCGAAATGAGCGTCAGCATGATGCCCCGGCCTGGATTATGCTCGGCTTGTTTCAGTCGGGACTGCTGCTTCTCATTTTTGTGCCATCAGCAAAACTCGTCGCCCATCTGATGCTTTTTTCGGGCTGTGCGGTCATCATACTTTCCATTCTGAAACGGGTTAAAAAACGTGGACACGCGCACTGATCTAAATACTGTGGTTTGTCGCTGGTACTTCCTGCCCGCACTGGTATGGCTTCTCGTGGCCGTTGCCATCGGCACGTGGATTCGGTTCGAGTGGCACAGTCCGTCTCAAACCTGGTTTCAGATTCCACACCTGATTCATTCCCATACGCATGCTGCGCTTTTGGGCTGGGTATATCTTGTGATGGCCGGCTTCACCCTGAAGCTCTTTATTCGTCCCGAAACGGCCCGGAAAGTGGCCGTGCCCATGTCTGTCGGGCTTCAGATAGCAAACGCCGGGATGCTTGTTTCGTTTGCGCTGCAGGGCTACGCTTTCTGGTCTATTCTGTTTTCCAGCCTGCATTTGTTTCTCACGCTCTGGCTGGCCATACTTTTTCTGCTTCGCCCCGATAAGCGTCGGACGGATATTTCCCGCGACTTTGCCGGTGCCGCCTGGCTGTGGCACGTGCTTTCCGGATTTGGTCCTTTTGCGCTTGCCTTCAGCGGCGGCATGACGGGAACCATGGCGCAGTTCTGGCTCGGAAGCTACCTGTTTTTGCTGCTCAACGGCTGGATTATTTTTATGATGCTGGCCATCTGGTTCAGTCGGCCGGAGGTGGCGGCGCGTGTGGGCAGGCGCGAGCATTTTGCCCTCAACCTGATGTTCATCACCCTGCTTCCAGCCCTTCTGTCCATGCTCTACCCGCTGGGCATAAGCGAGCGGCTGATCCGCATCGGCTTCGTTTTCAACCTGCTGCACGGCATTGGAATTCTGATGCTTTTACCTGCGCTCTGGCCCGCAAAATCTTCCGGGCAAATCAAGGCTCTGATTCCAGCAGCTGCCGTAACCCTGCTCGGCATGAAGGCCGTGACCCAGGCCATCAGCTACTATCCGGATCTGATATTCCTCACCCAAAACCACCTGCTGAAAGTGGGTTTTCTACACATGGTGCTGCTGGGGTTTGTTACGCCACTGCTCTTATGGTTTATTTGTGATGCGCTCCGTGCCCGAACCAGAACCGCGCTCATCATCACGCTCATGCTGCTCATCAGCGTGCTCGGCACCACCCTCATTCTCTTCTGGATTCCACTCGGTGCAATGGCGGGCATCTACCTCTTCTGGCCCTGGCAGCTAATCATGGGTATTCTCGGCCTGCTTTTCGTAGCATCTGTCCTCTGGCTGATAATAGGCAGGACGCAGATTTCCGCAGATTATAGCGCAAAGTAGCGCAGAAGGATAATTGTTAATTGTTTATTCCTTATTGCTAATTCCCTGACATACTGTTGGCACTGCAGCCCTGACAAACTGAATTATTAATTATAACCTTAA
>Ga0207421_10008838_pt1 | contig 10321 bp, 8 predicted proteins | sample SodLakKL_010_SED_4_FD_187542 | JGI IMG/M metagenome (GOLD analysis project Ga0207421, IMG submission 187542) | Alkaline sediment microbial communities from Lake Tanatar, Kulunda Steppe, Russia - 8KL_010_SED (SPAdes) (version 2) | ecosystem: Environmental > Aquatic > Non-marine Saline and...
GATAATAATACATGTTGTTCATGACAAAAAAGGTTGTCAGAAGAAACATCCCCCTGACAACCTTAGGCTTTAACTTTAATAATTGTCTGCCGAAATTTGTTTCTTTTCCAGCTCAAAATGATCGTGCAGAGTCTTTATGGCCTTTCTCAAGTCCAATTCTTTAATTAAAAGAGATATGCTAATATTGGAGTCCCCTGTCTGCAATATCCTGATGTCTTTTTCATTTAAAGACCTTACAATCTTAGCCATAACCCCGGGTATGTTTTGCATGCCAACCCCTACCACGGACACCTTGGCACAATCCAAGATAACTTCGTAATCAACCTTTAACTCAGTCATAATTTTTTCTGTCCTGGACAACATCGATTGTTGTACAATGAACACCTTTACCTCGGGGAAAACGGTTATAAGGTCAATACTGATTTTTGCATCTGCCAGACATTGAAATAATTCCAGTTCCGACACAGAGCTATCTTCCGACAGTGTTACTTTAAACTGGGCTAAATCTTGAGCATGGGCAATACCTGTGATTAATCTTTTTCTCTTATGGAAACCACCACGGTCACTATACTCGTTATCTATTAGAGTGCCGGAACCTGAATCAGCCGGATTTTTAATTACCAGGCTGACATTATGCTGCATGGCAATTTCCACAGCAGGAGGGTGAATTACTTTGGCACCCTCATAGGCCATTTGACAAACTTCACTATACGTCAGATGATCAATAATCCGGGCATCTTTAAACAACTTGGGATCAGCAGTCATAACTCCACTGACATCTGTATAAACCTCAACCTTTTCAGCACCAAGAGCTGCTCCCAGGATAACAGCAGAAGTATCGCTTCCCCCTCTACCCAGGGTGGTAATCTCGTAGTCTTCAGATATCCCCTGAAAGCCGGCTACCACCACTACTTCGCCCTTTTCCAGGGCCTCCCGAACCTTATCGGGCTTACAGTTAAGCACTTCCGCCCGAGAAAATTCTTCATCGGTATGCATCCCCGCCTGGAAACCTGTCATGGCCCTGGCATCTATTCCTTTAGCCTGAAGGGTATTAGCCATAACTACGGAAGATATTAACTCTCCACAGGTCATAATTAAATCTAATTCCCTGAGATGACTGTCGGGGTTTATACCAAGAGCAAGGTTTTTCAGGGTGTCTGTAGCATAAGGTTCGCCTGTTCTTCCCATGGCCGAAACTACAACTACTACAGAAAAACCCTGATCCCTGGCTTCTCTTATTCTATCAGAAACCATCTCCCTTAACTGAGGAGTAGCAACAGATGTACCGCCAAATTTTTGCACCACTATTTTCATCTTTCCACCTCTAACAAAGACCTTTTTCTATGATACACTCGGCAATCTGGATGGAATTAGTAGCAGCACCTTTACGTATATTATCCGATACTACCCACATATTAAGACCATTTTCTACCGATTCGTCTTTTCTGATCCGTCCTACAAAAACTTCATCCAGGTCTGCACAGTCTACAGGCATGGGATACATTAACTCAACAGGATTATCCACAACAATCAAGCCTGGGAAATTTTCCAGGGCCTGCCGGGCCTGTTCCACAGTAATGGGATCCTGGAATTCAATATTTACAGATTCGCAGTGACCTATAGTTACCGGAACTCTCACTGTGGTTGAAGTAATTTTTAATTCTGGCAGTCCCATTATTTTTTTAGACTCATTAATTATTTTCATTTCTTCCTTGGTATAGCCGTTGTCCTGGAAAACATCCAGTTGGGGGACCATGTTGAAAGCAATCTGGTGATTCTTCTTGGCCCCTTTATGGGGAATATATTCTTTTACTAATTCTTTACCCTCAATTACTGCCCGGGACTGATCTATAAGCTCATCTACCGCTTCTTTACCGGCACCGGAAACAGCCTGATAACTGGACACTACTACCCTTTTCATGGGAGAAACCTGCTGTAGTGCTTGAAGGGCCACCACTAGCTGAGTAGTAGAACAGTTGGGATTAGAAATCAATTTTTGGTGTCCTTCTAAGGCTTGAGGATTGACCTCAGGTACTACCAGGGGAATCTCCGGCTCCATCCGGAATGCACTACTGTTATCCACGACTATAGTTCCCCTCTTAACGGCTTCCGGAGCCAGTTCTTTACTTACATCTCCTCCTGCACTAAAGAAGGCAAAATCAACATCTTCAAAAGCTTCCGGTTTGGCTTCCTCTACCTGGTACTTCTTGCCTCCCACTTCAATCACTGTATTAGCAGAGCGGGCTGAGGCTAAAAGTTTAAGTTCCTTTATGGGAAAATTCCTTTCCATCAATACCGTAATTAAAGCTTCGCCAACCATTCCCGTTGCCCCTACGATGGCCACGTTATACTTCTTCACTTTATCTCCTCCCTGATTAAAATAATTTAATAAAAAAGGCTTATGTTTTAAATGTAACTACCTCTTTAATCCGATCCATCGCCTCCTGCAGTCTTTCTACCTCCACGGTTAAAGCTATACGGAAGTAACCTTCTCCGTATTCACCAAAACCCCGACCGGGAGTTACCACAACCCCTGTCTTATCCAGAATAAAAGCTACAAAGTCCTGGGAAGTATATCCTTTTGGAACAGGGGCCCATACATAAAAAGAAGCTTGCGGCTTGACAGAAGGCCAGCCCGCCTCCTGCAAGGCTTTAACCACGACATCCCTTCTCTCCTGGTATAGCTGCTGCATCTTAGAAATATGTTCTTGTGCAGCAGGGTTATCAAGGGCTTCTACCCCGGCATATTGAACAGCCTTAAAGTTGCCCGAATCAATGTTGGTTTTATAGCGATACAGAGCTTCTAAAACATCTGCACTTCCCACAGCATAACCGACGCGCCATCCCGTCATATTAAAGGGTTTAGAAAGGGATCCAAACTCAATCCCTACCTCCATGGCGCCCGGAATCTCTAAAAAGCTGAGAGGCTCATAACCTTCGAAAGCTATGTCCATGTAAGCTCCGTCATGACAAACTATGATATCATTTTTACGGGCAAATTCCACTACTTCTTGGAAAAATTCCCGGGTTGATACAGCTCCGGTAGGGTTGTTGGGATAATTTAAAAACATTAGCTTAGCCTGGGAAGCAGCATCTTCAGATATCTTACTTAAGTCAGGTAGATAATTGTTATCTTCCAACAGGGGCATACGGTAAACTTCGCCCCCGGCAAAAAGCGTTCCTATTGAGTATACAGGGTACCCGGGATCCGGAACAAGATTGAGATCACCAGGGTTGACAAAACAGGTTGATATGTGGGCAATGCCCTCCTTAGAGCCAATCAGGGGAACAACTTCTGTTTCGGAATCAAGCTTTACCTGGAATCGGCGGTCATAGAACCTGCTTACAGCCTCCCTAAATTCCTGCAGACCTTCATCCGGGGGATAGCAGTGATTTCTGGGTAATGTTACCTCAGTTAACATACGGTCTATAACATATTTAGGGGTAGGCATGTCGGGATCACCAATGCCCAATTTAATAACATCTACACCTTTATTTAAAGCCTCCCTTATTTTTTTATCTATCTCGGCAAACAAATAAGGTGGAAGTTGATTAATTCTTTCTGCTTTTTTCACTAGCGACACCTTCCTTCTAATATTAAGAATAAAATAAATAAAAATTAAAGATCAAATTCATCGGGAATTACCCCTGAAAAAACCTCAACTGCAGGCCCCTTTATAATCAGGCTGTTGTCTTTTTCATCCCAACATACTTCCAGTTGCCCCCCAGGCAGGTTTACGGTAACCTTCCTTTGGGTGAGATTGTTTAAAACACAGGCTACAACAGAAGCACAGGCCCCGGAACCGCAGGCAAGAGTTTCTCCCGCTCCCCTTTCCCAAACAGTCATTTTAATCTCTTTTTCGTTAAAAATTTCTACAAGTTCCACGTTTGTTTTCTGGGGAAAAAGCGGGTGATTTTCTATCTGCGGACCTATATCCCGCAGAGGCATTTTTTCACAGTCCTCCACAAAAATAACACAATGGGGATTACCCATGGATAGGGCTGAAATCTTAAAAGATAAACCGTTTTTTAAAACCAGTTCCTCCATAAGTATTAACCTGCTTTCCCCTTGTGCCGGTATTAAAGTGCTTTCTAGAACAGGCTCTCCCATATTTATCTGTATGCTGTTTACCCTGTTATCTTGTAGAAATATTTTGGCCTTGTTTAAACCTTTCATCGTTTCTATACAAACTTCCAACCTGCCGGTCAATCCTTTTTCATACACATACCTGGCAACACAGCGAAGAGCATTACCGCACATTTCAGCTTCTGTTCCATCATGGTTAAAAATGCGCATCCTAAAATCTCCCCGGCTGGAAGGCTGAAGTAGAACCAGGCCATCGGCCCCTATCCCAAAGTTACGGTGGCATAGTTTTTTAATAGCTGAAACCGAAAGCTCAATCTTTTCTTCCAGGTCTTCCACAAGGATAAAATCGTTCCCTAAGCCATGCATCTTAACGAATTTCATACAAATCTCCCTTTGTCTTCCCCATTCTTTTAGGAATTATATCGTTTTTAACCAGGTCCTCATAGGACTCCCTTTTTACTACCAGGTCAGCATTTCCTTCTTTTACAAATACCACTGCCGGTCTGGGAATACGATTATAGTTATTGGCCATGGAATAAGTATAAGCACCGGTACTCAGGACAGCCAACAGGTCGCCCTCTTCTACAGGAGGAAGCTTGGCATCCCAGATCAACATGTCCCCTGACTCACAGGCCTTTCCGGCAATAGAGACAATCTGCTCCTGAGAATTACTTGCCTTGTTAGCAAGAACAGCTTCGTATTTTGCCTTATAAAGGGCCGGTCTTAAATTATCAGCCATTCCCCCATCTATGGAAACATAACGCCTTATACCTGGAACATCTTTAATAGTTCCTATGGTATAAAGGGTAGTGCCTGCTTCCCCTATAATAGAACGTCCCGGCTCAAACATAAGCCTGGGTAGAGGGAGCTTATATTCTTTTGCCTTATTCTTTACCATGTCAACTACCTGTTTAATTAAAGTGTCTACACTTTCAGGCCGGTCTTCGCTAATATGGCGGATTCCCAGGCCTCCTCCAAGATTTAATTCTTCCAACACCATATTTTTAGCTAGCGCTATTTCCCGCAAAAAAGACATCATAATAGAAGCAGCCAGAACAAAAGGTTCCGCCTGAAATATCTGTGAACCAATATGACAGTGAAATCCTTTCAGAATTATATTTTCCAGCTCATTACATTTATCCACCGCCTCCTGAGCCTGACCATCAGTTATGCCCAGACCAAACTTGGAATCTATTTGTCCCGTTTGAATATAATGGTGGGTATCTGGAACCACACCAGGTTTGATCCTTAAAAGGATTTCCGCCTCTTTATTTTTGCTCTGAGCCAAATCATTAAGTGTCTCTAGTTCCGTTAGACTGTCAACTATAAACCTGGCTATCCCATAGTCTAAGGCCAGGTTAATTTCCTCCGACGACTTATTGTTGCCATGGAAAAATATACGTTCGGGAGGAAACTCAGCTTTAAGAGCTGTATACAGTTCTCCTCCTGATACCACATCCAGAGATAATCCCTCCTCCTCCACTAAGCGGCACATGGCCGTGGTTAGGAAAGCCTTCCCTGCATAGATTATTTCAAAATTAGAGTAATTTGCTTCCATATTTTTAAAGTAACTTCGGCAGCTCTTGCGAATTAGAGATTCATCCATTATGTTTAGAGGTGTTCCGTACTGTCCTGCAAGTTCTACCAGGTCACACCCTCCAATTTCCAAATGACCTTTTTTATTTATAGCTAATGTTCCTGTTAAAAACAATGTCCTCCCCCTCACTTAAAAAAATAAAAACGACTAACAGGTGTTTTCCGTCAGCCGTAGCTACCACCTCTCTCTTACCTTATATGTGAGATAGCACACCATCATAGGCCTAAGGTAAACCTTTGATGACAGTCCTGCAATTATTCACTGCAGTCCCAGCCGCAATTCAGGGAATAATTACGGCTTCGGCGGTGGTCCCTTTCCTGTATTTCACAGCCTTCCCCGGCTCCCCACAGTACTATTAACCTACCGCTCCTCTACCTCACCTCCTTTGAGATGAGGTAAATCAAATATTTTTTCTTATAGTAACACAGGACTATTTAAAAGTCAACGGAAATAATTATCTGCTATTCTACCTCATAAAGCTTTCTTCTCACGGGGCTGAAAATCTCACAACCCTCTTTTGTAACACAAAGAGTATCCTCTAAGTCTACAGCTCCCCAATCAGGAATTATAATCTTGGGCTCAATAGCCAGGATCATCCCCTCCCGGAGCTTTAAATCAGTATGGGGGCCTACAACAGGGGGTTCATCAACTTCCAATCCCAGTCCATGACCTATGTACTCTCCCTTCTGGCTTCCATAACCCTGGAAATATTCCTGGTAGCCTTCCTCAGAAGCTTTATTAACAGCCAGTTCATAAAGGTCTTTTACCGCTATCCCTTCCCGTATATGGTTAAGGATCTCTTCCATAATCAAAAGCAGGGAAGAAAACACTTCCTTTTGCCTTTCGTCTGCCTTTCCTACCACGTAAGTCCTGGCTATATCTCCATGATACCCCTGGTAATTTAAACCGTTATCTAAAAGAACCAGGTCGCCCTTCTGTATTACCCGGTCTGAAGCCCCACAGGGAATAGCCTTGCTTTTGCCCACACCTGTAACCGTCATGGCATAGCCGCTGATTTTCCACATGTTTTCACCGGAGGTTACTACTCCTTCTCCGGGCAGAAAACCATCCCACCGGCGGTGAACCGAAACCCCTTCATGGCCTGCCTTGCGAGCAGCTGCCCACGCTTTGGTGGCCAGTTCTACCTCCGTAATCCCCGGCCTTAAATTATTCATAACCGCTTCGTGTATATGGGAGTAAATAGAAGATGCCTTTTTTACCAGATCTATTTCTTCTTCATCTTTTATCAGGCGCTGCTCCATAATTAAAGGAGAAACATTTTCACATTTAAAGTCAGAAAAATACTCTTTAATTCTGCGGTGCAGCCTGGCAGGCAAAACATCCTCCTCCAGTCCTAAAACTCCTTTATTCAATCCAATACTACTCAGGTATTTTGTCAGATCCCCCAGGCTTGCCCCAAACTTTAAGTTTTCCAGGGTGGTTTCCTGCTTGGCAAAATCCCAGGCTCTCCTGACAAAAAGTACAGGCTCTTCCTTTAAAGATACCAGCAGATTACAGGGTTGAGAAGTGCCGGCATAGTAATAAACATCTTGGGGATGCATTAGAAGAACCAGGTCAAAACCATTGTCCTCCATTCTTTTCTTTAACCCTTCAATTCTCTTCTTCATTGTTGTTGCCTCCTTCCATATCTTCCACCATCTTATACCTCTTCAACCTCAGGGAGTTAAGCAAAACAGAAACAGAACTCATGGCCATGGCTATGGCGGCTATAACAGGGCTTAGCCTTCCGGAAGCAGCTATGGGTATAGCCAATGTATTATATCCAAAGGCCCAGAATAGATTCTGCCTTATCACCTTAAAGGTTGTACGGCTTAGATTAAAGGCCGTTACTACAGAGGAAAGCTCCCCCCTGATTAAAGTTATATCGGATGCTTCGATGGCTATATCCGTCCCTGTCCCAATGGCTATACCTACATTTGCCTGGGCCAAAGCAGGAGCATCGTTTATCCCGTCCCCTACCATGGCAACCTTTTTCCCCTCTTCCTGGAGCCGCAGTATTTCTTTCTCCTTTTCTTCAGGTAAAACTTCTGCTAAAACCCTGTCTATCCCCACCTGTTGGGCAATAGCCCGTGCAGTACGCTGATTATCACCTGTAAGCATAATAGTCTCCAGGCCTCTCTCCCTTAAAGCTTTCACCGCCCAAGGGGTATCGTCCTTTAGAGTATCAGCCACCGCAATTATTCCGGCAGTGTTTCCATCTACAGCCATATATATGACTGTTTTCCCTTCTTTTTCTAACCTGGAGCTTTCCTCTTTTATATCGTTATTTACATTAATCCCGTAATTATTTAACATTTTGGGATTGCCCAAAAGCACTTCCTTCCCGGCAACACTGGCCTTTACACCCAGTCCGGGGAAAGACTGAAACTCCTCTACCCGTTCAAATTTAACTTGGGATTCCCTGAACTTTTTTACTATGGCTTGCCCTAAAGGATGCTCTGAACCTGATTCCACACTGGCGGCCAGTTTTAAAATCTCCTCTTTCTTTTCCGTAAAAGCCGTTATATCCGTCAAGGAGGGTTCTCCCCGGGTTAATGTTCCCGTCTTATCGAAAACAACAGTATTGACTTCCCGCATGGCCTGCAGGCTTTCAGCATCTTTTATTAATACTCCATTTTCAGCTCCAATCCCTGTCCCTACCATGATAGCTGTAGGCGTAGCTAAACCCAGTGCACAGGGGCAGGCTATGACCAATACAGCAATAGAAGCAAAAAGAGCCCTCTCTATGCCACCCAAGCCCCCTAGGGCAAACCAGGTTATAAAAGTTAAGAGGGCAATAGTAACTACAACGGGCACAAAGTAAGCCGTAACCCGGTCAGCCAGAACCTGTATGGGAGCCTTGGAACCCTGGGCTTCCTCTACAGCCTTTATTATCTGGGCTAAAAAAGTGTCTTTGCCAACTTTAGTAGCTTTAATATTGAGAACCCCGTTTTTATTTATGGTAGCTCCGATAACTTCATCTCCAACCGTTCTGTCCACCGGAATACTTTCACCGGTGACCATGGATTCATCTACACTGGAATAACCCTCCATAACCTTCCCATCAACAGGGATCTTTTCTCCAGGTTTGACCAGGAGCACATCCCCGGGTCGTAGAGCTTCTACGGGAACTTCCCTTTCCTCGCCCTGGACAATCACCCGAGCTGTTTTTGCCCCCAGCTCTAAAAGCTTTCTTATGGCTGAAGAAGTTTTGCTTTTAGCAATAGTTTCTAAATAACGGCCCAGAAGATGAAAGGCCATGATCATGGCAGAAAGGCCCATAAAGGAAACCGTTCCCGGCAGGAAAAAAGAAACCATCCCCCAGGTAAAAGCCGCTAAGGTACCCATGGAAATCAGAACATCCATGTTGGCGCTTCCATGACGTAAGGACCTTATCGCTCCTTTATGGGTAGGCAAACCTGCCCAAAAAACTATAGGAAGAGCCGCAACCAACAAAATCCAATTATGACCGGGAACATGGACTATATCCCACATTTCCAGGTACATCAAGGCTTGTATCAGGGCTGTGACAGTCAAAACAATTTTAATAACCCTTTTCCTGGCTTTAACTTCTAATTCTTCCTCTGTTTCATCTTCAGTTTGAAAAACGGGGTCTTCTTCCAGGACTTCGAAACCTAAATCTCTTATGGTACCAACAATTTTGTCATGAGTAATTATCACAGGGTTAAAATCAAGGGTAAGTTTTTGAGCCGCAAAGTTTACTTCTGCCTTATCTATTCCCTCTAATTTATTTAAGTTTTTTTCAATATTGGCAGCACAAGCAGCACAGGTCATACCTCTTACAAGCAGGACCAAATGGTTTTTCTCTTCAGTTTTGTCCTTATCTTCTTTTATTTTAAAGCCTAAATCCTCTATTATATTTTCAATTTCTTGAGGGTCAACTTTATCCGGGTCGTAGCTAACAGAAGCCCTTTCTACTGCTAAATTAACGTTGGCTTCTAAAACCCCTTCCCTCTTCTTTAAACGTTTTTCAATGTTTGCTGCACAAGAGGCACAGTGCATACCTGAAATATCTATGTTTATTTTAATTGCATCAAATTTTTTAGCCATGCTTTCACCTTTTTCCGAATCTATATTAATCCTTAATATATTGATGTATTTAACCCTCTTCCATGAATTTTTCCCATTCTTCCTCCGAAACGATTTCTGTAATTACAGGTTTAAATTGTTGAGACTCTTCTATCTTTTTATCCAGGAACCTGATGCCCACAAAAACTCCAGCCATGGCAACCAGACCTGCTATTACTCCTATCAACTCAAAATCTTCCCGCCCCATACTAATAGCTACCTGCTGACCTATGTACATAGCTGCAACCAGGGCTATTACGGGAATAATATAAACTATCAAAGATGCCAGGAGAACCTTCTTGCCTTCTGCAGATATCTTGACAACTTCTCCTATCTTTGCCCCTATGGGATTAGATGCTTCCAATATCACTTCCTCAGCATCTGTTTTAGTTAAAAAACCGCAGGCACCGCAGTTTTTACATGCTGTATGTTTCCTTACCTTTATTTTTGCACTATTACCCTCCTGGACTTCCAGCACCTGTCCAAACTGATTCATAAAACCACTCCTCTTTATGGATAATACCCTTTTAAATTTTTTTTGCTAAAAA
>Ga0207421_10008842_pt1 | contig 10319 bp, 10 predicted proteins | sample SodLakKL_010_SED_4_FD_187542 | JGI IMG/M metagenome (GOLD analysis project Ga0207421, IMG submission 187542) | Alkaline sediment microbial communities from Lake Tanatar, Kulunda Steppe, Russia - 8KL_010_SED (SPAdes) (version 2) | ecosystem: Environmental > Aquatic > Non-marine Saline and...
CCTCAAAGTAGCGTGTCTACCAATTTCACCACCTGGGCAAATGGTGTGGCAAAACTACAAAAAATCTTTTTGAATTTCATCAAAAAAGCACAACCTTTGTTTAAGTTTTTCAAAAAAACCACACAGGTCTTAATTGTCAATTAGTTATTACATGGAAAAAAATCAACCGGAAGATATCACTGCCTCCCCGGCAGTACTCGAAATGCTTACCGTGGCCAATGAATATTGCCTGTTCTACGAAAAAGCAGACGGCTATGCCATGCAGGAAATCCTGGATTATTTTCACAAAATAGCACCGCTTATTTACCTGAAAGGCTCCCTGCTTCCAGGGGTACACCCGGAAGATTCCGGGCCGGGCGAGCGCTTCGTGACAGAAGAACAATGGGAGGGCATCTTCAAAACACTTCGTGAGAAATTCGGTAAGAACGACATTTATTATACGCACGACCACAACCATGATTCTGTTGAATCCAGCTTGTCGGACAACATGGCCGACATCTACCAGGACATGAAGGATTTTGTGATGTTGTACCAGAAAAACACCGTCATTGCCCGGCAGCAGGCCATTGTCCTAATCAGGGATCTTTACAAATCAAGGTGGGGCCTCGCCTTGCTGAACGGACTTACCGCCGTGCACCAGGTTATTTTCCACGAAAACATCAGCCCCGACCTTTTGCAGGACGAAGGCGGATGGCTTTAGTAACAGTCGTATATCTAACCCAAACAACAAGATGAAACACCTGATCCTTCTCTCTGCCCTTCTCTTGTTTACCTCCGGGTGCTTTTCCCGAACCGGGCACCGAATCACCGTGCAGTTTAAAGAAACGCAGGACACGGAATGTTACCTGGCCTACCATTTTGGCAACCAGCAGTACCTGAAAGACACGGCTTATGTCAATCGTCAGGGAGTAGCTGTTTTTGAAGGAGAGGAGAACCTGAATCCGGGAATCTACCTTGTGGTTCTTTCCGATGAGCGCAACATGGAAGTCATTGTGGATAGCAATCAGCATTTTGAAATTCTTGTTGACCCGGATGATTTTATAGGAACCGCCGAATTTACCGGGTCACCCGATAACGAAGTTTTTTATGAATACCTGAATTTCATCCGCGAAAAAAACCGGCAACGGCAAGAAGCAGAAGCAGCTCTTCAATCACCGGATACCGGCCAGGGAGAAAGGTCCGGATTACAACAGGAACTCAGGCAGATGGATGAGGAGGTCGGGGAATTGCAGGAACAAATCATTGCAGAAGACCCTGAAGGCTTATTCCCCAAAGTACTGATGGTTCAGAGAGACCCGGAACTGCCCGAGCCTCCGCTCAGGGCAGACGGCAGTTACGACAGGGAAGCCATGTACAACATTTATACCCGGCACTTCTTTGACAATATTGATTTTTCAGACCAGCGTCTGCTCTATACCCCGGCCTATCACGGCAGACTTCGGTTGTTCTTCAACAACGTACTGGCGCAACACCCTGACTCAATCATTCAGGCTGCCGACCGGGTGCTCGACAAATCCATGACCAATGAAGAAGTTTTCCGTTACACCCTGTGGTTTTTGACCAATCACGCGCAAAACTCCAGGGTAATGGGAGCAGATGCCGTGTTTGTTCACCTTGTTGACAATTACTATCAAACGGGAGAAGCATCCTGGATTGAGGAAGAAAGGCTGGAAACCCTCGCCGAAAGGGCAGAAGAGCTGCGACCATTGCTGCTGGGGAATGTAGCTCCCGACATTGAGGTATACGATCCGGCCGGGAACCCGGTCACCCTCCATGAAGTGGAAGCCGATTACCTGATACTGTATTTTTGGGAATCGGACTGCCCATACTGCAGGGAAGCCTACCCGGTTCTGGATGAAGCCGTCAGGCAGTTTGAAGAGGCAGAAGTAAAAGTTTTTGCCATGAATACGGAGCCCGGCAGTGAGCAGTGGCTGAATGCCCTTGAAGAGTACCCGGATAACTGGATCCATGTAAACGATACAGCCAATACCTCAGGGGTCCTTGACAAATACCAGATCTACAGCATTCCCGAAATATTCATCCTGGACAGCGGGAAGAAAATCCGAGCCAAACAGATCAGCGCGGAGCAGGCAGGCAATTTCATCCGCCAGGACATGCAGGAAAGAAGCAGCCAGTAATCACTTATTCACCCCGGTGCCCGTCACGCAGAAGATCATTGATGGTTTTGACCGGGTTAAAAGTGCCCAGGGGCACCTCCACGAATACCGTATTCCACCGGGCCATGGCACCGTTCCATAAACCGGGCCGTTCAAGGGCCTTCAGGTCACGACCGTCTTTTGATTTATAGCTGATGAAGCCTGTTTCCGGATCAATGTATTCTTTGAGATCAAAATCCAGCCCTTTATAGTCTTTCACAGAACAAACCAGGTCAACCGGGTTAAAATGAGTGGCTTTCTTCACAGCAGCTTCCTGCTGCGGATCTTTCCTGTTGATCTGCGACATCTCAACGATCTGAAGGGACAGACTTCCGTCTGACGGATCTTTCACCCAGAAAGGCCCCCCGCCAGGCTCACCTTCATTCTTTACCATCCCACATACCCTTAGAGGACGGTTCAGTTTATTATGCAACACCTTCTGCCCTTCCTCAGGATCTTCCGGAAGAAATGACCGGTGAATGTTCAGGCTGTTGACGGCGAAATCAACGGCCTGGGTATATTCCAGTTCACTCAGGCGTCCTTTGTCAATCCGGTGCAGCCATGCAAAGGCCTCTTTCTGAAGCTCCAGCATAAGACCTCCGAGCACTTTTTTGTAAAGCAGGGTATCCGGCTTCAGCCTGTCAGGTACCACATTATCAATATTTTTGATAAAGATCAGGTCATCTTCATGTTCATTGAGGTTATCGATCAGGGCGCCATGGCCACCCGGACGAAATACCAGTGACCCGTCTTTTTCACGAAAAGGCAGATTGTCTTTACCAACTGCAATGGTATCAGTGGAGGGTTTCTGTACCGAATGGGTAATTTCAAAACTAAATTCAAATTTTTTCTCAAACCAGGGCTGCGTTTTTTTTAACCGCTCCCTGAAAGGCTGGATATGTTCGGGTGAAAGGGTAAAATGCAGCCGCACTTTCCCCTGATCATCACAGGCATAATCCGCTCCTTCCACCATGTGCTCTTCCAATGGAGTCCGGTAACTTCTGTCACACATGTGGAAAGCTATCAGTGCCTTCGGCAGGCTTGCATAGTCCAGGCCATAATCAAACAGCAGATAGTCCAGTAAAGGCAGATAATTCCGTTGTTCCTGCAAGTGCTCCGCAACCAGGTCATCTTTGTCAAGAGCCAGTGCAAGGTCATCCCAGAAAGCAAAATCCCTGATCCGGTCAAAAAACATCCTGGCTTCCGGCTTGGACGAGAGCAGGCTTTCAATATCCACACCCGCAGCAATCAAGTCTCTCCATACAAACACATCCCTGAACATCCGGGTGGCCGCTCCACTGGCGGGAATGAATTTGGTAATACGGTAACCGCCGGCTTCTTTACTGAAGTGGTCAGCCAGCCATTTCACTTTCCGATCCTGCACCCGCAGAATGCCGTCACCCACAGTGGCAGGGCGGTCTATATCCAAAGGCGGAAATCCTTTTTTAAAATGATCTATTTGCCTGAGGAAACCCTCTTTGGTGATCCCCTTCTCTTTGAGTTGTTGAATGTCCTTTTCGTTTAGCATATCCCGTATTTTTAAATGCGCTTCTTACAAATATACAAAGCCGGGGCCGAGAAAATAAGCCCCTCTGCAAGTTTTTTGTAATTTAGCCAATGTACAATAAAGCTTCCGGCATGTTTGACCCCACCATAAAAAGTGATCCCGCCATTCTGAAAACACAGTCATCCCTTATTCTGCAAAGCGGTTTGTTCCCGGAGTTGCTGCGCGACACCCCAAATATTATCATGATACTAAATATGCACCGCCAGGTGGTCTATCTGAATCGCCATCCGGTAGCCCGGGACGAAGTGGTAACAGATCAGCCTCCGGGGCAACGCCCCGGCGAATGCCTTGGGTGCATCAACGTTGAAGAAGGAGAACTGGGATGCGGTTCCTCCGAGTTTTGTAATGTCTGCGGATTCAACCTTGCCCTGTCGGCCAGTGAAGGAGGCCAACAAGGCAAGGAAGAGTGTAATATTTCACTAAGAAATGGGGGCTCCCTGACACTCAGCGTATTCACCAAACCTTTCGAACACCTGGGTGAACTGTTCATTTTTGCTGCCCTGGAAGACATCAGCGACCGTAAGCGAAGGCAAATGCTTGAAAATATTTTCCTTCATGACATCATGAATTCTGCGGCCATCCTTCAAGGGCTGAATGAGGCATTCGGAGAACTGTCAGAAACCAAGATCAAGCAAATACTCAACGATGTGTCTGCAGCCATATCCGATGAGGTGCAGTCTTATCGGCTGATCAGTAACGTCGAAACCCAGACCCTAAGGCCAAATTATGAAGAGGTGAACATCGGGGAAATCACCGAAGAAGTGGTACGGTCACTGGGAAATATGCAAAAATTCAGCAAAAGAAAAGTGGAGCTGCAAAAATCCGGGGAAAATATCATAACGGAGCGGACCCTTCTTCGCAGGGTGTTGATCAACATGGTCAAAAACGCCCTCGAGGCCACGGGCAATCACGACCCGGTAAAGGTGATATCCGGTTATGATCCACAAACCCGCAACGCTTATTTCACTGTTAAAAACCCACAGTTTATCCCCCGTTCCTCACAGCTGAGGCTTTTCCAGAAGGCCTATTCCACCAAAGGCGAAGGAAGAGGCTGGGGTGCTTACAGCATCAAGGTCCTGACCGAAAAATACCTGCAGGGGATTGTCCGTTTTCAGACGGATGAGCAGGAAGGCACGACCTTTACCATCACCATTCCCTCGCTGAGTCAGACAGATTAATCTTTATATTTCTTCAGCACCAGTTCCTCTCCGTCAAAAACGGCATAGGAAAAGTGGCTGATCCAGTCACCGGTATTCACGTATTGAACGCCGGGGCGGATCTCAATATGGAGGGGCAGATGCCGGTGACCAAACACGAAATAATCGACCTGCCGGGTCTTTGACACCTCTAAACAATATTGGACAAGCCTTTCCTTATCCTCACCAAGATATACTTCATCCTTTTTGGCGTTTGCCGCACGGCTCCTTCGTGACCACGAACGTGCCAGCCGGATTCCCAGCCCGGGATGCAACCATGAAAACATTTTCTGGCAAAAACGGCAAGAAAAAAAGGCCTTCAGCATTTTGTAACCGGCTTCTCCCGGGCCAAGCCCGTCACCATGCCCGATGTAAAAACGTTTACCTGATAAGGTATGCTCCACCGGCTGGCGATGCATTTTCATTCCCAGTTCTTTCTCAAAATACTGAAATGCCCACATGTCATGATTGCCGGTAAAATAATGAATGGGGATACCCATGTCGGAGATCTCCGCGAGTTTACCCAATAGTCGCACATACCCTTTGGGAACAACGGTAGTGTATTCAAACCAGAAATCGAAAATGTCGCCCAGCAAGTAAATGGCAGAAGCATCAGGGCTGATCTCATCCAGCCACTTAACGAACAATTTCTCCCGCGCTATGCTGGACTCCCTGTCGGGGACGCCCAGGTGACTGTCTGAAATAAAATACACCTTTCCGGTAACTGGCATTTGTCTGGCATCCAATTTTCAGATGAAGTAAATCACCGGCCTTTGGAGCATATCCTGCCGGATTATTGCCAAATATACAGAAAAACGCCGACCCTCCATCCGGGATTCCGATTATGCGGGGGAAAATAGACTTTACATTACTTAAGTTTCCTCAGATTATAGTATATTTAACCTCAGAAAACATTACAAAGTGACAGAAAACAGATTCACACTCAAATAACGAACACTCAAAAAATAAACCCATCGAAATGAACAATTTACTGGATATTTTAAAGAAGCGGGGCACAAAACAACCGGAGCCTCAGGACATCAAAAATGCACTTGCGTCAGTTGAACTGACTAAACTACCGTACGAAGAATACATCAAGGGGCATGACCTGGGCAAATACAACCGGATAAAGCTCATGGAAGAACCTTACCAGGTTTTTATCATGACATGGCCGCCCCAGTTTTTGCTCCCCATTCATCAGCATAAAAACTTCTGGGGATATGTGGTTCCCCTGCAGGGTATTGTGGCTGAAACCCTTTACGGATTTGCCCCCAGAAAGAAAAAGGTGTTTTTACATCCCACCAAAACCTTCAAACCGGGCGAGATCATTTATGAACCCTATAACGTGATCCACAAACTGCAAAATACCTCACCCCTGGATCCGACGATCAGCCTGCACATCTATTACCCGCCCACGTACAATTACAGCGGCACCATGATATTTGATGCACAAAACAGGAGAATGGCCGTTCTGAACGAAAAAGCAGAAATTCTGAGCTGGGACCTGCCTGCAGACCACTACGATTCTGTTACGGAGAATGCGTACGACGTTGAAAAACTCTGGTAGATAATGGTTTGGCTGATCAGCTGCCGAATATGCCTGCCAGGATATTTTCCAGTTCACTGACTGACAAATCTTTATGAATGATCCGACCCTCCGGATCTATCAAAACGCTATATGGAATGCTCTCCACGTTGTATAAACTTACAACCGGGGAGCTCCAGAACCGCAGATCACTCACCTGCGTCCATGTTAAGGAATCTTCTTCAATTCCCCGCAACCACTGATTTTGAGTCCGGTCCAGGGAAACTCCGTAAATTTCAAACCCATGTGGACGATAAGTATCATAAATATCCCTTAAACGGGGTTTTGCTTCGCGGCAAGGTGTACACCATGATGCCCAGAAGTCGATCAGCACATATTTCCCGCGCAGATCCGACAAAGCCCTCATATTTCCCTCGGGATCAGGAAGTACAATTTCAGGTGCTTCGGCTCCGATGGCCAGGCTCTCCTCTGCAGCTTTCCTGCGTTCTTCATCGCGCTTGTGGCGACTTACCCGGCGTTTCAGATCCATCACATGCCGGTTTGTGGGATAACGTTTTGAGAGGGATTCACTCAGCTTCACAAAATACTCAAAGTCCTCGCTTTCGCTCAGCAGCAAATGGTTGCCAAAAAACTGGTACAACGCAATGACGGAGGCCAGGGAATGCTTATTCTCACTGATGAAAGTCTTCACATACTCCTGGTGACTCTCAAAAATTTTATTGTAAGCCTGGTTAAGCCGCTCCCTTACTTCCGGGAAGCTGTCTGTATACTGACTGGCCTCAAATACTTCAGCCAGCGAATCAACCTTTTCATAGCTCCTCCTGAGGCGGGTATTCAATTCAGATAAAAGCACAGACCCCTCGGAACCTTCCACTGAATAGGTATCCTGCAGGTTGGCAGCATCACCTTGCAAGGCAATTTCCTCTCCCGGTTCAATCACCAGCGTAATATTGTTGGCTTCATCAGCCCTCAGAATATAAAAACCTGCCTCATCAATCGTTCCCCGATAGGAAAAACTTCCATCCGGATTGGTTTCAATGGTGTCTAGCGGAATAAGGTCGTTGGTGGTCAGCTCCTGAATCTCCAGCTGATCATTGGACACATTTTCCAGCTTCCCTTCCAGCAGATAATGATCAGCCTCACCTTCCTGGCCACCCGGCCAGCAAGAATTCATAAAAACACCTATGGAAATGATTATCAGAAATTTGCAAAACATAACACCGGAGTGGCCATTATTGAACCATTCAAAGTTATAAACATTTATTTCAGCAAAAATCCTTTTAAGATTTTTTAACCAGCGGCCGGAATTTGAGAATCAGCGTTTTGACGTCGGCCTGTTAAACAGGGCAAAACCAATGATGACAAACAGGAGGGTAAGTCCACCGCTGATAACCACACGAAAGATGGTCTCGGTAAAATCACGGAAATGAAACATTTCCATAAAGAAAAGTACCATGTGGTGAATCAGAATCAAGACCAGGCTGTACACAAACAGGGTCATGGTTCCCAGGGTACGGAAAGAAGGAACGTCACCGGCATCATCGGGTTGTTTGCCCGTCAGCAGTTTCAGCACAAAAGGTCTGGCAAAAGCCAGCATTACCGTTGAAGCAGTATGTATTGCCAGGGAGTCTTCAAATACATCTATCAGCAGCCCCAGAAAAAAGGCCATCAACAGCAAGTGCCACCCGCGGACGTCAAAGGGGAGGATCAGCACAAACAACACATACACCTGGGGGTTGATATAGCCACCAAGATACACATTGTTCAATATCAGCACCTGTAACAACACTATTGCAAAGAACATGAGAAGCAGCTTCCAGCGGAACATAACCATAGGATTTAAAATTGAATATCCCCGGGGACAGCAGATTCCAATTCTTCCTGCTCTTCCCTCATGAGGTTTTTAACCACATATACTAAAGAAAGCTTGTTATGATCGATGGCCATCTTCACTGTGGCAGTAAAGAAATTCTCGCCCCTCCTGACCTCCCAGTCTTCGATGGTCCCCACAAATACATTTTCAGGAAAAACCCTGGAGTGCCCGCTGGTGAAAATAGAATCTCCCACACTCAGATCCACATGCGGGGGGATGTAAGACATTACCGTTCTGCGGTAATCCCCTCCCTCCCACTGCAGTGTTCCGATATGATCATTCTTGCCGATTTTAACACTCACCAGCATATCACTGTGCAAAAGAGACATCACGGAGCTGAAATTGTCTGACACATGCATTACAATCCCGGCTACGCCATTGCCGGTAATCACACCCATATCGGGTTCAATTCCGTGCTGCCGCCCTTTGTTAAGGGTCATATAATTGTTGCGCCGGTTCACCGACTTATTGATCACCCCGGCATTCAGGTAAGTGTACCTGCGCTGGGAGACACTGTCCTCATGCTTGAATACCTGCTGATCCGTTATCAGAAAATTCTCCCTGTTTCTCTCCATCAGCCGCCTGTTATCCTCCAGCAATTGTTCGTTGACCTCCCTGAGATGCATATAACTGCTGATACTGTTGTAGGTTCGGTATACATACCCAGACACCGTATTACTCGAATGAAACAGGTAAGCCTGTTGAAAATGCTGGCTGCTGAGGGTCAATAAAAGTGCCACCACCTGCAACAGCAGGAAGAAAAAGAAAAAGTGATACCGTTGTATGAACCGAAACAGGTTGCGCATACCGGGATGTTCGGTTTAAGGTCCGTATTAAAGATGTGCCGGCTGATAAAGGCTTTACCCGGCAAGTAGCATTACTTGATCAGGAAGGGGAATTTGTCAAAATTCTTCAGGGCAATTCCCGTTCCCCTGGCCACTGCCCGCAGCGGATCTTCAGCTACATGGACTTTCAGCTTGGTTTTTAAAGCCAGTCTTTTATCCAGTCCGCGCAACAGCGAGCCACCACCGGCCATATATATCCCTGTACGGTAAATGTCAGCTGAAAGCTCCGGGGGCGTCATCTCCAGGGCATTCATCACTGCCGCCTCAATTTTTGTCAGTGACTTATCCAGACAATGAGCCACTTCCGAATAGGTTACACTGATCTCTTTGGGAACACCAGTCATCATATCTCTTCCATGCACGGCATAATCATCCGGCGGATTATCATACTCCGTCATGGCTGTTCCCACTTCAATCTTAATCCTTTCTGCGGTCCGTTCACCGATCAGAATGTTGTGCTGCTTGCGCATGAATTCCATGATATCGGTATTGAAATCGTCACCTGCAATGCGTATGGACTTGTTACAAACAATACCTCCCAGTGCAATCACCGCAATTTCGGTGGTACCACCCCCGATATCGATCACCATGTTACCAACAGGTTCCAGTACATCAATGCCGATACCGATGGCAGCAGCCATGGGTTCATGAATCAGCCTGACCTCTTTGGCACCGGCCTGTTCGCAACTGTCGCGCACTGCCCTTTCCTCCACCTCCGTAATTCCGGAAGGAATACAGATTACCATTTTCAGTGAGGGGGGAAATAACGGCTTTTTTGTTTCTGTCATTTTGATCATTGCCCGGATCATTGCCTCCGCAGCCTGAAAATCAGCAATAACCCCGTCGCGAAGCGGTCGCAATGTTTTTATATTTTCATGGGTTTTGCCATGCATCATCAGTGCCTGCTTCCCCACTGCAATCATCTCACCGGTTGTGCGATTCATCGCCACAATCGAAGGCTCCTCCACCACCACTTTGTCATTGTGAATGATGATGGAATTAGCCGTGCCAAGGTCAATCGCAATCTCCTTGGTCAGAAAAGAAAATAATCCCATTGTATCTTAAAGATTAATTAATGTTTAAAATGTCTGTTCCCGGTGAAGGCCATGGCCATCCCCGACTCGTTGCAAAAATCC
>Ga0207421_10008843_pt1 | contig 10318 bp, 4 predicted proteins | sample SodLakKL_010_SED_4_FD_187542 | JGI IMG/M metagenome (GOLD analysis project Ga0207421, IMG submission 187542) | Alkaline sediment microbial communities from Lake Tanatar, Kulunda Steppe, Russia - 8KL_010_SED (SPAdes) (version 2) | ecosystem: Environmental > Aquatic > Non-marine Saline and...
CTGTTTGGCGCTGCCACCTGCGGAGTCCCCCTCCGCGATAAACAGTTCGGCCTCCGACGGGTCGCGGGTCTGGCAGTCTGCGAGTTTCCCGGGAAGCGCAGTCGAGTCGAGTGCGCTCTTTCGGCGTGTCAGCTCTTCCGCTTTCTGTGCGGCTTTGCGGGCTTTCGCTGCCTCGACCGCTTTCGAGATGATGGATTCAGCGGTATCCGGGTTTTCCTCGAAGAACGTTCCAAGGTGTTCGTGGACGGCCGATTCGACCACGCCACGAACTTCGCTGTTGCCGAGTTTGGTCTTGGTCTGTCCTTCGAACTGTGGGTCCGGATGTTTAATCGACAGCACCGCTGTCAATCCCTCGCGGATATCCTCGCCGGTCAGGTTATCATCGAGGTCTTTGAGCATGCCGTTGCTGGTTGCATAATCGTTGACAATCCGCGTGAGTGCCGTCTTGAACCCGGTCATGTGGGTTCCACCCTCGCGCGTGTTGATGTTGTTTGCAAACGCATGCAGCGAGCCTTGCAGTTCGTCCGTCGCCTGCAGCGCTACCTCGACGTGAATCGTTCCGTTCTCGATATCGCCGGCATTTTCGACGGTTGCGCTATCCTCGAAGTAGATGATATCATCGTGGAGCGTCGTCTTCGTTTCGTTGAGGAACTCGACGAACTCCCGAATGCCACCCTCATAGTGGAACGTTGTCTCGTCGTCGTTTCGTTCATCGGTAATCTGAATCTCGACGCCGCTGTTGAGAAACGCCAACTCGCGCAGGCGTGATTCGAGCGTCGAGAAGGTGAAATCAACCGTCTCGAAGATATCCTCGTCGGGCCAGAATCGGATTGTTGTCCCTGTATCTTCGTCGGGTTCGAGGTCACGAACGCGTTCGATATCCTCTTCAGGTTGTCCGTGGTCGAAGCGGTGTTTCCAGACCGCACCATCTCGTTTGATTTCGACTTCGAGCCACTTTGACAGGGCATTCACCACTGAAACGCCGACCCCGTGTAATCCTCCCGAAACCTGGTAGGATTTGTTGTCGAATTTCCCACCCGCGTGCAAGACGGTCATAATCACCTCGACAGCGGGACGGTCGTACTTTTCGTGGATGTCCACCGGAATCCCTCGACCGTCATCGGTCACCGAAACGGAGTTATCCTCGTGGATTGTAACCGAGATTTCCTCACAATGGCCGGCAAGTGCCTCGTCGATTGAGTTGTCGACGACTTCATAAACCAGGTGATGAAGGCCACGGGCGTCCGTCGTCCCGATGTACATCGCGGGACGTTTTCGGACGGCCTGTAGGCCTTCAAGGACCTGTATCTGACCAGCGCCGTATTCACTCTCTTCGGACATAAAATCGTATGCAGAGATAACAGACCACCCTTCATAAAGGTCACGCACGCGCGCGAGAAAATCCGACCACGGGACACATATTTTCCCCCGACCTATACTCGTCCATGCGCGAACTCGTCTTTACGCTTGAGTATGAACCTGGCTGTAATGCGGTTGCGGATACACTGATGTCTCATTCCAAGACTGAGATTCGCTCGCTGTCCCTCCACGCGACGGCTGAAAGTCTCTGGCGGGTTGACCTTGCCACGGGTGATGAGTCTGCCTTGGCAGCAGTCAAATCAACGTTCGAGACAGCCGACTACTACGCCGATTGTCTCGCAACGGACCACTGCGGTGCAACACAGACAACTGATGTCCTTGAACATTCTGACGACCGCCTCGTGTTATACTCCTACTGGGAACGAACGCCGGAGTGCTCCTCGGTCCCACATCTTGCACTCAGTGCGCTTGGCGAGGGAGCGCTTTTTGAGACAACTCATCAACAGCGTTCGTACACCTGGCGAATTATCCACTCCGGCGGGAATGTGGGTCAGTTTTTTGCTGCGTTGGAGGATGCTGTTGGAGACTGTGCAACGCTTGATATCCAACGACTCACTGAGGCGACGCCGCCGGAATACCGGACAACTGCTGAGGACAACCGACTCTCTCCGGAGCAGGAAACGGCGCTGCAAGCAGCCGTCCACCATGGCTACTATGACACGCCACGGAATGTCTCGGCGAGCGAACTGTCAGAGATTCTCTCTGTGCCACGTTCGACGCTAACCTACCGCCTCCGGCGTGCAGAGGCACAACTGGCCAAACAGCACACTGACAAACTGGCTGACTGGGCGTAACATATCTGGCGGTAAGACTCCCGAGAATCACTATCACGTAATGGACCCATGGCGTTTTACGTTCTAAGTCCAAATGTGGCGGTATGGTAGACCGCAGGACGCTCCTTGCAGGCATCAGTGCAACGGGCGTTGTAGCGCTTGCAGGCTGTACCGATATTCTTGAAGACGAGATAGAAGCGGAGGCAGCCCAAACGGCAATAAATGAGGACACACTCGATGAGACCGGCTATGAGTATGTCGACTCGGAAGCGTACGTCGTTGATGATACTGTCGATGCAGCCGGTATCGAACGGGAGGTCGATGTTACGTCATGGATTTCGACCTACGCAAAGGATGTCGAAGGGCTCGAACTTGATGACGAGACCGAACTGACAGCTGAAGAAGTAGCGGAAGTCGAAAACCAGGTTGAGGACGCACTTGGACAAGATGGGGCTGGATTTGTGGTTGTCTCAACACCAGATGAGGAAATCATGGGTGTCGACCTCAACCCAATCGCCCGATACGACGATGAAGAGCTTATCGAGGAGTTTAACGACGATATCGTCGATGGGGAAGTTACCGGAGTCGAGGAGACTGGTGAACACAGCGCCGTGTTGCTGGGCGATGATGTAACGGCCTCTGAGTATGTGGTCACTGTCCAAACCGGAGACGGAGACGAGTTCGAAGCCAACGTCTTTGTTGCGGAGACGACAAACGAGGATGATATCGTCCTTGCCGCTGGCGCTCAACCCACCGGATACGGTGAGGATGAGCAGTTCCTCTCGCTTATCGAGGCGATTGAACATCCCGCCGACGGTCAGGAGTAACGGACTGCAGCGCTTTTCTCTCCGTTCACGATACTTTCCTCACAGTAATTGCCATATTCCAACATTCAATTGGAACATTCCAAGAAAGTCGTATCCCGGTTCGTCTACTACATGCAGCCAATGACTGAGAGGGCTGGAGAGCAGTCGGAAACTCTCGCCACAGCAGAGGCGAAAACGGTCACGCTGTCGGTTCCGGAGATGGACTGTGCATCCTGTGCCGGAAAAGTCGAATCGAGTCTCACTCGCGTAGCAGGCGTCCACGAGTTAGTTGCACAACCGACGAGTGGGCAGGTGACGGTAACCTACAATGACAGACAGGCCAGCGTTGAAGCGCTTTCCACAGCGGTTGAGCGAGCGGGCTATCGGGTGACGGCAACTTCAGCGACTGGCGAGGATGGCGGTGAACTTGTTGCCCAGTCGATGGCTATCTGGACCAGCGTACGGGCCATCAAAACCTGGGTCGGTGCGGTGTTTCTCGTTGCTGGACTCGTGTTGACATTCCTGGTTCCGGGCGCGAACCTGAATATACTGGCGACCGACCTATTGACAATAACCATCGCCGATATCGGATTCATCGCTGCAACGCTTGTGAGCGGTATTCCAATCGTGCGTAACGGCTATTTCTCGGCCCGGCAGCTGCAGCTGGATATTGATTTCCTGATGGGGACTGCGATTGTCGTCGCAACCGTACTTGGGCTGTATATCGAGGCGGCAACGCTTGCAGTGTTGTTTAGCATTGCAGAACTGCTCGAACGCTATGCGATGGACCGCAGCAGGAACTCGCTCAGAGAACTGCTCGAACTCTCTCCCAACGAAGCAACCGTTATGCGTGACGGAACGGAGAAAACAGTTCCTGCAGAGCAAGTTTCAGTTGGTGAGACTGTTATCGTTCGTCCAGGCGAGAGCATTCCTGTCGATGGCGTTGTCACAGACGGAACGAGCGCTGTCGACCAGTCACCCGTCACTGGGGAGAGTGTCCCCGTCGACAAGGCGGCTGGTGATGAACTCTATGCCGGAACGCTCAACGAAACCGGCTATCTTGAATTCGAGGCAACGAGCACAGCCAGCGAATCGACGCTCTCACAGATTATCGAACTCGTCCGTTCTGCACAGGAAAAACAGACGAAACAGGAGCAGTTTGTCGACCGATTTGCCAGCTACTACACCCCGATTGTCGTTGTGCTTGCTATACTGACCGTCCTCGTTCCACCGCTTGCCATTGATGGAACCAGTTCAATCAGCCTCGGCGGCTTTTCGCATACGTTTGTCGACGACTGGGAAACGTGGCTTGTCCGTGGCCTCACTCTGCTGGTCATTGCATGCCCGTGTGCGTTCGTCATCTCCACACCAGTCAGTGTCGCCTCCGGTATCACCTCAGCAGCCAAAAATGGCGTCCTGATTAAGGGTGGCAATCATCTCGAAGCGATGGGAAACGTCGATGCAATCGCCTTCGACAAGACCGGCACACTGACAAAAGGTGAGTTGACCGTGACGGAAGTCATTCCAGTCGACGAGACCACTGAAGAGACTGTCCTGCAGTATGCGAGCGCTCTTGAACAGCGGAGCGAACACCCTATTGCCAGTGCGATACTCGAATACAGCACGGACGCTGGCATCACAGTTCCAGATGTCTCTGAGTTCGAGACTCTCACGGGAAAAGGGGTAACCGCAACCGTTGAGGGAACAACGTACTACGCAGGAAAACCCGCCCTGTTTGCGGAGCTTGGGGTTCCCGTTGGTGACGGAGAGATTCCAGGGCAGACGACCGCTGACGAGGTCATCGCTGACTTACAGCGCGATGGGAAGACCGTTGTCCTTATCGGCACCGGTGAGAAGATACTCGGAGTTGTTGCTGTTGCCGATGAGATTCGCCCCGGTGCGAAACGAACCATCGAACGCCTCCATGAACAGGGGGTCACACCGCTGGTTATGCTCACCGGAGATAATGAGGGGACTGCTCGGGCTGTCGCCGCGGAACTCGGCCTTGATGAGTACCACGCGGAACTGCTCCCACAGGATAAAGTCGCTGCGGTCGAAGCACTCGAAGACGAATATGGCTCAGTCGCCATGGTCGGTGACGGTATCAACGACGCACCTGCGCTTGCGACGGCTTCGGTCAGTATCGCCATGGGTGCAGCGGGAACCGATACTGCCATCGAAACGGCTGATATTGCACTGATGGGTGACGATATCGAACACCTCTCGTATCTCTATCGGCTCTCGAACACTGCCAACGGAGTTATCCGACAGAATATTTGGAGTAGTCTCGGCGTCAAACTCTTGCTTACTATCGGTGTGCCGTTTGGCTATGTAACCGTCGCAATCGCCGTTCTCGTCGGAGATATGGGGATGAGTCTGGGTGTGACTGGTAATGCAATGCGACTCTCTCGACTCCGCCCTGAGTAATGAACTGCGGGTCAAATGACCGGAGGGCGGTTGGGAGACCAATTACTTTCACTCCGGTGCCGTGGAAGCTATAAGGCCCGGAGCGATAGGTAAGGCCATAAGATGACATCGTATCAGTCGCGCCTCGGTGCTGATGAAGGGATTGCCGAGGAGCTGGCCGAAACGCAGCGGGCCATCTCTATCGCCGAGTTTTTCGAGAAGAACAAGCACATGCTCGGGTTCGATTCGGGTGCTCGGGGGCTTGTAACGGCCGTCAAAGAGGGGGTTGACAACAGCCTTGACGCGTGTGAGGAGGCGGGGATTTTGCCGGATATCTACGTCGAGATTCAGGAAGACAGAGATTATTACCGGCTTATTATCGAGGATAACGGCCCCGGGATTACCAAAGAACAAATTCCGAAAATCTTCGGAAAGTTGCTGTATGGGTCTCGTTTCCACAAGCGTGAGCAGTCGCTGACTCCATCGCAGGAGTTGCTTGTTCGACGAAACGGAACTGTTGAAACGGTTCCAATCGGCGTGCTCTGTGATGCTTACCTGCCGGCTGAGGGAAAAGCGACCCGACGAATCCCGGATAACATTGAAGCACCGGCTTTCAACCGTGAAACCCACGAGATGACCTGGCAGCCGGTGACTCATGCAATTCGCCACGAAACGGAGGAACGAACGTACCAGATTGAGACAAAGAAAGGCCGCACCGTCGAGGTAACAGGAAACCACAGCGTCTTCTCGGTCACGAAAAATGGAGAGACGAAAGAGGTCAAAGCTGGGCAACTCGAACCGGGCGATACGATTCTCACGCCGCGGCAGTTACCCGAAAGTGACGAAACAGTCGAGGAAATCAACCTCCTTGAGTATCTGAAACCATCGCAGCTTGACGGACGGCGGCTGTACGTCTATGGGTTCGAAAACGGCCAGATTGAAAAACTCAAAGATGGTGAGAAAGTCCGAAAGAAACCGACCGAAGAGAGCAGCCGAAAACGAACATATTACCGTTACGATGGCGTCGATATCCTCAAAGACAGCCTCGAAACGAACTATCTCGAAAACGGTTATCTTCCGGCGGATACGGTGTGTGAACTTGGCTGGGAAGAGATTGCGGCTGAGCAGGAATGTCTTCTCAAGACGTACCAGGTCGGTGGTGACGAAACGACATTCCCCGTTACGCTCCCAGTCAACACCGAGTTGATGCAACTGCTTGGCTATTACATCTCTGAGGGGCATGCTGGCCCGAGACAGGTCGGCTTTACTTTCGGTTCGCATGAAGAGACGCTTATTGAGACGACTGAAAAGGCACTTGCTGGACTCGGTGGAACGACAACGACAGTCGACAGAGAGCGGAATTCGACCCGGGTGAAAGCGTTCGGCTCACCGCTGGCCCTCTTTTTGAAAAACGCCTGCGGTGACAGTGCCCAAACGAAACGCATCCCGTCATTCGTTTTTGACGTCACTCCGGAGCGCCAGCGCGAGTTCATCACCGCCTTGTATGAGGGTGACGGCTCCGACTCACACCCAAGTAACGAACTATCCCATACGACAACCAGCAAGACGCTTGCCCGACAGCTTTCGATTCTGTGGAACATGCAAGGAGTGCTCGCCAGCACGGAGGTTGGCTCGACTGGAGGCTACAGCGACGAGCCATCCACAACTTATCGGACCAAAGTCTACGGCGAAGATGTCGAACGACTTCCAGGATTCGAACTCTCGACGGAACCCGCCGAACAACAGTACAAACGCATTCCCACATCGTTGCTGGATGCTGTCCGCGTCGACCCAGTCTCTCATACGACTGTCCCAGACTCGATTCCGGGGTTGCTCATGGGGGCAGGTATTGGCTCGAATCTCGAGTTCGCTCGCACCTACCAGTCACTCATCGAACGAGCGCTGGAGGGTGAATACGTGGATAGACCACGGTTCGTTCACAACCTCAAAGACAAGGGGCTGCTTGACGAGGACCACCGACCGACGGAACGGCTTGAGTCGCTCTGGGAGACGATTACGAACCTTCAGGGCTTGACCGAGACCGATATGTGTCTCGTAGAAGTCAAATCCGTCGAGGAGACTGAACCGCCGGAGTATGTCTACGATATCTCCGTGCCCGGTGAGACAGGTACCGATGAAAACTTTGTTGTCGTTAACGACGGGCCATTGTCGGTCAAAAACAGCCGAGGACAGCAGGGAATAGGGATCTCAGCGGCTGTACTGTACTCTCAGCTCACTTCCGGCAAACCGGCGAAAGTCACGTCGCGGACACAGGGGAGCGACGAAGCACAGTATTTCGAGGTCATCGTCGACACCGACGAAAACGAACCGGAAATTAGCGTCGACGAGACAACCACATGGGAGCGCCCACACGGAACGCGCATCGAACTGGAGATGGAAGCCAACATGCGCGCTCGTCAGCAGCTTCATGATTATATCGCACACACGGCGGTCGTCAACCCACACGCCCGCGTCGAACTCCGGGAGCCACAGGAACATTTCAAATACGAACGGGTAACGGACCAGCTCCCGGCGGAAACGGAAGAAATCCGGCCACATCCACACGGGGTCGAACTGGGGACGCTCATCAAGATGGCCGATAAGACGGATTCCTATTCTATCTCCGGCTTCTTACAGGGTGAGTTCACTCGCGTTGGCGCGAAAACGGCTGATAGCGTCATTGACGAACTGCGGGACAGACATTACGGCCGGGAGATGACTTGGCGGGCTCCACAGGCACACGAGGAAGCGGATATCGCCTCAGCAATTACCGATGCAGTCGCCAATAAAGGAAAAGACGCCACAGCGGATTTCGCCAGCGAGGTTACCGACCAACTGAAAGCCAGCGACCGAATCGCCCACCATCAGGTCGTGGAGGCGATCGATGCGGTTGCTGATGAGGTACAGGTCGAGTACAGTACCACGTTCGGTGCGACCGTCAGGGATAACGCTGTCGAGGCAGCGTGGGATGCAATCACTGCCGAGCGAGAGTCGGACCTGTATGTGCTTATCGATGAGGCAACCTCGACGCGCAAGGATGACGCTGTTCTCCATGCCCTCGCGGAGCGCCTCGCGGCAAAGTTCGAACAGGGCGAGCGCCACCGGATGACAAAGGCAGACCTCCGTGAGTTCGTCGACCGAGCAGCGGAAATGACTGAGGAACACGACGAGGCAACTATCGGTGAGACAGCCCGCGAGAACATCCGCCAGGCGCTTTGGGAGGCCGCTTCGCGGGTTCCGGATGAGCCGCCGAAGGTTTCCGAGGTTGCCGACGACCGCGATACGGCATCGGACCTGCTTGAGGCCATGCGGGAGACGGATATCATCTCCCCGCCAACGGACTGTCTTGCACCGATTACGGCCGAACTGGTCGAGGAAGGGATGAAAAAGGAATACGATGCTGATTTCTATGCCGCATCGACGCGTGATGCGTCAGTCCACGGGGGCGACCCGTTCATCGTTGAGGCTGGAATTGCCTACGGTGGTGATGTCACAAGCGAGGGCAAGGCAGATGTGATGCGGTTTGCGAATCGGGTTCCGCTCGTCTATCAACGCGGGGCCTGTGCTACGACAGATGTCGTGAAGGATATCAACTGGCGAAATTATGGGCTGGACCAGCCCGGTGGCCGTGGCATTCCGAACGGTCCGGCGGTCGTGATGGTACATATCGCCTCGACGAACGTCCCGTTTACGAGCGAGTCAAAGGATGCAGTCGCCAATGTCCCTGAAATCGAGCACGAAATCGAGTTAGCGATTCGGGAGGCCGCTCGCGAACTGAAAAGCTTCCTCAACAAGCGTCGGTCGATGCAACAGCGCCGGAAAAAGCAGGATAAGCTTGCGACAATCCTGCCCGAGATGGCAAGCAAGCTCTCGACTGTGACTGGACGAGAACAATTGAATATCGATACGACGATGGCCCAGATTATGAACGATGTGCTCGTTCAGCGCGAGCGTGAAAACGGAACCGTCTCGGTGATAGTCGAGAACAACGGCGATACGAACGCTGACCTCGATATCACGGAGATTGTCACTGACGAACCCGGTGTTGAGGGCGCACAGGTCATCGAGATGGACGGCGAGTGGTTCATCAAGTGGACAACCACTGTCGCCAGCGGCGAGACGGAAACGCTGGAGTATGAACTCTCAGATGACGCTGACTGTTCCATTTCGGTCGATGGAATCGAAGACGAGAAACTGACCGTTGATGCATAACAATGAGTACAGATAACAAACCCGACGCACAGACGCAATTGCTCGAACTCGCCAACCAGTTTTACGACCAGTTTGCCGAGGGCGACGTCCCACGGTTGCAGGTTCCAACACGGACCAAAAGCAACATCGAATACGACGAAGAGAAGATGGTCTGGGTCTACGGTGACCGGACCTCGACACGGAGCGCAAAGACGGTTCGTGGCGCACAGAAACTGCTAAAAGCCTCCTATACGATTGATTTCCTCGCACAGCAACTTGAAGAAGACCGCTCCTCGACCCTGCGTGAACTCTATTACCTCTCGGAGTCGTGGGACCTCGATGAGGCACAGTTCAACGACCAGGACGAGTCAAACCAGCTTGTCGAGGACCTCGAAATTGTGACTGGGTCAACCCGTGAGGATTTCCACATGCGTCCGGAGGAATCGGGTGCGACCATCATGGGCCCGCTCGAACTCCGCGAGCAGACCCGTCGTGGGGAACGTGATATCCACTGTCAGGAAGATGTTGGTGAAGGAGGGTATCAGATTCCGAACAATCCTGATACCATCGAGTTTCTTGACCATGACGCTGATTTTGCGCTGTGTGTCGAGACCGGTGGTATGCGTGACCGACTGGTCGAAAATGGCTTCGATGACGAGTATAACTGTATCGTCGTCCACCTCAAAGGCCAGCCAGCACGAGCGACCCGCCGGATTACGAAACGACTTCACGACGAACTCGACTTGCCAATTATGGTCTTTA
>Ga0207421_10008846_pt1 | contig 10314 bp, 8 predicted proteins | sample SodLakKL_010_SED_4_FD_187542 | JGI IMG/M metagenome (GOLD analysis project Ga0207421, IMG submission 187542) | Alkaline sediment microbial communities from Lake Tanatar, Kulunda Steppe, Russia - 8KL_010_SED (SPAdes) (version 2) | ecosystem: Environmental > Aquatic > Non-marine Saline and...
CAATCCCTGCAGTGCCCCCCAGCCGCCGAAAAAAACTCCGAAAGGGAAGCTTAGCTGAACCAAGTCATTGGGCCTGATTCCTGTTATCCAATAGCACATGGCAATGGATTCAGCTCCACGTTCAAAATCTTCTTTAGAAACAGAATAAAATGTTGGTGCACCTGAGGTGCCACTTGAACCCTGAACCCTGATGGCATCATCTTCATCAGCAATTCCCCTGTATCGACCGAAGGGGGGGAACTTTTTCTGGTCTTCCACCAGCATGGATTTTTTAATAATGGGGACCTTTGTTGTAAAATCCTCCAAGGTTTTTACCATTTCCGGCTTAAAATTATGGGCATCGTACAAATCCCGGTAAAAGGGCAGGTTATGATAAACATAATTTAACTGCTCCTTAATGCGTTCCAGGATCACCTTTTCTCTTTCCTTCGGAGCCATCGTTTCCCGTTGCTCATCCCAGTACTTTGCATATCCAGCCAAGAATACCACCTCTTTTGAATTTTTATTGATTAAGATAAATATGCAATATTCATGTTGTACCTATTCGCAATAAACCGACCCTGAAAATACACCTCCCTGCAAAGAAATCTTTTCATCGTAAATTCAAACTTGTGCTCAAACCTCCGTCTATTTCAATGACTGCTCCCGTTATAAAATTTGCAAGGTTTGAGGACAAAAAACAAACAAGGGCCGCAACCTCCCCGGGCTCTCCAACCCTGCCCAGGGGTATTTTTTGGATTAATTTTTCCCTATTCTTTGGGTCCATTCCCTGCAGCAACTTTGTATTTACAGGCCCCGGGGCCACACAGTTAACATTAATACCATAAGGCGCCAATTCCGAGGCGGTGGTTTTCGTCAGGCTGACGACCCCACCTTTTGATGCAGAATAATTTGCCTGCCCTGTATTTCCTTTATATGAGACCGAGGATAGATTAATTATTTTTCCGCCCCTGTTGTTTTTCATGTCGGGCGTTACCGCCTGGGTACAAAGAAAAGTCCCTTTTAAGTTCACATCTATCACCCGGTCCCAATCTTCTTCAGGCATTTTATCTATAAGGTTATCCATAAAAAGCCCGGCACAATTAACCAGCACATCTATTCTTCCAAATCTTTTTATTACGGATTCGACCATCTTAAAAACTTCAATTCTCTTGGTCACATCGGCCTGCAGGGCAAATACTTGTTCCTTGCTGCTGTGACCGAGCCCTTCTGAGACATGGTAAACTGCCTCATCCAGGTCAACCAGCACCACAAAAGCCTTTTCTTTTATAAGTTCAGCGGCCACAGCTTTTCCAATACCGCCGACCGAACCAGTAACAATGGCCGTTTTACGAACAACCAGACCTCTGCCCATGACCCACACTTCCTTTTTACATAAGCTTTTTTACATAACCTTTCAAAACTAAAAACATACCTGATAAATACATTTAAGACATGTTAGATACAAAGGCTCATACTTCCCAAAGTAATGGATTGTCCATCCGGGGAAAAAGATAAGGCCAAAATTTTTCCGGCTCAACAGGAGACAATATCTTTCCACAGGTGGTAAGGTGCCCTTTAAAATAGCGGACTTGCTTAAGCCTTACTATTTTCAAATCCGCCACGGGGTCAAACTCTGAACCAAAAAGCTTGATCTCACCGTCACAGGCATAAACCAGTTCATTTTTTTGTTCGTTTTCCACAGCCACAAGAAATGGCCCATAAGCAAAACCACTGCCATCAGGCAAAAAGGAATACTTAAAATGAAAGGCTGTAAAACCTGTATCTACCGGGTCTAACGGCTTTTGTTTCCCGGCCTGCATTTTCACAATTTCCTTGCCCATCCTTTTAACCGAAGCATTCACTTCTTTCCACGACTGTTCAAAGACAACCTCAGCCATTTTTTTTGGTTCTGAATATATCTCCCGCCCAAAAATCAGGGCTGAGTCCGAGTTAACAGGCATGGAGAAACAATACCAGCCATTACTTTCCCCGTACCTGCATGACAACCAAAAAGAAGCCCCCTGGAACCGCCCCACGCAGTTACTATCCATGTCAAATGCTGAAATCATCATTACCGGTTGAACGGGAGGCAATAAAAGGGGCGGTAGAATGCTGTTTATTATCTCCATTTCAGTGATACAGGTAAAAGAAACAATTTGTGCTGAAAAACTGGGCCTGGAAAAAACTTTTTTTATTTGGTCAACCTGTTCTCCTGTGCTTTTCTTATCCAATGAAATCCTTCCTTTGTATAGTTAATTTATTTTTTAAGCAGTTGATTGGCATTTTTAAAAGTTTTGACAAAGTCGGTTTCAAGTTATTTATTGCAATATTTATGCCATTTTAACTTATGTCCTTTGGGAGTCCTTATAAAAACCAAATGCAAAACTTCGGTTTGGGGTTATGTTTACTTCATTTACTATGCTGCTTAATCTTTTTACCCCAGGGAAAAACCCGGCAAGCAACAACTAGCGGTCAAAATGTGTGTTTTTGCAACACCCTCCCTAAAACAGTGGCCCACAATAGAACACCGTCAGCTGCCCTTTTCACTATACAAAGCAAAAACAGCTAACGTGCCCTGTTTAATAATCACTTATTATAAACCTACAAAATTAGTGGAATTCAGTAAAAACAAAACACAGTATGTGGCTATATGGCGTGGCTATATATTTCACTAATTCAAAAAATGCATCATTTTCAAAATTTTTGGCACTATTATTGCAATGTTTAATTGCAATTCATAAAAACAAAGGAGGCTTTTTGATGGAGAACCATTTCACAGAAGTGGATATAGAAAAAGAAAGTTTATTGAAAACAATTAATGAGTTTGCCCAAAATAAGATAATCCCTGATTGTGAAAACTGGGAAGAAGACGGGACCTTTCCCAGGAAAATATTTGAAGAGTTGGGTGCACTGGGCTTTATGGGTATGCTTGTATCAGAAGAGCACGAAGGAACTGAGCTTCCATGGACCTATGTAGCCTCCATTCTTGAAGAGCTGGCCAGGCACTATGCACCTGTCGCAGCATATCTCGGTGTGCATAATATGGTGGCTCACATTCTCAATTGTTATGCAAATAATTTGCAAAAATCGAGATGGTTATCAGCACTGGCAACAGGCAAGAAACTTGGAGCTTTTGCCCTTACAGAACCTAATGCAGGTTCAGATGTTGCATCCATGAAAACAAACGCCACAAAAAATGGAGACCGGTATATTTTAAACGGCACAAAAACATTCATTACTGCAGGTGGAGAAGCAGATTATTACATTGTATTTGCACGAATTGAGGGAAGCGGAATAAGCTCATTTATGGTGGAGAAAGGTGCAAAGGGGTTTGAATTTGGCAGCAAGGAAAAGAAAATGGGGTATTATACTTCTACAACAACAGAACTCTATTTTAACGATTGCTCCCTGCCTGCTGACAACCTGGTTGGGAAAGAAGGGGAAGGTTTAAAGCACTCCCTCTCCGCTCTGGACGGCGGCCGGCTCGAAACAGCTTCCGTTGCCCTGGGAATTGCCCAGGCGGCGCTGGAAATAAGCATAGATTACGCCCGGGAAAGAAAACAATTTGGAAGAGCCATTTCAGACTTTCAGGCAATCCAGTTTATGCTGGCAGACATCCAGATTGGCATTTCTGCAGCCAGGTTGTTAATCAACAACGCTGCAGCACTGCTGGATAACAAACAAAAAGCAAACCTGGAAGCTTCCATTGCAAAATGTTTTGCCACAGATATGGCTATGCAGGTCACAACAGATGCAGTGCAAATCCTGGGTGGTTACGGTTACATGAAAGATTACAAGGTGGAACGGCTGATGCGAGAGGCAAAACTTGGACAAATTGTAGAAGGAACAAACCAAATCCAAAGACTTGTTATCGCCAGGGAACTTTTAAAAAAATAATTACGTGCGCCCGGTGATTCAACTTTGAGGTGGCCTGCCAGGCAGGAAAAAGATGATATCAATTTACGTTAACAATAAAAACGTTTTTCAGGGGGTGGATAACACCTACAAATTATTGCTTCAGGACCAGTATCATATAAATTTCTTAATCGAGGGAGGTGTTGGTATGAATTGGGCGGCAGTTTTAACCTTTCTTCATCCACTGCTTACCATGATTGTCTGCAGTGCATGGATACTTCTAATCCTGAAAAAAGAGTATAAACCATTTCTTGATGAAGAACATTTCAATGCAGAGAAAAATAACTGAGGGAGGTAATGTAAATTGACAGGCACAGTTTTTTGGATCACATTAGCCATTTATCTCTTTGTTGGTATTTTTGTTACCAGGTATATTAAAACGGCAGTCGATTACTACGTTATGGGCGGCAAAGCAAACCAGTGGCTTATTACCGGAACTCTTACCGCTACCTATATGAGTGCATCAACCATGATCGGAATTGCAGGAATCGTCTACCTAAACGGACCGCCAATATTCATGCTTGTCTATGGCAGCTGGATTGGTTTGGTGGCAGCGATGCTTTATTCGGGTCGTCGACTGCGAGCCATGGGTGCCATGACCATGCCTGATTACCTGGAAAACCGTTTCGGATCCAGGGTCAGGATAGCAGGGACAATCGCCATGATTGTCGGGTTATTTGCTTATGGATTAATCCAGGTTATGGGAGCAGCCATCCTGCTGGCGGATGTTATCGGGTTGTCCTACAACCAGATGGTAGTTATTTTTGGGTTGGCTCTTTTGGTATTTGTGGTCCTGGGAGGCATGTGGGGAGTTGTTACAACCGATACAATCATGCTGGTTACCATGATTATTGCCACCTTAGTGGTAGCGCCACTGGCCCTGGTAAAAGCCGGTGGAATGGAGGCCTTAACTTCTACCCTGCCAGGAATTGACCCTGCCTTCTGGAGTGCAGGCGGGGCTGCTTTAAACATGCCTTTAGGTTGGACTATCGGGCAGTGGCTTCTATGGGCCGTCTTTTTCATCGCAGCCCCATGGATTGTCAGCAGGAGCTTCCCCGCACGAGATGATTTTGCATTAATGAAAGGAACAGCTATTTCAACAATACTGGCATTAGTCTGTGTTACAATTTTCTTTCTAGGCGTCTCCAGCGTCTACGTAATCAACCCGGAAATTGACCCCGGGGACAGAGTGTTCGTCTGGACTTCACTGAACCTGGTCCATCCCTTCTGGGGAGGTCTTGGCCTGGCAGGTATGATGGCCGGCATTCTCTCTACGGCCTCAACTATTTTCATTTACGCCGGTTTCGCGCTTTCCAGGGACCTGTTTGAACGCATTACTCCAAAGCAATACTCGGATAGTCAGCGCATTCTTATCGCCCGGATCTGCCAGGCCATCATCGGTATTGGGGTCATTGTTGTAACATTGGCACGACCGCTGGCTATTTACTGGATCGCTGCCTGGTCGGGAGGCATTTTTGCCACATCCTGGGCGCCGGTGATGATTTTAGGTTTTGAATGGAAACGTGTCACGGAGAAAGCTGCTTTAGTTGGAATGCTGGGAGGTGCAGCTTTTTACATTATCCTCTATGCTCTTGCCGAAGCAGGAACAGTTACCTTGCCGTTTATGCTGGATCCGGTTATCTTTGGCATCGTCTTTACATTTGTCCTAATGATTGTAGTCTCCTATATGTCAAAACTTTCCACCACAGAAATTGAAATGTATGAAAAGCAAAAAGCGATCAACCTGGCAGAGAAAACTATTAGAGAAGCACCAAGCTGGAGTTATGTTGTCAAAGAATATAAAAGCACAATTTTCGTTGCCGTTCTTTGCTCGGTCATTGCGATCATTGTTTTCGGTTACCTGATGATCCGCATTGTCCCATATGTATAAACAAGGAGAATCATTAAAGGGGTGGCTCCTTTTGTTAGAGCTGCCCCTTAGTGCTTATAGTACAATGTAATTGCTCAGTCAAATTTATTTTGCGCCACACGCCGCGAAGCAGGGGGACGGTTCTATCGCTTTCCCATTTGGTCCTTTGCTTCGACCCGGAAGCGCCAGAACCGTTCACACGGCTTCGCTTGCAAGTAGTCCTGAGCAGATTGAGCAGATACAGTTAATTTAAACAAAGGATGAAAGTGATGACTGAAACTTTCCGTTTTTCCGATGCAGAATTTTCCAATCGCATGGATAAGCTTAAAAAAAAGATGGAACAGAAAAACATAGACTTGGCCCTGATCCTGCATCCCCTGGACATTTATTATTTTGCCGGCATCGTAGCCCACGCTATTCTCGTCATCCCGCTGGAAAAAGATCCTGTTTTCCTGGTCCAGATCAACGAAAAACGCGTAAGGGAAGAGAGCTGGATTGCTGATGTCCGTCCTTCCACGGGGTTCTCCACCTTAAAGGAAGTGCTACAGGAACTGCAAAAAACCCTTAACTGTATTGGAATTGAGATGGATGTCCTACCAGTTAAAATGTTTCAGCGCCTGCAGAAACTTATACCTGATACCGCATTTGAAGATATTTCCCCTGATATTCTGGAAACACGGCTGATAAAATCCGAAAAAGAAATCGAAATCATGAAAAAGGCTGCAGAAATATCCTACCAGGGATTTAGGTCCTGCATGAAGGCTTTACGCCCGGACATAACTGAATTTGAAATAAAAAATAAAATCACCGAAACACAAATATCTTTAGGGGCAGAGCCTCTTTTAACCTTCCGGGCCTGGAACCAGTTTCCATGCTTCGGCACGGTTTCTTCAGGGGAGAACAATTACGAAGTATCCGGCTATTGGCTAAATGGAGGCGGCAAAGGAATCAGTTTGGACCGCCCATGGGGACCTTCTTGCAAAAAAATTAAACCGGGGGAGTTTATTTGTGTCAACAAGGGTTTTTCCTTTCACGGTTATCATGTTGATGAAGCCAGGACATTTTTTATCGGTGAGCCAGACGCCAGGCAACAAAAGTGTTACGACACTATCCATGAAGCTATGAAAGCAGCTGTCGTAGCAGCAAAGCCCGGAAATTACATTAAAGATATATTCCAGGCTGCTAAAGAAGTAGTGGAGGCTTCCGAGTTTTCCGGATTTTTTATGACCAACGCATTATACGACTTTGAATACGTGGGACACGGTCTGGGCCTGGAAATCGATGAACCACCTCTTGTTAGTCCAAAAACCGACTTAATCTTAAAGCCGGGCATGACCCTGGCCCTGGAGCCAAAAATTATGATCCCCGGCTGGGATGGTGCTGACCTGGAAGATACGGTTTTAATCACAGAAACCGGCGCTGAAATCATTACAAAAACAGAAAGAAATTTGATTTGCATTTGAACAGTTAACTTAAACAAATTTGAAAATGAAAATTTGAAAGGAGTTTGGAGATGTCTTTAAAAACCATTTCACTGGAAAAAAGAGAGCGCACAGCAATCGTTACCATCAACAACCCCCCTGTAAACGCCTTAAATGCTTTAGTTATTGAAGAGCTTGGTCAGGCATTTGACCAGCTTGCCAGAGATGGAGAAATATTATCTGTTGTTTTGACCGGTGGTGGGGATAAAGCCTTTGTCGCAGGGGCAGACATTTCAGATTTCCCCTCCATGGGCTACGAAGAAGGAATTGAAAAGTCCAGGACAGGACATCAAGTGTTTCAAAAGATTGAAGAGTTTCCCTATCCTGTCATATGTGCCATTAACGGCTTTGCCCTGGGGGGAGGGCTGGAGCTGGCCCTGGCCTGCGATATCCGTGTAGCAGCTGAAAGGGCAAAACTTGGGCTTCCTGAAATTAAACTGGGTGTTATTCCAGGCTATGGAGGCACCCAGCGCCTGCCCAGGTTAATCCCCCAGGGAAAAGCAAAAGAATTAATTTTCTCTGGAGAGATGATCGATGCTGCTGAAGGACAACGCATTGGGATTATTGAACGAGTTGTCCAAGACTCTGCGCTGGATGAAGCGATTAAACTGGCAGAAGCAATTAATTCCCGTGGCCCCGTAGCTTTAAAAGTGGCAAAAAAAGTGATCCGGGAAGGTGTGGAAAAAAACCTGAATGACGGGCTTACTTTGGAAGCGGAAGGCTTTGGAGAAGTCTGCAAAACAGAAGATAAAAATGAAGGTGCAAAAGCTTTTTTGGAAAAACGAGCACCGAAGTTTACAGGACAATAAACAAAAAGACAACCTGGCATTAAAGGTGGCTGCCTGATCAAGGACAGTCACCTTTACTTATTACTAAATCATAAGCGCGGTAGGAACTCCTTACCAGGGGGCCAACCTTTACATGGAAAAAACCTAAGTCACACAATGTTTTCTCCAAGTTTTCAAACTCCGCGGGTGTATAGTACTTCAGCACCGGGTGATGTTGTGACGATGGGCTCAAGTATTGACCAACTGTGACTGCATCACAGTTAGCCTGCAGCAAATCCTTTCCCACTCTTACCACCTCTTCAACTTTCTCCCCCAGCCCCACCATCAGCCCTGACTTGGTCCTGACATGCTGTTTATATTCTTTAGCTTTTTGGAGCAGTCTGATGGAACGCCAGTAATCCGCCTGTGGCCTGACAGATGGATACAAATCTGGCACGGTTTCCACATTATGATTCAGGATATCAGGTCCTGCATCCAGCACCTTCTGCAGGGCCGAGGAGCTCCCATTAAAATCCGGGACCAGGACTTCAACAGTTGAACCCGGAAGGTATTGCTTTAATTTATTAATGGTTAATGCAAACAGCCCTGCCCCTCCATCGGGCAGATCGTCACGCGTAACAGAAGTTACAACAACGTGTTTTAATTTTAGCTGCCGGGCAGCCAGGGCAACCCTTTCAGCCTCCCCGGGATCCACTCTTTCCGCTGGACTTTTCCCTACGGCACAAAAACTACAACTACGGGTGCACTGCTTGCCCAGGATCAAAAAAGTAGCCGTACGCTCTTGAAAACACTCCCAAATGTTTGGGCAGCTTGCTTCCCTGCATACAGTATTGATTTTATTTTTTTGCAGGATCTTATCGACAAGGGCACCTGCATAAGGATTTACCCTTATTTTAATCCAGTCCGGATGCTTGCCAGGCACAACTGCACGCCCCTTACTCCATCATGATATTGTCTCCCGGGCTTACATATGCAACACTTTGTCTTCCGTTGCAAGGGATGCCTCGTGTAAAGCTTCAGAGATGCTGGGATGCACGAAGATGGAACTGCCAAATTCTTCCCGTAAGGCTTCCAGGTTTAGCGCCAGCGTTCCAGTGTTGATTAGCTCTCCAGCATGTGGGGCACATAAATGAAAGCCGAGCATATCCCCTGTGTCATTGTCCACGACAACTTTCATAAAACCCGCTGCTTCACGTAAAATAGACGCCTTGCCGTTGGAATTAAGAGGGAACATTCCAACCTTTGCGTTATATCCAGTATCCTGTGCTTCCTTTTCCGTCATGCCTACTGATGCCAGTTGCGGTTCCAAAAACAAAACTTTAGGAATGAATCTGTAATCCATGGGCATTTTTTCATCTTCATCTCCCAGGGCATTTGCTACCGCAGTTGTCGCTTCTTTGTATGCCACATGCGCAAACAAATGCTTGCCTAACACATCACCGGCAGCATATATATGGGGCACGCCGGTCTGTAAAAACTCGTTTGTTTCCACTGCACCGTCCGGCCCCAACTGGACGGCAAGACTGGCCAGGTTTAAATTTTCAGTATGGGGTTTCCGCCCTGTCGCCACTAAAATTGCCTCGGCAGAGAGGGAAAATTCTTCGTCTGTTCTGGAACACAGTATTTTTTTTCCCTTCTCATCCTGGGACACACGAAGTATCTTTGTCCCAGTATGGAATGTAACCCCTCTTTTTTTCAGGCATGACAACGCTGCTCCAGCCAGGTCAGAGTCAAAATCAGTCAACACTTGCGGCATCACTTCCACCACGGTAACATCGGAACCCAGGGTAGCAAAAATAAAAGCAAATTCCAGCCCGATAATGCCGCCACCAATAATCACCAGCTTTTCCGGGATCTTGTCAATATTTAATATGCGGGTGCTGTCGTAAATATAAGAATCATTTCGCTCCAACCCATCTATTTTGGGAAAAGAACTGCTTGCACCGGTACAGAGAACAAAATAGTCACTGGTGATTAGAGATTTATGCTCATGGTTAATCTCCAGGTTTTTTTCATCCACAAATGCTGCAGTTCCCTTAAAAACATCCACCTTGTTTTTTTCCATCAAGTAAGCTACACCCATTGTCAGCTTTTTAACCACATTCTGCTTATAACTTTGCGCTTTGCTCCAATCAAGGTGGAAATGATCACTTATTATCCCTATAGAACGGGATTGTTTAAAGCTTGCAAGTGTGTTACTTACGTGGAGTAAGGCCTTGGTTGGAATACAACCTGCATTTAAACAAGTTCCGCCCAAGCTATCTTTTTCTATCAAGCA
>Ga0207421_10008848_pt1 | contig 10313 bp, 8 predicted proteins | sample SodLakKL_010_SED_4_FD_187542 | JGI IMG/M metagenome (GOLD analysis project Ga0207421, IMG submission 187542) | Alkaline sediment microbial communities from Lake Tanatar, Kulunda Steppe, Russia - 8KL_010_SED (SPAdes) (version 2) | ecosystem: Environmental > Aquatic > Non-marine Saline and...
CGCCGCGCCTGGCCTCGTCGGGCAGGGCGGTGAAACACGACAAGGCATTCGGCCAATGAACCCCAATTATCTCGACTTCGAACAGCCCATCGCCGAGCTCCAGGCCAAGATCGAGGAGCTCCGTCTGGTCGGCAACGACAGCCAGGTCAGCCTCAGCGACGAGATCGAGCGCCTCGAGGAGAAGAGCCGCAAGCTCAGCGAGTCCATCTTCAAGGATCTCTCCCCCTGGCAGGTCTCCCAGCTCTCCCGCCACCCCCAGCGGCCCTACACCCTGGACTACCTGGAGCACGTCTTCACCGACTTCGACGAGATTCACGGTGATCGCCACTTCGCCGATGACGCCGCCATCGTCGGTGGCGTGGCGCGCCTCGATGACCGCCCGGTGATGGTGATCGGCCATCAGAAGGGCCGCGACGTGAAGGAGAAGGTGCGCCGCAACTTCGGGATGCCGCGTCCCGAGGGCTACCGCAAGGCGTGCCGACTGATGGAGATGGCCGAGCGCTTCAAGATGCCGGTGCTGACCTTCATCGACACGCCTGGGGCCTACCCGGGCATCGACGCCGAGGAGCGAGGCCAGTCCGAGGCCATCGCTCATAATCTGGCCGTCATGTCGCGTCTGCGTACGCCGATCATCGCCACCGTGGTGGGCGAGGGCGGCTCCGGCGGGGCGCTCGCCATCGGCGTCTGCGATGAGCTGGCCATGCTGCAGTACTCCACCTACTCGGTGATCTCACCGGAGGGCTGCGCCTCCATCCTGTGGCGCAGCGCCGAGAAGGCCTCCGAGGCCGCCCAGGCCATGGGCGTCACCGCCGAGCGCCTCCAGGAGCTGGGCTTCGTCGATACCCTGATCCCCGAGCCATTGGGCGGTGCCCATCGCCAGCCGGTCACCACCGCCGAGCGGGTCAGGGATGCGCTGTTGGCGAGCCTCGACCGCCTCGATGCCATGGATGCCGACGCCCTCCTCGAACGGCGCTACGAGCGCCTGATGAGCTACGGGGCGCCTGCGTAACAGGATGCCCCTGCAAGCCCTGATCGACAACGCCCTGGCCCGGACTCCGCCGGGGCGCTGCGTATGGGTGGCCCTCTCCGGCGGGCTCGACTCGGCGCTGCTGCTGACGCTGGCCGCCGAGGCGTGCCGCCGACATCCCCGCCCGCTCAGGGCCCTGCATGTGCACCACGGCCTGCAGGCCGCCGCCGACGGCTTCGAGGATCACTGCCGTCGACTCTGCTCGAGGCTCGGCGTGCCGCTGTTCGTCGAGCGAATCCGTGTCGATACGGCGGCGGGGCAGGGGCTCGAAGGGGCGGCCCGGGAGGCGCGCTACGCCGCCTTTGCGCGCCGCGTGGCCTCGGACGATTCCCTGTGGCTGGCCCAGCACCGCGATGACCAGGCCGAGACCTTCCTGCTCGCCGCCCTGCGCGGCAGCGGCGTGCGCGGCCTGGCGGGCATGCCGCCGGAGCGGGACTGGCGGGGTCGCCGGCTGGTGCGTCCGCTGCTCGGCGTGGCCCGGGGGGAGCTCGAGATCGAGGCGACGCGCCTGGGCCTCGCCTGGGTGGAGGATCCCTCCAACGCCGACGAGGGGCTCGATCGCAATTACCTGCGCCACGCGGTGCTGCCGGGGTTGACGGCACGCTGGCCCCACGCCGCCGCGTCGCTGTCGCGAAGCGCGGCCCTGGCCGCTGAGGCCGAGGGGCTGCTCGGCGAGCTGGCCGAGCTTGACCTCGAGCGGCTCGGCGGTGCCCCCGCCCGGCTGCCGACGGCGGGGCTGTCGGCGCTCACGCCCGCCCGCCAGCGGCTGCTGCTGCGCCACGCCTGCGTGCGGCTGGGCCTGCCGAGCCCGCCGGCCGCTCGCCTGGCGACGCTGCTGGAACAGTTGGCATCGCGGCGGGATGCCGAAGTGCGGGTGGCCTGGACGGGCGGCGAGGCGCGTGTCTGGCGCGGAGAACTCCACCTGCTGGCAGCGCTGTCCTGCTTGCCGGAGGGGTGGGAAGTTCGCTGGAGCGGAGAAGCGCCGCTGTCGACGCCGCTGGGGGCGTGTGACGTACGGCTCTGGCCGGAGGCGGCCGAGGCGGCCGCCGGGCTGCGACTCGCTCCCCGGCGCGGCGGCGAGCGGCTGCGCCTGGCGGGTCGCGGCTCCCGCGACCTCAAGCGGCTGCTCCAGGAACGGGAGGTGCCGCCCTGGGAGCGTCAGCGTCTGCTGGTGGCCTGGAGCGGCGAGGCGGTGGTGGCGGTACTCGACCCGGTGGCGGAGCGCTGGTTGGCCGTGGCGTCGGGGTGGCATGGCGAATCGCCATGAAGCCTCGGGCTCAGGGCGATGACACCAGTGCCAGGGTGAAGCCGGCGGCCTGCTGGTAGGTGCTCTCCTGCTCCAGGTCGGTAAGCAGCAGCATGGGGTCTTCGCCGGGCGAGAGCCACAGCTGCAGCGCCTCGCCGTCGGCCTCCAGGCGCGGCGCTGCTGCCGGCTGCTCCGGCCGGCTGTGATTGAGCAGCACTGCCAGACGCAGCAGTCGAGCCAGTCGGGCGTGGGAGCGCTGCACGGAAGCGGGCAGTGCCTGCCACTCCCGGGTCGGGAACTTGCGGCGGTGGGCACGCACGAGGAAGGCCAGCAGGCGCTGTTCAGGGCGTGAGAAGCCGGCGAGGTCGGAATGCTCCAGCAGGTAGGCGCCGTGACGATGGAACTGGCTATGGGAGATCGCCAGCCCGATCTCGTGCAGGCGGCTGGCCCAGCCGAGGAAGCGGGCCTGGTCGTCGTCCAGACCCCAGGCCTCGCGCACCTGTCCGAACAGGGCGGCGGCGCTGGTCGCCACATTGGTGGCCTGGCGTTCATCCACCCCGTAGCGGCGCTCGAGAAGTTCCAGGCTCTTGAGTCGCGAGTCCTCCGGGCTGTTGCGCCCTGCCATGTCGTAGAGCACCCCTTCACGCAGGGCGCCGTCGGCGTAACGCATCTGTTCCAGGCCGAAGGCCTCGAAGACGGCGCCGAGTACCGCGATGCCGGCGGGAAATACTCTGGCCCGGTCGGGCTTGAGACCCTCCATGCTGATCCTGTCGAGGCGCTTGCAGCGAATCAGCCGCTCGCGCAGCGCGGCAAGCCCCTCCCGGGTGATCACGCCCTCCGGGGCGTTTCCGGCGGCATGGATCACCGCAGCGGCGGCCTTCACGGTGCCGCTGGAGCCCACCGGGTCTTCCCAGCCCAGCTCGCGATATTGGCGACGGATATTGGCCAGCTCGGATAGAGCGGCCAGCTCCGCCTTGCGCATGCGCTTGTCGGTGATCTCTCCGTTCTCGAAGAAACGTTGGGTGAAGGTCACGCAGCCCATTCGCAGACTCTCCAGCGCCATCGGCTCGAAGCGCTCGCCGATGATGAACTCGGTGGAACCGCCGCCGATATCGACAATCAACCGACGCCCCCCCTCTGCCAGGGCGTGGGCCGCCCCCAGGTAGATCAGGCGCGCCTCCTCGCGACCGGCGATGATCTCGATGGGGCACTTGAGCAGTGCCTCGGCGCGTTCGATCAGCGCCTGGCTGTTGGCCGCATCCCGAAGGGCATTGGTGCCTACCACCCTGAGCTGTCCCGGGGCGATGTCCTCAACGAAGGGGGCGAAGCGGGCCAGGCAGTCGAGGGCGCGCTCCATGGTGGCCTCGTCGAGCAGGCCCTCGTCATCGAGGCCGGCCGCCAGCTGCACCTTTTCCCCCTGTCGTGCCACCACTTGCAGACGCTCATCCTGATAGTTGGCGACCAGCAGGTGGAAGCTGTTGGAGCCCAGATCGATGGCGGCGAGGCGTCGGGTGGGGGGCAGGGCCGGCTCCACTGGCGAGGTCATGGTGAGTCCTTGAAGTTGTCCGAGGGAGAAAGGTTGGGGTGCGCCCCTCGCCCTGTCAATCGCCGCGGGGCTTGCGTTCCCCAGGGCCCTTGTCTAGTATCGAGCCGTTCGCCTGTTTCGAATGTTTTACGACCGTCCTGCGGCGATCCCGCCTCGGTCAACGTCAAGTCGTCAGTCAGCCCACACGAATCCAGCGATACCCCCGACAAGCCGCTGCCGCTGGTCAGGTGAAAACGAATCCATTCCCTCGACTCCCTATCGGCCGGCCAATCCCTGCGGTTGCCTTTCCCATGGCCATCTGGACACAAGATGACGAGTGATACCTCTCCGGGCTCTGAACGCACCTCACAAGGCGCTATCGTCTCGCCTCCCGCCACACGCGGCGCCTCGACGCCCGGCTTCCACGAGCAATCTCTGATCACACCGATGAATCTTACCGACCTCAAGCAAAAGTCCGTGCCGGATCTCCTGGAGATCGCCCGCGAGATGGGCATCGATAACCTGGCGCGTTCCCGCAAGCAGGACATCATCTTTGCCATTCTCAAGAAGCATGCCAAGAGCGGTGAGCCGATCTATGGCGATGGCGTGCTTGAGATTCTGCAGGATGGGTTCGGCTTCCTGCGCAGCGCCGACAGCTCCTATCTGGCCGGGCCCGACGATATCTATGTCTCGCCCTCCCAGATCCGGCGCTTCAACCTGCGCAAGGGTGACTCCATCTCCGGCAAGATCCGGCCGCCCAAGGAAGGCGAGCGCTACTTCGCGCTGCTGAAGGTCAATGACATCAACTTTGACCGGCCCGAGAACGCCAAGCACAAGATCCTGTTCGAGAACCTCACGCCGCTGTTCCCCGATGAGCGGTTGCGCATGGAGATCGGCAACGGTTCCACCGAGGATCTCACGGCGCGGATCATCGACCTCACGGCGCCTATCGGCAAGGGCCAGCGCGGCCTGCTGGTCTCCCCGCCCAAGGCGGGCAAGACGCTGATGCTGCAGAACATCGCCACCTCCATCACCCGCAACAGTCCCGAGTGCCACCTGATCGTGCTGCTGATCGACGAGCGCCCGGAAGAGGTGACCGAGATGTCGCGTACCGTGCGCGGCGAGGTGGTGGCCTCGACCTTCGACGAGCCGCCGGCACGCCACGTGCAGGTGGCCGAGATGGTGATCGAGAAGGCCAAACGCCTGGTGGAGCACAAGAAGGACGTGGTGATCCTGCTCGACTCCATCACCCGGCTGGCGCGTGCCTACAACACCGTGGTGCCGAGCTCCGGCAAGGTGCTGACCGGCGGTGTCGACGCACATGCCCTGGAGAAGCCCAAGCGCTTCTTCGGCGCGGCGCGCAACATCGAGGAGGGCGGCAGCCTGACCATCATCGCCACGGCGCTGGTGGACACCGGTTCCAAGATGGACGAGGTGATCTTCGAGGAGTTCAAGGGCACCGGTAACATGGAGGCGCACCTGGACCGCAAGCTGGCCGAGCGCCGCGTCTACCCGGCGATGAATATCCGCCGCTCCGGCACTCGCCGCGAGGACCTGCTCGCCTCCGAGGACGAGATGCAGCGCATGTGGATCCTGCGCAAGCTGCTCAACCCCATGGAAGACACCGCGGCCACGGAATTCCTGATCGACCGCCTCAAGGATACCAAGACGAACCTGGAGTTCTTCGAGGCCATGAAACGACGTTGAGACGCCTTCGCCGCGGGCAGCGGCGTGCATATAATTGTGCAATAGTTGTACGAAGAGTCAGGGGGTAGCATGCTATGCTGCCCCTTTCGTCGTATTGGAGCCGGGATAACCGAATGAAGTACAAGGACCTGCGAGACTTCATCAGCGCCCTGGAGGCCCGGGGCGAACTCCAGCGCATTACCGCCGAGGTGGACCCCTACCTCGAGATCACCGAGATCTGCGACCGCACCCTGCGTGCCGGCGGTCCGGCGCTGCTGTTCGAGAACGTGAAGGGCCACGACATGCCGCTGCTCGGCAACCTCTTCGGCACGCCGAAGCGGGTCGCCCTGGGCATGGGCCAGGACTCCGTGGCCGCCCTGCGCGAGGTGGGCGAGCTGCTGGCCTTCCTCAAGGAGCCGGAGCCTCCCAAGGGCTTTCGCGACGCCTGGGACAAGCTGCCGATCTTCAAGCAGGTGATGAGCATGGGGCCGAAGAAGGTCCGCTCGGCACCGGTGCAGGAGATGGTCTATGACGGTGACGAGGTCGACCTCGGCCGGCTGCCGATCCAGCACTGCTGGCCCGGCGACGCCGCCCCGCTGGTCACCTGGCCGCTGGTGATCACCCGGGGCCCCCACAAGAGGCGCCAGAACCTGGGGATCTATCGCCAGCAGAAGCTCTCCAGGAATCGCCTGATCATGCGCTGGCTCTCCCACCGTGGCGGTGCCCTGGACTTCCAGGAGTTCCAGAAGGCGCACCCCGGCGAGCCCTTCCCGGTGGCGGTGGCGCTGGGCGCAGACCCGGCGACCATACTCGGCGCGGTGACCCCGGTGCCGGACTCGCTCTCCGAATACGCCTTCGCCGGGCTGCTGAGAGGCTCGCGGACCGAACTGGTTCAGTGTGGCCACGCGGATCTGGAGGTGCCGGCCTCGGCGGAGATCATCCTGGAGGGCTTCATCTATCCGGATGACACGGCCCCGGAAGGCCCCTACGGCGACCACACCGGCTACTACAACGAGGTCGACCACTTCCCGGTGTTCACGGTCACGCGCATGACCATGCGCCGCGACGCCATCTACCACTCCACCTACACCGGCCGGCCCCCGGACGAGCCGGCGATCCTGGGGCTGGCGCTGAACGAGGTGTTCGTGCCGATCCTGCGCCGCCAGTTCCCGGAGATCGTCGATTTCTACCTGCCACCGGAAGGCTGCTCCTACCGCATGGCGGTGGTGACCATGAAGAAGCAGTACCCGGGCCACGCCAAGCGGGTGATGATGGGCGTGTGGAGCTTTCTTCGCCAGTTCATGTACACCAAGTTCGTGGTGGTGCTGGATGACGACGTCGACGCCCGCGACTGGAAGGATGTGATCTGGGCCATTACCACGCGCATGGACCCGGCCCGTGACACCGTGCTGATAGAGAATACCCCCATCGATTACCTGGACTTCGCATCGCCGGTCTCCGGTCTGGGGTCCAAGATGGGCATGGACGCCACCAGCAAGTGGCCCGGTGAGACCGACCGCGAGTGGGGAGTGCCCATCGTCATGGACGAGGCCGTCAAGGCCCGCGTCAGCGAGCGCTGGAACGAGCTGGGCATCGAGCTCCCCGACAACACGACCCCCTGACAACCGCATGAGGCATTCATGACGCCAAGGACCCTGACCTGCCTGGTCGACGAGGTCGAGGACCTCACCCCGGACGTCTTCCGGGTTCAGCTGGAGGGCCGCCCAGAGGCGGTGGCCCACGCCCCGGGCCAGTATCTGGAGCTCAAGCTCGACGATGAGACCTGGGTGCCCTTTTCCATCGCCAACGCCCACGGCGGCGACGGCGTGATCGAGCTGCATATCCAGCACTGGCCGGAGCGCGAGAACTCCGCGCGGATGCGCGATCTGGTCCAGGTGGCCAGTCGGCTGACCCTGCGTCTGCCCGGCGGCGACTGCGTGCTCGACCCGTACAGTACCCGCCCGCTGCTGATGATCGCCGCCGGCACCGGCTTCTCTCAGATGAAGGCGATCGCGGAGGCCGCCCTGGCCCGGGACCCCGGTCGGCAGATCGACCTGTGGTGGGCGGCCCGGGAGCGGCGTCAGCTCTATCTGGAGCGTCTGCCCATGGAGTGGGCCGAGGCCTATCCCGGCTTTCGCTTTCACCCGGTGACCGAGCTGGCACCCGAGGAGCCCTGGACGGGTGAGGGTGTGATCGGCCACCGCGGCCGCATCGACCAGGCGCTGGCGGCGGGGCTCGAGGATGTCTCGGACCAGGATGTCTTCCTCTCCGGGTCGCCGGGCATGGTCTACGCCTGCGTGGACGTGCTCGCATCGCTGGGATTGTCGCCCTCGCGGACCTTCTCCGATGTCTTCGCCTATGCCCCCCGCGATCCGCTGGTCCCGGTCACCGGCAGCCTGGTCAAGGAGCGCCGCGAATGAGCGCCTCGCCGATCCTGATCACCGGTGGCGCCCAGCGGCTCGGGCGCCACTGCGCCGAGCGTCTGGTCGACGACGGCCATCCGGTGATCATCAGCTATCGCCGCGAGCGGCCCGAGCTCGACGCGCTGCGGGCTCGCGGTATCGGCACCCTGCCGGCCGATTTCTCGACCGAGGCGGGCATCCTCGATTTTCTCGAGCGGCTCAGGGCCGAGACCTCGTCGCTGCGGGCCATCGTCCACAACGCCAGCGACTGGGCACCGGATTCCAGCGGGCCCGAGGCCGGCGCCACCTTCGAGCGGCTGTTCCGGGTGCACATGCTGGCCCCCTACCTGATCAATCTGCACGCCCGCGACCTGCTCGAGGCGTGCAGCGAGCCCCAGCGAGATATCGTGCACATGACCGACTATGTGGTGCAGAAGGGCTCGAAAAAGCACGCGGCCTACGCCGCCAGCAAGGCGGGGCTGGACAATCTCACCCTGTCGTTTGCCGCCATGTATGCGCCGGCGATTCAGGTCAATGCCATCGCGCCGGCGCTTATCATGCTCAACGAGGGCGACGACGAGGCCTACGCGGAGAAGGCCCGCGCCAAGTCGGCCATGGAGATGATCCCCGGCCCCGGGGTGATCTATCAAAGCCTGCGCTACCTGCTCGACAACCGCTTTGTGACAGGCGTTACCCTGCCCGTGGACGGTGGGCGCCACCTGCGCTGAGCCTCGTTCCACGCAGCCCTTGTCAGGCCCGCCAGGATGGGGCACGATTATTATCTTATTCAGGAGATGACCATGACCGCACCTGCCATCGACAGACACCGCTGCCACGCCGCTTCTGCCGGCGCTGGGCGCGCTGTCGAGCCGGCTGCCTGCGGCCGGGGTGGCTGGTATGGCTATTTTATGACCGGTGTGCCGGTGGCCATGTCCTGAGCATAAGACGACATCGCCGGGAGGCACGCCCCATCTGGGTCGCCTCCCGACAGAACCCCCGGAAGGCGTCCCGCCCCGGGGGTTCTGCGTTCTGGGCCAGTCGATTTCACCCGAACATCACCATGCATGACCGCTACTCGGAGTTGATCACCCATGACCGCTTCCCTTGCCGCCGCCCTGGCCCGGACTGATCCGGACACCGTCGCCCCGACCACCACCCGCCGGCCCCTGCCCACGGCCGGCGAGCTGCGCGGCGCCCTGCCGCTGGAGGGCGCCCTGGCTCGGCAGGTCGAGGAACAGCGCCAGGCCATCCGCGAGGTTATCGCCGGCCGTGACGACCGCCTGCTGGTGGTCGTCGGCCCCTGCTCCATCCACGATCCACAGGCGGCGCTGGAGTACGCCCACCGCCTGGCCGCGCTTTCCCCGAAGGTGTCTGACCGCCTGCTGCTGGTCATGCGGGTCTACGTGGAGAAGCCGCGCACCACCGTGGGCTGGAAGGGGCTGGCCTACGACCCGGGTCTGGACGGCAGCGACGACATGGCCCGGGGCCTCGAGGTCTCACGGCGTCTGATGCGTGAAGTCGTCGCCCTGGGCCTGCCGGTGGCCACCGAGCTGCTGCAGCCGATGCTGGCTCCCTACCTGGAGGACCTGCTGGCCTGGGTGGCCATCGGCGCACGCACGACGGAATCCCAGCTGCACCGCGAACTGGCCAGCGGCCTCGACGCCGTGGTCGGTTTCAAGAATGCCACCGGCGGTGACACCGGAGTGGCCCTGGACGCGATGCGCGCCGCCGCCCACTCCCACAGCCACTTCGGTCTCGACCCGGAGGGGCGTCCGGTGGTCCAGCAGACCGCCGGCAACGCCCATACCCATCTGGTGTTGCGGGGGGGCCACGGCGAGCCCAACTACCAGACCACGCACATCCAGGCGGCGCGCCGGGCGCTGGAGGAGGTGGGGCTCACGGCGAGGATGATGGTGGACTGCAGCCACGCCAACGCCCGCAAGGACCACCGCCGACAGAGCGAGGTGCTGCTCGATGTGCTGGCCCAGCGCCTGGCGGGGGAGAGCGCCCTGGCCGGGCTGATGATCGAGAGCCACCTGCACGAGGGCAAGCAGGCGCTGTCGCCCGGGCGCCTGCGCCACGGCGTCTCGGTCACCGACGCCTGCATCGGCTGGGAGACCACCGAGCACCTGCTGCTCAGCGCCGCAGAGCGGTTGCGCTAGTCCTTTCTCGAGGCTGATCCGGCGACAGGTCTATGAGGGGGCGCTGTGAACCCGTCCCTGGGCGCTACCGATGCCTTCCCTGGCATAGGACCCCCTCTTCGACCTGTCCCCGGCGCCTCTCACCTTGGCTTCCCCTGGGCCGCTGCTGTACCTGGCGTGACGGAGTCGGGATAATCACCTCGATTTCCGATTCGCCACCCTGGAGGCTCCATGTCATTCCGGTTCGAAACCCACGATCCCGAGACCTACCGGCGCAAGGCGAAGA
>Ga0207421_10008850_pt1 | contig 10309 bp, 9 predicted proteins | sample SodLakKL_010_SED_4_FD_187542 | JGI IMG/M metagenome (GOLD analysis project Ga0207421, IMG submission 187542) | Alkaline sediment microbial communities from Lake Tanatar, Kulunda Steppe, Russia - 8KL_010_SED (SPAdes) (version 2) | ecosystem: Environmental > Aquatic > Non-marine Saline and...
GCAGTAGCCGAGGCTAAGCCGGGAAGCCGCTTCCAGTTTCTACGCAAAGCTTACTTTTACTATGACCCAAAAGCATCGAAAGACGGACAGCCAATCTTTAACCGAATCGTCCAGCTAAAAGACAGCTGGGCCAAAATGAAAAAATAAGTTAGATTTTAAACTCCCCGTTTTCCTGGACCAGTTTGCCGTCCAGGTATATCTTCCCGTTGCTGCGCAGGTCTTTTACCATGTCCCAGTGGACTGCGGACTGATTAATCCCGCCACCTTCGGGATAAGCTCGCCCTAAAGCCAGGTGGATGGTGCCCCCAATTTTTTCATCGAAGAGAATATCCTTGGTGAATTTGGTAATGCCGTAGTTGGTGCCTATCCCAAATTCGCCAATTCGTTTTGCCCCTTCATCAGTCTCGGTCACTTTTTGCAGCAGCGCTTCATTTTTATCGGCACTTGCTTTTACAACCTGTCCATTCTTAAACTCCAGGCGAACATTGTTGACTTCCCGGCCCTGGTAAATGGCGGGAAAATCATAGTTGATATAACCTTCTGCCGAATCATCTACGGGAGCATAAAAAACCTCGCCGTCAGGCATGTTATGGCTGCCGTCGCAGACAATGCCGGATCTGCCAGCCAGGTTGAACTTCAGGTCAGTGTTTTCACCTACCAGGTGTACTTCTTCACCCTGATCGAAGACTTCCTTAATCTTTTGCAAAAATTCAGCCTGGGCAGACCAGTCTATATTTGTTGCCCCGAAAACAAATTCTTCATACTCATCCAATGACATTTCGGCCTCCTGGGCCAGGGCCTGGGTGGGGAAGTTGCAAAGGGTCCAGCGGAGGTTGCCTGCTATAACCCATTCCTGGATTGGCTGCATAGTTTTCATCCGCCTGGTCATGCGGTCAGGCTCTACACTGCTTAACTCTTTCATATTCCCCGGAGCCCTGATATTGATTAAAACATCCGCTTTTTTATAAATCAGCTCTTCTATTTCAAGCAGGGTATCGAGCTGTTCAATGTCAGCGTTTTTAAAATAAAGTGGCTGCAGGGTTGAAAAAGTCAGCTTGAGCAAGGGGAAAGCGCCCAGGGCTAAAACCTTTTGGTAGAGAGCTTCTACCAGCGGCTTGCCCAGTTCTGTTGAGGCAATTAAGACAGTCTCCTTTGGTTTAATCATGGTGGAGTGGTTAATTAGCACATCTGCCAGTTGTTCTATTCGGGGGTCACGCATATAATCATCCTTTCTCTAATATTTTCTACAAAACAATTGGTATGCTACTTAAAATTCGCTCTTTTGCTAATAGATCCTTTTATGGGTAACTAAATTGTTTTAACTGTCAAGCTATTTTTTGTTGTTGCTGCCTTTTTAAGAAAACTTCACTCACTTTCTTTTATGCAGGAGATTTAGTCACATCATGTCTTTATTAATATACTAATTCAGGCAGCCTGAATTCTTTTCAGAAAAGGTTCTTTCCGATATACTAAGGTTATAGATTTATCAAAGGGGGATGAAAATGGAAAGAGTAACAGTCAGACAGCTATTTAATGATACAGAAAAGTTTGCCGATCAAGAGGTGACCGTTAATGGCTGGATCAGGAATAACCGTGATCAGAAAGCTTTTGGCTTTATTGCCCTAAATGACGGAACTCACTTTAATACCCTGCAGGTTGTTTATGAAAAAGATAAAATATCCAATTTTGACCAGGCAGCCAGGATGGGTGTCGGCTCAGCTATAACTGCCAGCGGCATTCTGGTTCTCACCCCAGAAGCCAGACAGCCCTTTGAATTAAAAGCGAGCCGGGTTGAGCTTGAAGGAGCCTCGCCGGAGGATTACCCGATTCAGCCCAAAAGGCACAGCCGGGAATTTTTAAGGGAAGTTGCTCACCTGCGCCCGAGGACTAATCTTTTTAATGCTGTCTTCAGGGTTCGTTCAATGTTGGCTTTTGCCATTCATCAGTTTTTCCAGGCAAAAGGGTTTATATATCTTCATTCCCCGATCATTACCGCCAATGATGCCGAAGGGGCCGGTGAACTGTTTAGGGTTACAACCCTTGATCCTAAAGATCCACCTCTGACAGGTGAGGGCCTGGTTGACTATAGTCAGGACTTTTTCGGGAAAAGGGCGAACCTGACTGTCAGCGGTCAGCTTGAAGCAGAAGCTTATGCCCTTGCTTTTAAAGAAGTATATACATTCGGGCCGACTTTCAGGGCGGAAAATTCTAATACTCCCCGTCACGCAGCTGAATTCTGGATGATTGAACCGGAAATTGCCTTTGCCGATCTTAATGACAACATGGACCTGGCGGAAGAAATGATTAAATACCTGATCAACTATCTCCTTGATAAAGCTGAAACAGAGATGTCTTTCTTTAATCAGTTTGTCGATAAGGGTTTACAGGAACGCCTTCAAAAAATTGCCAGTGCAGAATTTGCCCGCATCAGCTATACAGAAGCAATAGAAGCCCTAAAGAAGGCGAAAGAAAAATTTGAATACCCCGTTGAATGGGGTAAAGACCTGCAAACCGAGCATGAGCGCTACCTGACTGAAAAAGTTTATCATAAACCGGTATTTGTTAAAGATTATCCCAAAGAAATCAAGGCTTTTTACATGCGCGTAAACGATGATCAAAAGACAGTAGCGGCAATGGATCTTTTAGTGCCGGGAGTGGGAGAAATTATTGGCGGCAGCCAGCGTGAGGAAAGAGAAGAAGTGCTGCTGACCAGGATGGCTGATTTCAATATTAAGCCTGGGGAATTGGAGTGGTATCTTGACCTTCGCAAATATGGCGGAGTCAGGCATGCCGGCTTTGGGCTGGGCTTTGAAAGGGCAATCATGTACTTTACCGGCGTCAGCAATATCAGGGATGTTATCCCCTTCCCCCGCACGGTTAATTACTGCGAATTCTAAAGAGCAGGTAAATGCGCAATAACGCTTTAATTAGCAATAAGGCAGCCAGTAATAAAAGCATGTAAACCAGGTCCGGGTGAAAAAGGGCAAATAAATTCCAGACAGGGAATCCTGCTCCTGATGGAATCATAATAAAAACCAGGTATGGGAAGATCAACTCAAGTCCGACCGGCAAGACCAGGCGCCCAAGGATCGGGATAAAGCCACGGGGGTAGTTATCTTTAATTCTAATAAGCCATCTTGATGGTAAAAGGATCAATGAACGCAAATTCATAATTATTAAGATAAGAAATAAAAATAATCCACCGAGGTAGACCATGCTCCAGGTTCGTGCATTCGAGCCTGGAGTTTTATCCTGCAGGATATCTGCAACCCCCAGGGCAATATTCATAGCCGGCATCTCAAGCTGACTTGACATGTTAGTTAAAACAATTACACCCCACTGTTTCTCAGGGCTAAAAACCATGCCGCTATTAAAACCCTGGATCATGCCGTCATGCATGATCAGGGTCTGATCATCTTGCTCTCGCGCGACCAGTCCCATAGCATACTCGGTAGTGCCCTGCCTTACCTGACCAGGCCGGTGCAGTTCGGCAACTCCATCCTGGCTTAGCAGAGTGGCTCCTTGATAGCTTCCTTCGCCCAAGTGCATTAAGATATAGCGGCTCATATCTTCAGCGCTGGCAATTATAAATCCTGCGGCCAGTGAATTTTCCAGGTACTGAACATCGGTGGCCCTGGGAATGCCAAACCATTTAATATGTCCGTCGGACAGACCGTTTTCTTCACCGTCTTCCCGGTTAAGAAAACTGTTATCCATTCCCAGGGGATTAAAAATTTCATCTTGAACATGTCCTGTATAACCTGTCTCTGTAACTTCTTCAATAATCAAGCTTAAAATAATAAAATTCGCATTTGAATAGATATAAGCATCACCAGGTGAATGAACCAGTGCCACTTCTTTTAGGGCTCTCACTTCTTCTCCCAGGGTTAGTGTGCTGCTTTCGGCTATTTGGGTATACCCTGCAGTCATAGGTATGCCACTGGTTTGAACCAGCAGGTGGTGAACAGTCATCTCTGATACATCAAAGTTTCCGTCCATCTCGAACCAGGGTAGGTACTCTTTAACGGGCGCATCAAGATTAAGCTTGCCCTCTTCATGTAATTGCATGGCAGCAACAGCAGTAAAGGACTTGCTGACAGATCCGATCATAAAAGGAGTCTGGGGGGTTGTCTCCCTGTCGCGACCGACATAACCATATCCCTGCAGGTAAACAATTTCACCGTTTTCGACGATTCCCAGGGCCAGGCCGGGAACGCGGGAGGTGCTCATTTCCTCACTGATAAAAGTGTCAATTTTTTCAGCATCTATTTCAAGACTAGCTTCAACTGTGGAATACGCTATCATCAAAAGAGAACCCAGGATAATTGCAATCAATGCCATTATGAGATGTTTTTGCAATGTAATCTACCACCTTAAGAAGATTAATTCTCAATAAGTATATAAGATAGGTTAATGCTTCGCAAGCAGCGGTCACTGAGAATATTTGCAGGAATCTTTGATCGTCAATTGAATTAATAAAAAAGCAAAACAAGAAATTTTATATACAAGAGGGCCAGTAATGATTACAGTTCTATTTAAAAGTGTCCTAAAAGAATATGTGCCCGGTGAGCTCGATCGGGTTGAGCTGGCCTACGATTCTCAACTTACGATCAGGGCTGTTGTTGAGCATTACAGCCTGCAGCCGGGACATATTGGTCTGGTCCTGGTTGATGGACAGGTAAGCGGTTTGGATAGCCCTTTACATGATGGAGCTACCGTAGAACTTTATCCCATATTTGGAGGAGGCTGAAAATGAGCTTTACCGGAAAGATTTTAAAAGTTAACTTAACGAATAAGGAAATTAAAATCGAAGAAAAGCCGGAAAGTTTTTACCGTGATTACCAGGGCGGGCATGGAATCGGCTTATATTTCCTCTTAAAAGAATCGAAGCAGGGTTTTGATGCACTGGAGCCGCATAATCCTCTCATCTTTGCCCCAGGCTTACTGACAGGTTTAAGAGCTGCGGCAGTACCACGTTATGTCGTTATTAGCAAATCACCTCTAACCGGGGCGCTGGGCAAGTCAGAAGCAGGTGGATACTGGGGTCCTGAACTGAAGAAATCCGGCTTTGATGCACTAGTAATTACCGGTGCTTCTGAAACACCGGTCTATCTTTCAATCCGTGATGAGAAGGTGGAAATTAAGGGTGCCAAACACCTCTGGGGGTTGGAAACCGGCCTTGTCCAGGAAAAGCTCAGGGAAGAGCTGGGGGATAAAGGAACTCAGGTGGCGCAGATCGGTCCGGCCGGTGAAAATGGGGTGCTGTATGCCAACGTTGTAAATAACCTTTCTCACTTCAACGGTAGAAATGGACTTGGTGCGGTAATGGGCGCCAAAAACCTTAAGGCAATTGCAGTGCGGGGCAGCGGTAAGCTGAAAGCCAAAAATGAAGATCGGTTAAAAGAAATATTCCGCTGGACTGCAGCCCAGGTTAAGGAGCATCCCCTAAGCTCAATGCTTCATAAGCACGGTACTCCAGCCGGCATAAAAACGGTAAATGCACAGGGTGGGCTGCCGACAAACAACTTCGAACTTGGTGTATTTGAAGGGGCAGAAGAGCTGGCATCGGAAGAGCACAGTTTGAAACCGAAAGGTTGCTATGCCTGTCCTGTTGTCTGTAAACGTGTGGTGGCAATAAACGACGGTGATATTATTGTAGATAAAAAATACGGCGGTCCGGAATATGAAACCCTCGCCGCTCTGGGATCTAACTGTGGTATAAGTGACCTCAAAACTGTGATCAAGGTGAATGAAATATGCAACCGTAATACTTTAGATACCATAACGCTGGGTATGACCATATCTTTCGCCATGAAGTGTTTTGAAGAAGGGATTATCGGACCGGAAGACACTGATGGAATGGAACTCAGGTTCGGGAATAAAGATGTTCTAATTCCCCTGGTGGAAAAAATAGTTAAACGGGAAGGGATCGGTGAACTGCTGGCCCTGGGCAGCAAAAAGGCAGCTGAGAAATTTGGCCCCGAAAGCAAGAAATATCTTGTTGAATCAAAGGGACAGGAAGCTCCGATGCATGACCCGCGTGTAAAAACCGGTCTGGGCCTGCAGTACGCACTTTCGGTTAATGGTGCCGATCACTGGTTTGCCCAGCATGATCCTTTCTTTGCAGCAGAAGATGGGTTCGGTGTTATAGAAATGGCAGGCCTTGGCTTAACTGAAGCAGTTGACCCATTGGATATGGGAATGGCCAAAGTGAGGTTAATCTACTATACCAGCGTTTTAAACAGTGTTTATGATTTACTCGGAGTTTGCATTTTTGGCTATGTTGCCCGCAGCCTGATCCCATTAAATCTCTTGCTGGATCAGGTCGTCGCGGCAACCGGCTGGAAAACAAGCTGGTTTGAGCTGATGAAAGCCGGGGAGCGGGCGATAGCCATGGGCCGGGAATTTAACCGCAGGCAGGGTTTTGAACGGGAAGCGGACAAGCTATCAGAAAGCTTTTACCGACCCCTGGCCAAAGGGCCATTTGCGGGCAAGATCACTTTTGAAGAAGAAGATCTTAATGATGCAGTAGAAAAGTATTATGCTTTGGCTGGTTGGAATAACAGCGGAGGAGTTAGCCGGAACAAGCTGGAAGAGCTTAACCTAGACTGGTTAATACAGTAAATCCAGATTGGTCATATGCAAATTATTAAAGGACTTTACTAATGGTGCTAGAGAAAATAAAATTATGTGGTAGCACTAACAAGGCAGGAGGGTAAGATTATGCTTACTGCGGAACAGTACCTGGAATCTTTACGCCGTATTAACTACAAAGTTTATATGTTTGGTGAAGAAGTGAATAACGTGGTCGATCACCCGATTATCCGGCCATCCATCAATGCTGTGGCTAAAAGTTATGAGCTGGCGGCAGATCCTGTTTATGAAGATTTAATGACGGCAGAATCAAGTCTGACCGGCCGGAAGATTAACCGCTTTACCCACCTGCATCAAAGCAGCGATGATTTGATAAAAAAAGTGAAAATGCAGCGCCTGCTTGGTCAGAAAACAGCTGCCTGTTACCAGCGCTGTGTAGGGTTTGATGCGTTTAATGCTGTGGACAGTGTAACATGTGATATGGACAGTGAACTCGGCACTGATTATCACCAGAAGTTCAGGAGATACTTAAAGAATATCCAGGAAGAGGACCTGGTGGTGGATGGGGCAATGACCGATCCGAAGGGGGATCGATCCCGGCGGCCACACCAACAGGATGATCCAGATCTATTTATGCGGGTTAGTGAAACAAGAAAAGATGGCATTATTGTCCGTGGCGCCAAGGCCCATCAGACCGGGGCACTTTCTTCCCACGAAATCCTGGTTATGCCGACAACAGCCATGGGCGAAGAAGATTCTGCTTATGCAGTCTCTTTTGCCGTGCCCAGCGATACTGCCGGGGTAATTTATGTTTACGGTCGGCAGTCCTGTGATACCCGCAAGCTGGAAGAAGGGACCATGGATGTAGGCAACTGCCGTTATGGGGGGCATGAATGCCTGGTTATTTTTGAGGATGTTTTTGTACCCTGGGAACGGGTTTTTATGTGCGGGGAATACAATTACACTGCTGCCCTGGTGGAGCGGTTTGCCGGGTATCATCGTCAGAGCTACGGCGGTTGCAAGGTTGGCGTGGGAGATGTTTTGATCGGCGCGGCAGCCCTGGCAGCAGATTACAATGGAGCCGCAAAAGCATCACACATTAAAGACAAGTTAATTGAGATGATTCACTTAAATGAAACTCTCTATGCCTGCGGTATAGCCTGTTCCAGCCAGGGAAGCGCTACCGCTTCAGGAACTCATTTAATTGATTTACTGCTGGCTAACGTGTGCAAGCAAAATGTAACCCGTTTTCCATATGAGATAGCCCGCCTGGCTGAAGATATTGCCGGGGGGTTAATGGTGACCATGCCATCGGAGCAGGATTATCGTCACCCGGTTATCGGTCCGTACCTGGAGAAATACCTTCAGGGAACAGCCGATGTGCCGACCGAACATCGTTTGAGAGTATTGCGCCTGATTGAAAACCTGACCCTCGGTGCCGCTGCTGTTGGATACCGGACAGAATCTATGCACGGGGCCGGTTCTCCCCAGGCCCAGAGAGTTATGATTCAACGTCAGGGCGGTCTTGAAGAAAAAAAGAAATTAGCCAGAATAATCGCCGGAATAGACAATGAAGTATAGAAGGATAAAAGGAGGCAGGTTTAATTGAAAGCAGCAGAAGGAAAAGTGGGTCGGGTTTTTGTGATTCGCCTGGAGGATGAAGATATTATTCCAGACTGCCTGGAAGAATTTGCTGAAGAAAAAGATGTTAAAACAGGCCTGGTTACCTTAATTGGTGGTGTGACTGAAGGCAATATTGTTACCGGTCCCCGGCAAACTACAGAAATGCCACCTGACCCGATGATTACCCCCGTAGATGAAGCCCATGAAACAATGGGGCTGGGGGTGTTGGCCTTAGATGAAAATGGGCGTTCCAAGCTTCATCTGCATGGAGCCCTGGGTAGAACCGGTAGTTTTAAAGCCGGCTGCTTCCGTCCGGGTTTGAAGACCTGGCTCGTTGGAGAAGTCATAATTACAGAAATAACCGGGGTGGATAGCAGGCGTGTCCTTGATGAAAAAAGTGGTTTTACCCTGCTTCAGCCAGGTATCTAATAAGCAAACAGCAGGGAGGCTTTAATGGAAAAAAGCAATCATTCCATAGAACATGACGGGAAAACTATACCTTTTACCGTGATTAGAAAAAAAATTAAAAATGTAAACCTGAGAGTAAAACCTGATGCGACTGTGATAGTTTCGGCTGATAAGAAGGTGCCTTTTGAATATATAGAGCAGCTGGTGAAAAAAAAGGCTTCCTGGATCATCGAAGCGCTGGAGCATTTTACTGAGCAAATAGATAAAGATAATAACCGCAAGTATGCCACGGGAGAAGAGATTCACTATCTCGGGCAGGCCTACCCCCTGCAAGTAGTAGAAGTTAAGAAACAGGAAGAAATAATAATCGACGGGGGGATATGTTACCTCTTTGTTAAAGATTATAGTGTTTTTAAATGCAAAGAGTTTATTGTTACGGAATGGTACAAAGAGCAGGCAAGGCTGCTTTTCGAACAGTCCCTGGAAAGGGTATATCCGTTGGTTGCGAAGCAGGGGATTGGGAAGCCATCTATTACAGTGAGAAAGATGAAAACCAGGTGGGGCTCATGTTCATGGAGTAAGAATAAAATTACACTTAATTGTGAGCTGGTAAAAGCGCCGGAATCCTGTATAGACTATGTAGTTCTTCATGAGCTGGCTCATTTTAAGTATCGCAAGCATGATCATGAGTTTTATAACTTTCTGACTGAAGTAATGCCCGATTGGAAAGAGAGACGCAAGCTCTTAAAGGGCATAATTGAATCAAGCTGAAAATTATGGCAGTTTATTAAACCTGCTTTTGAAGGGGCTTAAAAATATGTTCTCTCAGTTCTTTATAGGCCAGCGCCCCGGTGGTGTGGCCCTTACTGATTGAATCCACCGACAGATTACCATAGGATGCCTTCTGCTGTTAGTCCCTGGCCAAATTGTCAAGGACTTCTGCCGTTATAGCTTCTCTTCCACCGACTTAACCTTTTGCTCTATGGTCCCCGGCCGGTCCCTGCGATCGTCAATTTTAATACTGGTGCTTACTCTTTGTGCACCCCGGTCAAAAGGCACTTCATGCAGGCGGCGGACCAGGGACATGATTTGATCCAGGTCACCTTCAAGTATTGTTCCCATGGCCGTCAGTTCATACTTCAGGTCACCGCTGTTCTCCCGCAGCACTTTTTCACAGGCGGCTACATAAGGACTTAAACTGGTGCTGCCTGTGCCCAGGGGAACAATTGATATTTCTACAACAGCCATTATTACCAACCTCCATTTATAAGAATTAATCACCTTTATTATATCAAAAGAAGTAATAAACCTGTAAAATTTTTAGGCCAGTTTAGTAGTCAACAGGACCTGATCATACCTGAAAACTCTTACTCTTTCTGTAGTTTAAAGCCCGTGAGGGGCTTTCCCAATAAAAATACTTTGACAACACCTTCTATTTGGAGACGGGAAGAAGTTGGTTTTTTACACCCAAAACGATTCGAAGGCTACCTGATTTTAGATTTGTCACTTTAAGAATTTTTTCCGCAGCTCAGGTTCAGACTCTTAGATGTTATAGCACAGCATGGTGCGCGGCAAATTTTTTGTGAAAAAAGTTTGACATGCCGTCGGGATTGTGTTATAAAATACAGAACTAAAGATTGCCAAATGCTTTGATCAGGAATAGTAAGTTTGTACAGGGTGTTAC
>Ga0207421_10008851_pt1 | contig 10309 bp, 7 predicted proteins | sample SodLakKL_010_SED_4_FD_187542 | JGI IMG/M metagenome (GOLD analysis project Ga0207421, IMG submission 187542) | Alkaline sediment microbial communities from Lake Tanatar, Kulunda Steppe, Russia - 8KL_010_SED (SPAdes) (version 2) | ecosystem: Environmental > Aquatic > Non-marine Saline and...
GGGCCGCCGGCCGCCGGGCGCCGATTCGGGCGCCCCGCGGGCCTCGCCGGCCGCGCGCCGTGCGGCGGCCTGCAGGTGCGTTGCGAGCTCCACGCCGGTGTAGCCGCCGCCGACCACAAGCAGGGTGGCGCCCGCCTCGGCGGCACCGGGGTGCGAGTCCTGCGCAGCGTCGGTGGGGTGCGCGGCCTGCACAGCCTTCGCGAGGCGCTTGCGGATCAGCATCGCGTCGCCAAGGCTGCGAAGCGGTGTGGCGTAGCGCGCAGCCGATTCATTGCCGTAGAACGCAACCTGTCCGCCGTGGGAGAGCAGCAGAAAGTCGTAGGCAAGCGTTTGGCCCGCGGCACCGAGGGTGACGCGGTGGTTTCGAAGATCGACCTCGGTGAGCGCGTTCTGCACAAATCGGTAGCCGTGTTGGGCGGCGAGCGCACGGTGGGAACTGCCCCCGGCTGCCGATCCTATCCGTCCTACCGCGATATCCGGCAACAGCGGCAGCATCTCGCAGCGCGACTTAGGGTCGAGCAGCACTACCTCGGCTCTCACGCGGCGCCCGGCCTTGGCACCGCCGGCCTCCGCGGCGGCCGACCCGCCGGTTGACCCGGCGGCGAGACGGGCGGCGGCAGCTACGCCTGCAAAGCCGCCACCGGCCACCACAACGCGTACCGGCGATCCTCGCCCATGCCGCACGCTCACGACGCCCTCCCGCCCGCGCTGGTCGCGGCGCTCGCGCCGGGGCCCGCGCCGGGGATGGCGAGCTCCACCACGACGCGGCCGGGTAGCAGGGTGTAGACCTTGGCGTGCTCGGCGAGCCCGGCGCGCTCGATGAGCTCGCGGAGCTCGGGTGGGCGGAAGGCTTTCTGCACCGAGAGCGCGCCGTCGAACGCGGCGAAGCCGCCGGGGTAGAACAGCGTGGCGAACGCGGCGAACGCCGCCGCGGAGCCACGCGAGCGCACGAGGTCGTTTGCGATCACCAGACGCCGCGCGGCTGCCGCCATCCGCTGCAACAACTCCGGCAGTTGCTCGTCGGGGAAATGGTGCAGCAGGTGATTGCAGATCACGTAGTCGTAGCGCGTGCGCGGAACGAGCGGCAACTGGAGCGCCGAGCCCTGCTGAACCGTGATTTCGGGAACGGCCGCGCAGGCGCGGCGGGCGAACGCGGCGACGCGGGGGTCGGCCTCCAGCACCGTGACCTCGGCGTGCCGACCGCGGCGGACGGCGTCGCGGACGATGCGGCGCGCAATGTCGCCGCCGCCGCCGCCGACGTCCAGCACGCTGAAGCGGCGTAGGCCCGCGGCGGCGGCGTCTGCCGCCAGCCGCCGGTCGAGCGCGCGGCGGTATCGGCTGAAGACGCGGTTGATCGCAGCGAACTGCGTGAGGGTGCGCTCGAGGCGTCGGCGGTCGCTATGCGGGTCGTCCATAAGCTCAGGCGCGCTCGACCGGCGCGCGAAATCGCCCCGCAGCACCTCAAACACGGTGGTAGGCGCGCCGTTCATGCCGACTCCAGCAACGCCGACTCAACGGTGAGCCCCGGCCCAAACGCCGCGGCGAACATCCGCCCTCGACGTCCGAGGCGCTGCATCTCTTTCAACACGAAAAAGATCGTCGCCGAGCTCATGTTGCCGTAGTTGCGCAGCACGGTGTAGGAAGCGGCAACATCGTCGGGGCTGAGCCCAAGCTCTTCTCCGGCCTTCTCCACTATTGCGCGCCCGCCGGGGTGAATGGCCCACTGCACGATCTCGTCGCGAGAAACCCGCGCGCGCGCGAAGATCGTTTCGGTGATCGAGCGAATCTCGCGTTGTATCAGCTTCGGAACGTAAGACGAGAGGCGCATATCGAACGCGGTGTGCCCCACCGTCCAGGCCATGTCGCCCTCGCTGTCCGGGACGATGTAGGACTCAAATGCGTCCAGCCGATACGACGGCAGGTCGCGACGCGGGGCTCCGGTTGAAACGAGCGCGGCCGCCGCGCCGTCGGCGAACAACGCGTTCGCCACCATGATGTCGGGGTCGAGCTTCTGTTGGAAATGCAGCGAGCACAGCTCGAGGTCCACAACCAACACCCGTGCGCCGGGGTCGGCACGGCAGATGTCGCGCGCGGTCTTGAGCGCCGGAAACGCCGCGTAGCACCCCATGAACCCCACGTGCAGCCGATGCACCGAAGGCGAAAGCGGCAGATCGCGCGCGAGATAAAAGTCGAACCCCGGCGCCGAAAACCCTGTGCAACTCACCGTTATAAGGTGCGTGATCGAGCGCGGGTCGAGCTCCGGCATCGACGCAAACAGCTTGCGCGCTACCTCGAGCGCGAGTTTGGTGCTCTCGGTGACGAACAACGCGTTGCGCGCGACCACATCCGGCTCAGGCCTCAGGTCGTCGCTCGGCGGATAGAACGTGCGCTCTTCCGGGGGCCGGTCGTAATCGCCGACTACGGTGTAGCGACGCTCTATCGCGCTGCCGCGATACACCTTCGCGAGAAACCCCTGCCTCCCGGCGTAGACCGGCAGGCGCTGCATGAACTCAAGCACATACTCCTGCGAGTAAGAGTGCTCAGGCACCGCGGTCTCGATCCCCTGGATATACACATCACTTCTTGACATAGTTTCGCCGTTAAAAGTATCGTCTCGCCACGCAAAAAGGCAATTGTTGATGAGCCCAAACGACGATATTTCCCCCGACGATCTCTCCGACAACATCTTTTCCGACCCCGCTCGCAAGCGCGCTCACAACCGCCGACTCTTCACCGTCGTGGCACCGCGCTACGACCTCGTCACGCGCGTCCTCTCGCTCGGCCGCGACCGCGCCTGGAAACGCCGCCTGATCGCCGAGCTCCCGCCCGCGCCCCCCGGTGCGCCGGGCGGCTCGGGGGCGGGGACCTCACCTGCCCCGCGTGAAACCGGCGCGCCTCGCGAAACGCCGCCCCCGCTGGTGCTCGACCTTGCCTGCGGCACCGGCGACCTCACCTTCGCCTTGGCCGAGCGCTACCCGCAGGCCGAGGTGACGGGGCTCGACCTCAACCCCGAGATGCTCGAGCTCGCTCGCCGCCGCGCGGCTGCATCGTCACCGGCCTCGGTCTCGTCCGCCGACCCCGTGCCCAGCTTCCGCGAAGGCGATATGCAGGATCTCCCGTTTGCCGACGGGTCGGTCTGGGTGGTGACCGGCGCCTATGCGGTTCGGAACGCCCCGGACCTTCGGGCGACGCTGGCCGAGATCCGTCGTGTGCTTCGGCCCGACGGACAGTTGGCGCTGCTCGAGTTTTCGCACTCGGCCCGCCGCCGCGTCTCGGCTCTGCAGCTCGGACTCCTTCGCTTCTGGGGACGGCTCTGGGGGCGGATCCTCCACCGCGACGCCGAGGTCTACGGGTACATCGCCGACTCACTCGCTGCGTTCCCGCACCTCGACGCGCTCGAGCACGCGCTGCGCGAGGCCGGATTCACCGAGGTGCGGTCGCGCCGATACATGTTCGGGCTGCTTGCAATCACGCGCGCGGGCGGCTGAGCGCCTACCGCACCGGCCGCGCGTCGGGGAGCGTCTGCATGGCGTACATCCTCGCCAGCGGCCGGGCGGCCGCACTGCGCAGCACCGCCGCGATCGCCGCCGACCGCATCCCCGACGCGACGCTCCCCCGCACCGTTCCCACCGCCATCGACGCCCGCGCGCGACGCGCGGCCACGCGAAACGCCCGGCGCCGCCGCCGCTCGTACTCGGCGCCGTTGATCTCCCCACACACCGCCTCCGCCGCGCGCGCCGCATCCGCAAGCCCGGTGTTCATGCCTTGACCCCCGATCGGGGGCATTGTATGCGCCGCGTCGCCGGCAAACACCACCAATCCTGACCGCCGCCCGGTTCCGCCCTCGAGTACAAAGCGGTCGAGCTCGCTCCGCTCGGGGGTGAAGCTGCTCTCCCAGCGACAGTCTTCCAGACGCAACTCAATTCCGGTCCGCCGCTGCACCAGCTCGGCAACCTGCTCCCGGATGCGCTCGCCGCCCGGCGCGGCGGGCCCGGCGGGGCTCCCGCTGCCCGGCAACTGCACGATCCAACGTCTACGGTCGGACGCAAGCGGGAACGACTCAACCGCCCCGTCGACGGTGAAGAACAACTGCGCCTCGCGTGCCGCCGGTTCGCGCGGGTCATGCTCCCAGTCGCCCATTGCAAACTGAACCCCATAGGTGTGCCGTCGACGCGTGAGCCCCAGACCGGCGCCCAGGTGGTCGCGCGCACCGGCGCACACGATCACCGCTTGTGCCCTAAAATCTGCTTCGCCTTCGCTTGTGCGTGCTTTGACCGTCACGCGTCCGGCGTCTTGGTCGTCGGCACCGGGCCGTTCAATCGCGGTGGCTTCAACGCCGTAGCGCACGTGGTCTGTTCCCAGCTGCGTGCGGAGAACGTCCTCGGTGTGGTGTTGGGCAACCGCGAGGATGAACCGAAATCGACCTGCTACCGGGGCGAAGCTCAGCTCGCCGAGCCTCCTGTGTCGAGAGTGCACTACCGCTTTCCTGATCGAGATGCCGCGAGAGATCAGCTCGTCGGCGCAGCCAAGCTCATCGAGAATCCCAAGCGACGGCGGCGTCACCCCAATCGCCTGCGAGGCTCGGGCGCGCTCGGCCTCGCGCTCGAGTACTACCACCTCCACCCCCCGCTTGCGCAACAACGCGCCGGCGGCCAAGCCAACCGGCCCGGCTCCAATCACTACAACATCGGTATCCATTTGCGCATCCTCCGGTTCAAGTATCGTCCGCCCAACCTCGGCGCGGCAAGCGTTCCCGGACCGCATTTTGGCTGATAGGTGCGGATAGTGTTGCTTGACGTTGGGGGTGCGGCGTGGCTACTGTATAGCCGTTATGTCACACAAGCAAATACCGTTTAGCAAAGAGTTCCTCGAGGAGCTCACACAGGAATACCCCACACCGTTTCATATCTACGACGAGAAGGCGATCCGCGAGAACGCGCGGCGGCTCAACGACGCGTTCAGCTGGGTGAAGGGTCCACACGGGCGGGGATTCAAGAACTACTTCGCGGTGAAGGCGCTCCCGAACCCGCACGTCATGAAGGTAGTGCATGAGGAGGGGATGGGGTTCGACTGCAGCTCGCTTCCGGAGTTGCTGCTGTCGGAGCGCATCGGCGTCACCGGCGAAGAGCTGATGTTCACCTCCAACGACACCCCGCTGCACTACTACAAGAAGGCGAAAGATCTCGGCGCGATCATAAATCTCGACGATATCAGCCACATCCCCTACATCTCCGACAATCTTGGGATGCCGGAGTTGATCTGTATGCGCTACAACCCGGGCGCGCTGAAGGAAGGCAACGTCATTATCGGTAAGCCGCAGGAAGCGAAGTTTGGGTTCACCGAGTCGCAGTTGCTCACCGGGTATAAGCGCGCCCGCGAGCTCGGCGCAAAGCGCTTTGGGTTGCACGCGATGGTGGCCTCAAACGAGCTCAAGGTCGAGTACTTTGAGGAGACAGCGCGGCTGCTGTTTGATCTTGCGGTAAAGATGCACCGGAAGCTGGGGATCCGTCTCGAGTTCATTAATCTCGGCGGCGGGGTGGGCATTCCCTACAAGCCCGAGGACGAGCCGGTGAAGTTCGAGCAGTTTGCAAGCGGTGTGCGCAAGGCCTACGAGGAGATCATTATCCCCGCCGGGCTCGACCCTATTCGCATTGTCGCCGAGAACGGCCGCGTGATCACCGGGCCTTATGGCTATCTTGTGGGTCGCGTGCGCCACATCAAGGATACCTACAAACGCTTCGTGGGCCTCGACGCCACGATGGCGAACCTCATGCGGCCGGGGATGTACGGTGCGTATCATCACATCACGATTCCGGGCAAGGAGGACGCCTCGCAGCGCTATCTCTACGACGTTACCGGCAGCCTCTGCGAGAACAACGACAAGTTCGCGATCGACCGCGAGCTTCCGCCGATCGAGATCGGCGACCTGGTGGTGATCCACGATACCGGCGCGCACGGTCATGCGATGGGTTTCAACTACAACGGCAAGTTGCGCTCGGCCGAGCTCTTGCTGCGTGAGGATGGATCGGTGAAGCAGATTCGCCGGGCCGAGACGCCCGAGGATCTGTTCGCGACGATAGACTTCGCGGCGGTGTAATCCGCCGCCGCGCGCGGCTGCAACCGGGTGCCGCCGGCTACTGCGGGGCGTGGGCGGCCGAGTCTCCGGCACGCGCGGTTTCGGACTTGCGCATCAGATTCTGAAACGCAGAACACATTTTGCTCTCGAGTTCATCGGAGCTCATGCACGACAGGAGTTCCTGCCGGAACACCTCGTTTCGGACGAGGCTGACGAGGCAGGAGAGAATCTGCAGGTAGTCCATCTTGTTGTCGGGGTGGTTGGCGATGATAAACAGCAGTTGCACCGGCTCGCCGTCGAGAGCGTCGAAATCGATCCCCTCCGGCGAGATGCCGAGGGCGATCTGCGGCTCGAGGACCTCAACGGTGCGCCCGTGCGCGACCGCCACACCGTGCCCCAACCCGGTTGACTGCAGCTGCTCGCGCTCTATGACCTTCTCGGCAAACTCGTTTAGATCAAGCCCGTCGATGCGGCGGAACACGAGCGATCGGTTGACGACCTCCCGAATGGCCTCGAACTTGTTGTAGCTGCGGACGCCCCATACAACGCTTCCGGTGTCAAAGAAGCTGTAATGAGACAAAGGCTTCATACCGCAATGGTTTACCGATCTTCACTCTCAGAGTCAAGTGCCGCGGGCAACGCCGCGGCGCGCGCTAACCGCGGACGCGCTAACCGCGGGGCGCGCTAACCGCGGACGCGCTAACCGCGGGACGCGCTAACCGCGGGGCGCGCTAACCGCGGGGCGCGCGGGTAATCGTAGCGCGACGGCGGCGTTTGTGCTACGATGCGTGTCTAACACTATGCATTGTCACGTATACTACAAACCGGGTTTCCCCGACGGGCGCGCGGTTCGGACGCTTGAGGTGTTGCGAGCCGCGGTGAAGGCGCATCTGCAGTCGGTTTCGATCGGCGACGTCTATATCGTCGACGGCGTCGAGCGGCTCGACGCCGAGCTCGCCGAGCGCGCGTTCTGCGATACTGTGTGTCAAACGATCGAGATCGATGCCGACGAGCCCGCAAGCGCCGGGCGATTGGGCGGGGCGCCGGAGAGGGCCAAACGCTCAGCTCGCTCGGGCGCGCGACCCGGGTGGCGCTACTTGATAGAGGTGGCGTATCGCCCCGGCGTAACGGATACGGTAGCGCTTACCGCGCGCGAGGCGCTCGAGCTGGAACTCGGCGAGCCGCTACCGCCCCGGGCGGTGGTCCAGACCGCGCGGCGCTACTTCATTGCCGCAGGCCTGCTCAAGGACGACGAGCTGACCGCGATCGTCGAGGAGCTGCATAACCCGCTGGTGCAGCAGGCCACCACGCTCACGGTCAACGACTGGGCGGCGGGCGCTCGGCCGCCTGCGCGCTATCAAACCGCGGGTGATTCCCACGAGGTGAGTCCTAACTCGGTACGGCGTCACGACCTCGCGGCGATGAGCCCCGAGGAGCTTGCGACGCTCTCTCGCGAGCAGCTGCTGGCGCTCAGCGACGACGAGCTTGCCGCGCTCGCGGCGTACTATCGCGATCCCGAGGTGCGCGCCGAGCGCGAGGCGGCCGGGTGCTCGCCGGAGGCCACCGATTGCGAACTCGAGATGGTGGCCCAAACCTGGAGCGAGCACTGCAAGCACAAGATCTTCGCGGCCGAGATCTCATACTACGACGACGGTGCCGGCGACGGATCGCAGGGTGCCGGCGACGCGGGTGCTGAGCGCGGGCCGCTCCGGATCGACGGGCTGTTCGATACCTACATCAAAGCGACGACCGAAACGGTGGGCCGCGGCCGCTCAGACCTGCTGTCGGTGTTTCACGACAACTCCGGTGTGGTCGCGTTCGACGACGAGCACGTGGTGTGCTTCAAGGCCGAGACGCACAACTCGCCCTCGGCGTTAGACCCCTACGGGGGCGCCATCACCGGCATCGTCGGTGTTAATCGCGACATCATCGGAACCGGCCGCGGCGCGCGACCGATCTTCAACACCAACGTGTTGTGCTTCGGCCGGCCCGATACGCCCGCCGACGCGATCCCGCGGGGGTTGATGCATCCTAAACGCATCATGGCCGGGGTGCATTCCGGCATCATCGACGGCGGTAACCAGTCCGGGATACCGACAGTCGCCGGCGCGTTTGTGTTCGACGAAAGCTTCACCGGCAAGCCGCTGGTGTTCTGCGGCACCGGCGGCATCATGCCGCGCGAGGCAGCCGGCGCGCCGTCGCACGAGAAAACGATTCACCCCGGCGATCACGCGGTTATGGTCGGCGGGCGTATCGGCAAAGACGGCATCCACGGCGCAACCTTTTCATCGCTCGCGCTCGACGAAACCTCGCCGACCTCGGCGGTTCAGATCGGCGACCCCATCACCCAGAAGCGCATGCTCGAGTTCCTGCTCGAGGCGCGCGACCGCGGCTGGATCCGTAGCCTCACCGACAACGGCGCCGGCGGGCTCTCATCCTCGCTCGGTGAGATGGCGCGCGACTCCGGCGGCGTACGGGTTGAGCTCGACCGCTGTCCGCTGAAGTACCCGGGGCTCGAGCCGTGGGAGATCTGGGTCTCGGAGTCGCAGGAGCGCATGAGCCTCGCGGTCGCGCCTGAGCACCTCGAGCCCCTGCTTGCACTCGCCGCGCGCCGCAGCGTAGAGGCCACCGCGATCGGCAGCTTCACCGCTTCGGGCTTCGTGGAGCTGCTGTACGGCGGCGCGCGCGTCGCCTACATGCGCCTCTCGTTCCTGCACCACGGCCTGCCGCGCATGCGCCTCACCGCGCGCTGGATCTCCCCCGAAGCGCGCGCCGCCGACCGACCGGCCCACGCACTGCCCGGAACGCCGCCCACCGGGGCGCCCGGGGCGGCCGGGGCGGCGTCCACCGGGGGTGCCCCGTCCACCGCCGCGTCCGGCGCGCCGCCATTCGCCGCGGGTGCCCCGTCCACCGCCGCGTCCGGCGGACCGCCCGCGCCCGGCGCTCCGCCCACCGGGGCGCCCTCTCCCCTGGATCACGAGCTGCGCGAGGCGCTGCGAATCCTGCTCGCCGACCCCAACATCGCCTCGAAAGAGGCGCTGGTGCGGCAGTACGACCACGAGGTGCAGGGCGGATCGGTCGGCAAGCCCTATCTGGGCGTAGAGACCGACGGGCCCGGCGACGGCGCGGTGCTGCGGCCGGGGTTCGACGGCATACAGGGGCTCAGCGTCACGCACGGGATCTGCCCGTGGTACGGCGATTACGACACCGAGCGCATGGCGGCCGCCGCGGTCGACGAAGCCTACCGCGCGCACATCGTCCTCGGCGGCGACCCCGACCGCGCCTACGCGCTCGACAACTTCTGCTGGCCCGATCCGGTCCAAAGCGACGCCACCCCCGACGGGGAGTACAAGCTCGCGCAGCTCGTGCGCGCCTGTCGCGGCCTGCACGACACCTGCGTCGCCTACAACCTCCCGCTCATCTCCGGCAAAGACTCGATGAAGAACGACGCCGATTTCGGCGGACGAAAGGTGTCGGTGCGCCCAACGCTTCTGGTGAGCCTGATGGGGATCGTGCCCGACGTCGACGCCGCGGTCGGAACCGACTTCAAGAGCAGCGGCGACCTCTTGTACCTCGCCGGTGTGACTTATGGCGAGCTCGGCGGGTCGGCGTACGCGCGGCGTTTCGCCCTCGCTCCGGAAGCCTCGCCCGCGGTGTACCCCGAGGCGGCGCTTTCAACCTACCGCGCGCTTGCCGACGCCGCGCTCCGACGGCTCGTGTCCTCGATGCACGATCTTTCGGACGGCGGACTCGCGGTGGCCGCGGCGGAGTCGGCGCTCGCCGGACGGCTCGGCGCCACGCTCGAGCTCGGCGCGCTATCGCTCGGCGAGGAGCTCGCCGCCGCCGGTGAGCTCGCCGGCTCGGGATCGCCCGAGGAGCTTCGCGATCACGTCGCGCGGCTGTTGTTCTGCGAATCGGCCTCGCGCATCCTCCTGAGCGTGCCGCTCGAGCACACCGCCGAGTTCGAGTCCTTGACCGCCGGCCTGCCGGTCGCCTGCATCGGCACCGTGCAGAGCCTCCCACGGCTCGAGGCCACCTACCGGGGCGAGCGCATGCTCGCGCTCGAGGTCGAGGAGATCGAGGCCGCCTACAAAACACCGTTTGGACCACAACCGGGCGAGACCGCCGGTCTCCGCCGCAGGGAGCGCCGCAATGCCTGACCACCACTCGCACCCCCAAACGCCCACCGCCGCAGCTGCGCCCAACCCCGGCGCGCCCAACCCGGCCGCGGCC